>Ga0163111_10001669_pt1 | contig 13829 bp, 10 predicted proteins | sample CRUFie1St18metaG_FD_109645 | JGI IMG/M metagenome (GOLD analysis project Ga0163111, IMG submission 109645) | Marine microbial communities from the Costa Rica Dome - CRUD Field 142mm St18 metaG | ecosystem: Environmental > Aquatic > Marine > Oceanic > Photic zone | place: Costa Rica: the Eastern...
CCTTGTCTTCCTTGTAGGCGTTGTCCGAGTGGTAGGGTTCCCAGAAGCGAGGGTACATCTCCACGGAGGTGTTCAGCGCGCCCAGCATCATCTCGTGCTTTTTCTCACTGATTTTTTTCCAGGCCGCCGTGCGTTCCATCACTTCCACTTGCAGCTCCACTCCAGCCTTCTTCGCTTCCTCCTTGAGAACGGTCATCACACCGGCTTCATCCAACCGCTTATATGGCGTCGTGAAGACAAAAGACAATCGTTTTCCGGCAACTGTTCTCAGGATGCCGTCCGGCCCCAGCACGGTGTAGCCGGCCTTAGCAAAACGCTCCTTGGCTTTTTCCACGGAGAACTTGCGAGACTTGACGTCCGGATGACTGCGCGGGCCGTAGCCGTCGGCCACCGTCCGCATCCGCTCGTAGTCATTGCGGAAACATTTCTCAATGACGGCAGAAAAATTCAGGGCAAAGTTCATGCCCACACGGACGTCCTGATTTGACAGGACCGGATGGTTCGAATTCAACCGCACCGCCCAAGTCGGCCGAGGCACATCGTTGTAAAATTGGATCTTTTCCACATGCCCGTTCTTCACGAGCTCGTGGTCGTCCGGCAATTTCTCATACCAATATTCCGGCAAGGCCAAACCGTGCCAGTCGAGGTCGCCTTTCAGGAACAATTCAAACACCTTGGCCGGCTCCCGTACCACGGTCACCTTAATGGCATCGGGGTTAAACCGGTTCCGGAAAAAGCGCTTCTTGTCCGCCCACCAACCAGGCACGCGGGTGAGCGTGACGGATTCGCCGGACTTCACATTATCTGTTTTCACCTCATAAGCGCCCAATGTCGGTTCAAATTTGAACTGAAAATCCTCCACATATTGTTCGTCCAACTCGCCATAAAAATGTTCCGGCACTGGCCGCAAGCCGGCGATCTTTTCAATAACATCCGGCTTGGCCTTATAAAAACGAATCGAAAGCGTCTGCTCATCATAGATCGTCACGTTTTCAAATTTCTCATCACTGAAATAGTCATTATACCATGGCGCTTGAATGTGTTTACTGCGCATCATGTAGAGACCAAAGAAGAAGTCCGTCACTTTGAGCGGCTTGCCATCCGAATAACGCGCATCAGGATCGAGCCGGAAAAACACCGTGCGCCCGTCTGGCCCATAGGCCCATTCCTTGGCCAGGCCAGGATAATATCCATCGCCATTCGGGTGCGGCATCACCAGATACACCGCGTTGTAATCGAGCATATAACTCCGAAACGCCCCATTGGCGTCCGGCCCCACAAACCGAAGTGTGCGCGGGTAGTCCGACGTGTATTCCATGAATGTGCCTCCCCGCTTGGCCTCGGGACTGGCAAACTCCTCCAACTCAGCTCCCGTCACCCATTCCAGTCCCGACGGCAAATCGCCGGGTTGAGCCACTGTGAAACCATCGGGATTGGCCTCGTAAAACTCCATCACGTCCGGCGCGCTGTTCAGCGTCACGGCGCGGCCCACGGGTGGCGTGGGCACAACCGGCACCGTTTGACCCGTTCCTCCATTGGCCACCGTCACGTTTTGCCGTTTCAATTCCGCGGCAAATTCCTGCGCAAAAACCTGCGCCATTTGCCGCACATGATCTTCACTCATCGCCGCAGCCGCCGCCGGTTTGTCGTCGCCTGTGGAGGCCGGTTTCTTTAACTGCTTTTGATTGCACCCCCCCGCCCAAATCAAGGCGGCGGTCAGAAGGAATCCTGTCAGTTTTGTTTTCATGTTACTCGTAGGTTGTAAATTTTTTGGGATCAAACGCTTCCCGCACGGCTTCGCCGATAAACGTCACCAGCGTCAACACCATGACCATCGCTGTAAAGGCGGACAACACGATCCACGGTGCATGCAGGTTCGCCACGCCTTGTTGCAACATCCGCCCCCAACTGGGCGTACCGGATGGCAGTCCAAACCCGAGGTAATCCAGTGCCGTGATCGATATGATCGCGGTGGCGACGGTGAAAGGCATGAATGTCACTATCGTGGAAATTGTGTTGGGCAGCAAGTGATTAAAGATGATGCGCGGGGTGCTGGCGCCGAGCATCTGCGCGGCCGCCACATAGTCACGTGATTTTTCACGCAGAATGGATGTGCGCATGTAATACGTCATGCTCGTCCAGCTAAAGAGCACCATGATGATCAGCAGCACCAAAATCTTGAACCATGCGGGTAATTTAAAAGGCAGGTCACTGATAGCCGCCACCGCAATGATGACCATGTAAAGGAACGGAATATTCTGCCACACCTCCACAGCTCGTTGCCCCAGCAAATCCACCCAACTCCCGTAGTACCCCATCAGACAACCGATCACGACGCCGATCAAATACACCACCAAGGTAAACATCAGAGCAAAGATCAGCGTGATGCGGAATCCATAAAACAGGCGGGCAAAAATATCCTGCCCGATCGGATCTGTTCCCAAAAAATGGCGCGCCTCGAAATTAGGCGGCGACGGATGCTGCGTACCGTCGCCTATCCGGCGCGTTTCCTCCGGACTATACGGCACCAAAGGCATCACCACCGTCCCCTTGCCCGTGGATTGGAATTGCGCCTTCAACTCACGGTAATTCACTTCGTAACTGTACTCCTGGCCTTCCGCATCTGTTTCGATCCCGAAATCCAAGCCCGTGTGCGATGCGGCAAACGGGAGGGCCGGAAAATAGGTCTGCCCTTCATGCACCACAACCAGAGCCCGGTTGTTGACGAAAAACTGACCTAACAGGGAAATTGAAAACGCGCCCGCTAACAGGATCAGTGACCAGTATCCACGTTTGATTCCATAAAACCGCTTTAGCTTGCGCAACGTCTGCGGATTAAACCGCAAGGTGGCGCACCATCCACCTCCCAATAACGCGCCCGCAGCCCCGACATACAGGAATCCTTGTTTCACTCCATTGATAAACCCCGCTCCGGCCTCAGCGCTGGTCAGGAAAAATTGTCCGTAAAGCCCACCCAGCAAACCGCCCAATAATCCACCGACTGCAAAGCCTACTATCAGCCCTACCAGAACCCACACGACCACCTCCCAAATGGGGCGCGCGGGGGAAGCAGTACTGGTATTATCTTCAATCATCAGTTGAATCGAACCCGCGGATCCACCAAGGCCACGAGAATATCCGAGATGATATTCCCCAAGAGCATCAAGGTGGCGGACAATAAAAAAATTCCCATTACCACCGGAATATCACGGTCCAAGACGGACTTAAATCCCAACAGCCCAAAGCCATTGATATCAAATATGGTTTCAATCAGAAAACTGCCGGCTACAAACAACGTGATCTGATGTCCAATGTTGGTCGCCAATGGAATTAAAGAATTGCGCAAGGCATGTCGTCGTACGGCCTGTGAAAACGGCACCCCTTTCGCGATGGCTGTGCGCATGTAATCTGAAGAAAGGTTGTCCATGAGGTGGTTTTTCATGAGCATGGTCACAAACGCAAAGCTGCCGACGAGGTAACACAACAATGGCAACACCGCATGCCACACCAGATCCAAGGCCCGTCCCGACGGGCTTGTATGGCGATGCAATTCCACCTTCGCCGCATTGGCCTGCAGCGTCACAGGTTTACCGCCTGATTCGGGCAGCAGCTCAAAGGTGTCAGCATCCTTTACCGCCACCACATAAGCCGCCTCCTTCTCCAACACCGGCTCGGCCGCCGGCACCGTTCCTTCCAGCCAAACCTCCTGCCCATCCCGAAGACCGTGCCGTTCGGCAGTCCATTCACTGGTTCCGGCCATTACACTGACATTTTCGATCGGCGTACTCTCGTAATTGGGTCCGGTAAAACCGCCCGTGGGAAACCATTCCCAGCGCGCCGCCAGAAACACCATCATCAAGGCTCCCAACACATAGCCCGGAACGGCATAACCCATAAAGATAAACACCGACGATCCATTATCAAACCAAGTGTTGTGCTTCATCGCCTTGGCAATGCCCAGCGGCACACATACGAGAAAGGTGAAAAAGAACGTCAGCAATCCGTAGAATGTAGAGACCGGAAGACGCTCCAACATGACATCCAAGACCGGCTCCCCATGCCGGAAGGATTTACCCAGATCACCCTGTAGCACTCCGGCATATCTTGTGCGGTATAACTCCGCACGCGGAACGTTTGGCGTTTCTTCTCCCGATTCCACCAGCCGCACTTTCCAATCGACCATTAATTCATCAGCGTTGACGATTTGCGGCTGACCATCGATCAACTGAACCAACACCCGTTCCCTAGCCCGTTCAATTAAGGCCGACTCTGGTTCCGCCTCCCACCCGTCAATCCAGCCATCTCGGTTTATGTCCAGTTGATCAAATTTCACATAACCGGCCACACTCTCGGGCACTTCAGTTGCCTGCACAAAACCGTCTCCATTCCAATCCAGTGCAGCCACATGAAAGGCCGGCACCCGCATACGAACTGTCTGATCGATTTTATCATCCACAAAATCGACATCCCGCCGATTAAGTTCCCGCGGCATCAAACCCAGCCAAATCAGGTAAGCTTTATGGATTGGTTTATCGTATCCATAGAGCTCCCTCATTTGTTCGAGTTGCTCTTCGCTAAGCGCAGCGCCTTCGGAACGGCCGCCGCCACCTTCCATGGAAACCATCTGCGCCTCCATCATCGCCTGTTCCATGGGACCGCCGGGAGCGATGCGGGTCACTCCGAAGACAATCATGGTGATCACCAACAGCGTGGGAATGAGCAGCAGAAAGCGCCTGATGAAATAGTCCCGCATACCTCGTCGCAGGCGACAGCGTGACCAAAGCCATGACGGTTTGCCAGTCAAAACGAATCAATCGCATGGACATGACGCTGGCTTTTGCGCACTCTCTGCGGAGATGACACACCTCACGCTTGGCCATTCTCCTGATCCGGACGATGCCTTTATGTTTTATGCGCTGGCAAAGGATCTGATTGATCCGCGCGGGTACGCATTTGAGCACATTTTGCAGGATATCCAGACGCTCAACGAACGCGCAACGCGCGGCGAGCTGGATATCAGCGCCATCAGCATTCACGCCTACGCTTATGTGAGCGATCAGTACGCCCTGTTGCCCAGCGGGGCGAGTATGGGCGACGGATACGGCCCGATGCTGGTAGCCAAGGAGCATTATTCGAAAGAGGAAATCGCCGGTAAAAAGATTGCCGTGCCCGGTGAAATGACCAGTGCGTTTCTGTCACTGCAGTTGTGGCTCGGTCGGCCGAAAACGGAGATTGATTATGTGGTGGTGCCGTTTGATGAGATCTTTACCACCGTCAAGGCTGGGCAAGCCGATGTGGGCCTGATCATTCATGAAGGCCAATTAACTTTTGAAAATGAAGGGCTCGTGTGCTGCATGAATCTCGGCGTGTGGTGGGGCGAGGAAAACGACGGTCTTCCCCTGCCCCTTGGCGGCAACGTGATCCACAAACGCATCGCCGAGGCGGAGCGCAAGGTGGTGAGTGATCTACTTACCGAGAGCATTCAGTACAGTCTCGACCATCGGCCTGAGGCCGTGGAACACGCGCTCCAATACGCACGCGATATGGGTGTGGAATTGGCGGATCAATTCGTGGGCATGTACGTAAACCATTGGACTCTCGATTACGGCGACAACGGGCGCGATACTATCACGCGTTTCCTTGGACGCGCCCATGAAGCCGGCTTAATTCCGCACCGGCAAGAATTGGAATTTGTGTCGTAATGAAATACCGACGTTTTGGAAAAACGGAATTAGAGATGCCCGTGTTCTCCTGTGGAGGCATGCGTTATCAGCACAAGTGGAGCGACATCGAATGGAGCGAGGTGCCTGATGAAGGCCAGAGAAACCTCGAGGCCACGATCCATCGCTCGGTAGAATTGGGCATCAACCACATCGAGACGGCGCGTGGCTACGGCAGCTCCGAAATGCAGCTGGGCCCCGTGCTCAAGCAGTTCCCGCGGGAGAAACTGATCGTGCAAACCAAGGTGGCGCCCTTTGCCACGACCAAGGAATTCCTCGACACGTTCAACACCTCAATGGATTACCTGCAGCTGGACCACGTGGAATTGCTTTCGCTGCACGGAATCAACAATCAGGAACTGCTCGACTGGTCATTGGGCGAGAACGGCTGTCTGGCCGCCGCGCGCCAGCTGCAAAAGAAAGGCCGCTGCCGGCACGTTGGTTTCTCCACCCACGCCACCACGGATATCATCCTGAAAGCCATCGAGAGCGACGGATTCGATTACGTCAACCTCCACTGGTATTTCGTCAACGACCTCAACTGGTCAGCGGTAGAAGCCGCCGCCGCGCGCGACATGGGCGTGTTCATCATCAGCCCCAACGACAAAGGCGGCAAGCTCTACGCCCCGCCGCCCAAGCTCACCGAGCTATGCGCCCCGCTGCATCCCATGCAGTTCAACGCGCTCTACTGCCTGAACCGTCCCGAGGTGCACACCCTCAGCTGCGGCGCCGCGCAGCCCAGCGATTTCGACTGCCATCTCGAGACGCTCGAACACTACGACAACATTGGCCCCACAATCGCCGAGATCGAGCAACGGCTCCGCCTGGAAATGGACAACGTGCTCGGCGCGGACTGGTGCGCTCACTGGCCCGAAGGCCTACCGCATTACGTGGATGTGCCCGGCCAGGTAAACATTTCCGAGATCCTACGCCTCTGGACCTACGCCAAGAGCCTAGACCTCGTGGACTGGGGCAAGATGCGCTACAACCTCCTCGGCCAAGCCGACCACTGGTTCCCCGGCGAACACGTCGCCAAGCTGGATATGGAGGTGGCCATGAGCGTGCTCAGCAACAGCCCATTTGCCGAACAGATTCCGGGAATCCTACAAAAAGCCCACTGCATGCTTCACGATCAGGAACAGAAGCGGTTAAGTGAGTCGGAAGATTGAGATTCTCTATTTGTCTTTATTGGCCCCGCTGCCTTTCTTGGGGTCGCTCAGGTTGAGCTGGCGCAAGACTTCTTCCGTCAGATCATTTTCGCCATCAGTAAAAATCACAATCGGCGCAATGGACGCTGATCGGGCAGCCGCATCAAGCACGAGGTTAAGTTTTCGCTTTTTGGCCTCGTTTGAAACGATTTGCTGAATCTCCTCCATTATTTGCTCGCGCTGCTTGCGCATATCCAACTCGAGATCCTTTCGAGTACGCTCACGAAATCCTTGAATGGCATCCTGCATTTGCTGCAGTTCCTTTTGTTTAGTCTGCACTTGTTGCTGGCGCTTGGAGCGCTCGGCAGCCGCCAGGCGGGGATCTTGCATAGCTTTGATCATATTCCCCAACACGGTGCCTTCCTTGCGTAACGATTCATCCAGTTTTTTTATGCGATCGAGCGCTTCTTCCTGTTTGGTTTTCAGCTTTTTGTTTTCAACATCGGTCCTCCAATAGCCGTTATAAACTTTTTCCAAACTGATCATCCCAATGGCCGTGGCAGCACTCAGGTTGTGGCTAAGGTTCAAGCCTACGGCCAAAAAAAACATTATCAATACGCGTTCCATAATCACTCTCCTAGAAATTTGTGGTGTAGCCCATATTCATTTGGAACTTGGCACCGCCATCGTTATGCCCGTCTGTCGTCAGCGGTATAGCCCAATCCAATCTAATCGGACCGAGGAAAGGGATTTCCAACCTGAGCCCAATACCAACGTCATCATTGTAACCACTGAAACTAAAGTCGTAGGCATCCTTGTTCACCACACCGATATCGTAAAAGGTCGCTAGACGAGCCATATCAAATAGCGTGGGCACACTGTATTCCATAGTTACGTGCATCATTGTGTTACCTCCGATATAATCACCAGCCGTTCCACGTGGCCCCACTTCACGAAAATCATAACCTCGCAGATTTCGCGAACCACCTAACGCATGGCGATACAGGTAGGGAACTTTTTGACTGCCAGTCAAGCTATCAATCGTAGCAGCTTGGGATAGCAATTCAATGTTATGCCCTTCGCCCACCCCCTTGAAGTACCATCCACTTTTTATATGGACTCCGTAAAATTCCTTTTCACTACCCAGTGCGCCCGGCGCGAAATCCACATCTATGGAAGAACGTTGCCCTTTGGTGGGAATAATGCCGCCACCTCGTGTATCCAATGTAAGCCCGAGACCGATTTTGGAAATCAAGTCGTGCCCGCGTTCGTCCAATAATTCCTGGGAAGCAGTGCTTTTCATATCCACCATCCCGATGCTCTCAACTGTATAAGCCACCCGACCACGGAAGTAATCATTACCAAACATCGCCCGCTCTAAGCCCAGTACCATGCCGCTTTCTTCAACATCAAATTTATCATTGTAATATTCCATCTCCCGACTATAGAGATTTGTTGTAAAGCGCAGCTTTTTACCCATCAGCCACGGCTCCTCGAAATCGAGTTCGTAGTTATTAAAGTCACCGCCAGCGGTAGTGCGTAAACGAACCTTCTGACCTCCGCCCTGCCAGAAGTACGGCCGGCGCCAACGCATGATGTCAAAGTTTTCCTGCGCCACAATCACGGAGGCAAAGGCGCCGTAGTCTGTGCTGAATCCGCCACCAATCTGGAATCGGCCTGTATTACTTTCCTTCACGGAGACCACCAAATTTTCCACGGTAGAGCCGCGTTCACGGTCGCTGTATTCCGGTGTAGCACGTACACTTTCAAATAAACGCAGCCCTTCAATCCGGCCGCGACTATTTTCCATTTTACCGAGATCAAACGGCTCCCCTGGAGAAATTGACAACTCACGGCGAATCACAAAGTCCTTAGTCTTCTCGTTCCCTTCGATTTTCACCAAGCCAACATTAATCGGATCACGCTCCCATTTTTGAACCCCTTCTTCCTCAAAGAAATGGTCACCTTCTATCACCTGAAAAACAAGATCGATGGTGTTGTTGGTCAGGTTGGGGGATTGTTTCACAACCGCGCTAGCGTCGATGTAGGCACGATGCCCGTAGGCATCCTCAATGATTTCCAAATCAGAATTTTCGGGCTCATCCACCCGCAAGGCGGCCGGACGAAAGACTTCCCCGGACCGCAAAACCAGCATATTCCCCAAAACATCGGAACTGATGACCGGTTTGAAATCCGGAAATAAGACAGGGTCCACCGGCTGAAATTCCCCATCCACCAGGCGGCCATGCTGAATAATTACATTGCCCACCAAATACTGCGGGCCTTCATCAACGGTGAAAACAAACGCAACCCGATCCGCTTCATCCAGATAGTCTTCAAACTCATCCTCCGCATCGTCCAAGACATCTTCCGCATCGTCCAACCTTTCTTCAGCAACATCTACTAAGCGATCAAGCTCGCGCTCGTCATCATCCGCTCCGGCGTTTTCCAGCCGTCGCTCGGCATCATCCAAATCCTCCACGGTCTGCGCATGATTTGCCCGAGCCTGAAACAGCTTGGTTCGAAGCGTCTCATATTCCGGCGACGTCAACACTTTGTCCGCGCCATGGCCAATGACGACCTTGATGTCCAAATAGCCTTCATCCCGGTAAAATTTTTCCAACTTCTCAACATCCTCCTCATATTCTTTCGGCAACAAGCGGCCATCATCCACGATCCAGGAAACCGGATTATACCAAGTACGACGCTGCCGAATCTTGACGATCTTACTAAGCTCCTTATGGCTAAAGCTCAACTCCGTGTTATTCGCTGATTCGAACTTCAATTCCCCCCTCTCCACAGTAAACTTCTCACCTTCACTGATAATATATCGCACCGAGCCGCCCACCCGCTGGCCCTTTACCTTGATGGGATAATAGCCTTTCTTGCGGTATTCTTCCTCAAGCAATTTCTCATCATTGTGCATCCTGGCAGAGTTGAATTGCTGGCCCTTGATCATTTGGAGCTTTTTCAGGAGTTTACTTTCTTTAATGGCGAGATATTCCGCATCCATCAGGTCCGCCAAGGCCGGGTTTCCAATCGGATCCTCCGGACTCAGCTGGCGTCGCAGCAGAAACAGCTTCACATCTGTCACCAACGGAAAGGCTCGAACCTTGAAAGTGAGTTTTATTCCATCCTCGCCCACCATTTCAGTGACCACCTGCACATCCTCGAAACGACCAGTTTTCATCAGTGCCACCACGTCCTCATTGGTGCGGCCTTCCAAATACACGTCACCGGGCTTGAGACGTATGTTGGTTTGCACATAACGCTCGGTCACATTACCGAGCCCCGTAACGTCCACGATGATCTCCGTGATATTGCGCTGGGCGAACAATGACGTGCCCGTCATCATGGCGAGCAGACAAATCCAATAAACCACTTTCTCTCTAATCATTCGGCACATCTCCGGGATCAACCCGACTGGCGCTCTCGAAGCGCGTGTAATGTTTGAGGAAGACCAATGGCACATCCCCCGTTGGGCCGTTGCGCTGCTTGGCCAGAAGCAGGTTCACTGGCACCCCCTCACTTTCATCCGGCGGACCTCCCTCCCCATCCTCGGAGTACGCCTTGTACAGCAAGCCCACCAAATCGGCGTCTTGCTCTATGGAGCCGGATTCGCGGAGGTCGGAAAGCCGCGGTTTGCGGTTCTTGTCCTTCTCCATTTCGCGGTTCAACTGGCAGAGCACAATCACCGGCACACCCAGCTCCTTGGCCAAGCCCTTAATGCCGCTGGAAATCTCTGCTACTTCCTGCTGGCGGTTATCCGACGCCCGGCGCGAAGTAGAGTGAAGGAGCTGCAGATAGTCAATCACAATGAGTTTTATCCCATACTGGGAATGCATCCGGCGCGCCTTAGCCCGCAGCTGCAAAATGGACAGGCCCGGCGTGTCATCAATATACAACGGTGCCTTGTGAAGCTTGCCGGCGGTCTGGGTGATCCTCTGGAAATCGTTGGCATTGAGCAGTCCATCCCGAAGGTTTTTGAAATTCAGCCGCGCATTGGAGCAAATCATACGGGTAACCAGTGACTCCGCGGTCATCTCCAAACTAAACACCCCGACCGGTACGTTTTCACTGAGCGTGACGTGCTCCACGATGTTCATGGCCAGAGAGGTTTTTCCCATGGATGGCCGCGCCGCGATAACAATCATCTCCGCCGCATGCAGGCCGTCGGACATCTTGTCAAAATCCATGAAGCCCGTTGACAAGCCGGACAAACCACCACCGCGTTCGTGAAAGTCCTGAATGCGCGAAATCGCCTGCCCGACCAATTCCTTCATCGTGGAAGCAGCTTCCCCGGCTCGCTCCTCATTGATTTTCTGAATCTTGCCCTCCACCTCATCGAGCAACCGCGCCACTTCGCCCTCATGCTCATACGCCTCACGAACAATCTCAGTGCAGGTGCGCACGGTTTTACGCAGGAGATATTTCTCCCAGACAATATTGAAGTAATACTCCAGATTTGCCGCCGACGGCACGGCGTTCATGAGCGTGGAGAGATAGGCCACACCGCCCACGGACTCGAGTTGTTTTTTGTCCGTGAGAAATTGTTTGAGCGTGATAATATCAATCGCCTGCTTGGCCTCGTGCAGGTCCAACATCGACTCGAAGATCACCTGGTGTTTCAGCTCATAAAAAAACGTCGTCGCATTGTGCGTGTACGAACCGTACTGGCCGCGCTCGCGCTTGGGCAATTCCAGTTGGCGCGGTTCCTTGAGTTTTTCCAGGCAGAAAGTGAGCCCTTCATCCGGATCCAAAAGCAAGCAACCCAGCACGCCCTGTTCGGCCTCAATGGAGTGCGGTGGAGCCCGGTCCACATCGGCTTGCGGCCTCGCCTGTGCCGGGCGGCGCGGAGCCTGCAACAGATCTTCCATTGGCGGCTCAGGCAGCGGCTCTTCGTTAGCGTCGATCATCGACATCGAAGAAGCAGCCTAGCATCCACCCCCCTTTCGGAAGCAACGTGGAGTTACTGGCAACACTCAACCCCTTGTTCACAAGCCATTCGCAGCCAAGGACTCACGCATAAAAAACGGGGCCTAAAAAGGCCCCGCCTGAAATAATTTCAACGGCCGATTTATTCCGAAGCCGCCGCTTCCGTGGTCTCTTCTTCGGCCACCTCAATCGGGTTTTCGCTTTCCACGAACACCTTCAGCCCAGCCTCGATCTCCGCGTGCAGGTTCAACTTCACGTCGTACTCGCCAACCGCCTTGATGGGCTTGGGCAGGTTCACTCGCTTCTTCTCCAGCTCCACATCGAACTGATTTCGCAGCTCGTCACAGATAGTGCCAGAGGTCACGGATCCAAACATCTTTCCGCTTTCCCCAGTCTTCACCAGAATGTGCAGACGCAGGCTCTTGAGTGACTCGTGCAGGTCTCTCATATGCTCCAGCTCCGTTGCCTCACGCTCAGCCCGACGGGCCTTCAGGGCATCCAGATAACGTTGGTTGGCGATACTGGCAGGAACGGCCTTGCCCTGGGGCAGGAGAAAATTTCGCGCGTAGCCGGGCGCCACTTTCACCTGATCGCCTTCGTTGGCGTTCAAGCTTACCACCGGTTCGGTCAGGATTACCTCAATCTCTTTCTTAGCCATGATACTGTTAAGTTTAGTTGTTAAAAATTAAAACGGCACATCGTCATCTTCGGCAAACCCACCGCCACCGCCAGCCGCCGGAGCCGCACCGCCCGCTGCAGAAGCGCCACCGCCGGAGAAATTACCGCCGCCACCTTCACCCTCACCACGGGAATCGATGAACTCGAAAGCATCCATTATGATAGCCAGTTTGCTGCGCTTTTGGCCGGTTTGTTTGTCATCCCATTGATCCATCCTCAAATGACCTTCGATAAAAATTGGCCTTCCTTTTTTGAGGTATTGGCCAACGGCTTCGCCGCGTTTACCAAATGCCGTAACATCAACAAATGTAACCTCCTCCTGCGTTTGCCCATCTTGATTGCGCCAGTTTCGGTTAACGGCAAGTCCGATGTTGGTGATGGCCGTCCCATTGGCGGAATATCGTACCTCGGGATCGCGGGTCAGTCGGCCCATAAGCATCACTTTATTGTAGTTCGGCATGGCGGCAATCGATCTAGGTTAGGCGGCCAGAGGAGCGGCCAAAGTGATTTGTGTTCGGAACACATCCTCGCGTTTACGAAGGGCGGCCTTGAACCCCTGCAACGCACCGGCTTCCAGCTCAAAGTGGAGACTCACGTAGAAGCCGCCGCTGTGCTTCTTATCAGCCACACGGGCAAAGGAGCGTCGATCAAGCTTCTGCTCGTTGGTCACGTTACCGCCGGCTTCCTTAATCAGTTCGCCGATGGCCTTAATAATGTCGTCCACAGTGGCACCGCTGGTGTCCGTATCGAGGATAAACAAGCCTTCGTATTGTTTCACGTTATTTCTTTCTCAGTTGTCTCGTCTAGGAAATCCAGTTTCCCGTTAAATTCATTCATCGCCTTCACGACGCCCTGTTGCAGCCAGCATTCGGTCTGTTGGCGGACCCGCTGGAGCACCAGCCCAAGGTTTCCCACCTCTTCTGCGGCAAACCGGCCAAGCACGTGTGCGCTCATATCGCGGCCGCTGGACGGCCGACCAACACCGATCCGCAATCGTGGATAATCCGGTGTGGCCAAGTGTTGCTGCACTGAGCCAAGCCCGTTATGGCCGCCGTTGCCGCCACCGGCCCGCAGACGGATCTGCCCAAAAGGCTGCTCGGTGTCATCCACGATCACCAGCACCCGGGCGGGAGTGATTTTGTAATAATCACTCACGGCCCCGACTGCTTCGCCGCTGAGGTTCATAAACGTTTGCGGCTGGCAGAGGTGAAGGATTTTGCCTTTCACCGTGACCCGGTTCATACGGGCCTTAAATTTTTTTTCATCCGACCAGGTTCCGCCCCAAGCTAAGGCCAGTTCATCCAGGACACGAAACCCGATGTTGTGCCGGGTGTGGTCGTACTTCGCG
>Ga0163111_10001670_pt1 | contig 13826 bp, 31 predicted proteins | sample CRUFie1St18metaG_FD_109645 | JGI IMG/M metagenome (GOLD analysis project Ga0163111, IMG submission 109645) | Marine microbial communities from the Costa Rica Dome - CRUD Field 142mm St18 metaG | ecosystem: Environmental > Aquatic > Marine > Oceanic > Photic zone | place: Costa Rica: the Eastern...
ATACAACCACAACCACAGTGGAAACAACCACTGCTAACCAATTGAACGATATAAACCTTAGCAATGGTGACTGGCAGGCGGCAGGAGACTATGGTGCAGGACAAGGCGGTGATTGTAATTACAGTGGAACCTTACAAGCAGACGAGTTCTGTACAGGTGCTATGCTTAACGTACCTAATTCAAATGTGGCCAACACAAACAGTTGGAACACCACACAATTAGGTGGTGGATACCTTCGGCCAGGTCCTAATGGTGGTTATGTTGAACTTACCCAGACCTTAACAGAAGCAGAGATACAAGCAGGATTTGATGTAAACTACGGTGTAACAGTTGAGTCACATACATCAAACAAGAGTGTGCCTTTGTGTTCTGCTACCACCGGTGACTGTAAGGATATCTTTAGTGTTAAGTTAACCTTGAAAGGGCATAGGCCTAATAATTTATTACCAGAATACCTGTATCCAGCAGGCCAGTATGAAACACTGACCTATTCAGGTACACAAACATTCAACTACACATACTCATTAGGCAGTAACAGTTACACAAGAGTTGATGGATTGATGGAACTATGGGGAGTAGACGCAGGATATCATTCAAGAAACTTTGGACCTATATTTTCAGATCCTTACATTAAACTTACTTATGATGCTGTAACATTGATCACTGAACAGATTACAAACATAGTGTTAAGCAATCAGGAAACTGTTTATACCACTTCAGAAACAACAATGACCAGTGTGTTCATAGGTGACCCAACAACAGATACTACTCCAATTGAAGTTGACTACACAGATGTAGATTCATTTGAAATAGAAATAGTAGACGCAGATGGTGGCGGAATAGAATTAGAATTTACAGTAGAAGTAGACGAAACTTCTAATACTGCAAACGTTGAGATGAGTTCAACAAACTTAGACACAGGTGTTGTACAGGTAGAAAGTATTGCAGAAATTAGTTTAGACTTTGAAATGGACACAGGTGCAACTGATATGCCTGAGATAACTGTTGCAGAAATAGAAGCAGACATTGGATCACAGATAGATAGTGCTGTTGCTGATGCTGTTGCTGAAATAGATGCCGGACCAACAGAGAACATAGAAGTTGCAAGTGTAAATACAAGTGAAGGAAATACTGATGGCCCAGAATCGACGCAGGAAGTTTCCGAAACCGAAAGTTCAAGCACCTCCGAATCAACAGTGGAGACGGAGAACGTACAAGAGTCCAGTGAAAATGCTGAACAGCCAGTGGAGGAAAGTGGAAGTGAATCAGAAGGATCGGATAGTGGAGACTCTGATCCTGGAGAGGATACCAGTGGGTCAGAAGCCGAATCCGAAGCCGGAGATCAAGAATCCAGTGGATCCGATAGTGACAGCAAAGAATCTTCTTCCGGGGGAAAAAAGTCTGACGGAAAAAAAGGAAATGATAAATCAACAAAAGAGCAAAAAAGAGAGTACGTTGAGAAGAAGATCGCAGAGGCCAAGCAGAAGATCGCAACAAGAATCCTCGCCGCAATGGCAGACTCGTATAGTGCGATAAATGAAGCAACTAAAATTGCACTGATTTCAAGTTTAGCAGACCAAGAGAATTTTAACAAATACCTAGCACAAAAGAACGCAGACCTACCTAGTTGGTATTCAGATGTACAAGTTTATGCTGATATGCCACAGTTATTAGACCCTGCGGCTGTGCTTTATAATATGGCTCAAGACAAGATCATGGAAGAAATGATAATGATGCAATATGAGGATTAACTGCATTTTAGTTAATATGTTAATAAATACAAAAGGAGAAAACAATGGCAGAAATAGAATATAAGGGCATTAAAATCGGGGGCAGTAAATTGCTACTTGTTTTGCCTTTAGTAGGAACAATCATAGGTGGACTTTGGGGAGGCTTTGAACTCTTTAACAGATACCAAATGATGGAACAGAAAATAGACTCTTATGTAGCACCAGACCTAAGTGGGTTCGATAAGAAGTTAGCAACTGTACAAGCAGAACTAGACATGGTACTTGAAGAAGTAACACTAGTGGCTGACGTGGCTAAAGAACTTAAGAACGACTTGCGTGGTGATGTAAGACGTATCGAAAAGATCGTAGAAGATGTTGAAAGTAGAGTTAAGAACGACAGTAGAGAACTTAACACTGACATCAGCGATGCAATTAAAGATATTAAACAGGAAATGGCTGACCTTGAAGCGAAGATCGAAAAGCAAATTAAAACTGCTTTAGAAAATCCTTTGAGTAGTATGGCAACTTCTAAATAATTTAAATTTCGCCACGTTCAGATAAAATTTTAGCATTCTTAAGATGTTCGGCTTCGATGTCGTCTTTTGATTGTCCGTGATATGCGACTGCATAATTGTTTTCTATTAGGTGTTGATTGATATCTTTACCTTGTAATGTAAACAACTTACCAAGTATTCTTCCAAACTTACCTTTTTCGTTGCCAACTTCAGTACGCAATAATATTGTACCTCCTGTTGGACACATTTCTTTTAGTTTGGCTTTAGAAAGTAATCCTCTTACTTTTTCTTCTTTATTTCTTGTTCTTGATTCCGGAGTGTCAATACCGTAAAGTCTAACACGTTGTTTACGCATCCATACAGAAAACCCTAGATCTAAATCTACATCTATGGTATCTCCGTCCACAACTCTTAATACTTTTGCTTGATATACAAATGCTTCCATGCAAGTATTTATATATTATGTTGTAGTTTTATTATACTCTGCTGATGGTCCGAACCCGTCACCTGTACTTACGATACAGGCTCTATTAGATTCAGCAAATGTAACCACAATAGAAAATGTTCCAGTCTCTGCATTTACAAACATTATCCCTGGCGCTAGTATAGGTTGTGGTACTCCTGGTATTGCCAAATATACTCTCATCTTTGCAAACGGTTGTTCTTTGTACTTGCCCACAACTGTTTCAAAGATTCTTTCACTTAGATCACATTCCGCTAATAACGGCGGACGTGAGTAGTTATTCGGTACTTGAAGTTCCGGTGTTGGGTTTACTTCTTGATTATTCTCTTTGCTTTCGTGTTCGGCGTAAGTAGGTGTGCCAAAGATCAAAACTAAAAAACAAACAAGAGCAAATGTTTTAATCGCTCTCATATGCATTCCTCTCATACATATATATTTAGTAATTGGTCAGGTGGGGTATTATGTGGCTATTTAACTATAGAAACTTGGCAAATGTTTGAGAACCTGCGTATTCAATTGCTTTTACGTATTGTTCTTCTTCATTGAAGTCAAATATTAAATGAATGTTAGTATCCATTACGTGCCATGCACCTTCTTTGACTTCTCTGTCTAACTGTGATTCAGTCCACACTGACATTCCTGCAAACATACGCCAACCTTTTGGAAAGTTACCTGTGCCAAGTTTTTCAACCATTAGATTATCACTTGTCATTGCTAGTTGGCCTGTTGTGTGTAAAGTGTTTGTGCTTGTCCATTCAGAGGTATGCAATAAGAGTATACTAGTATCGCTTACAGGTCCACCCTTATGAACAACGGTAGTGTCTAAATGATGTGATTCTATTTTAATATCTTTAAGGGCACCTAAACTAGATACTCTAAACTGACTTGGCTTATTAAGTATAACGCCAAACACATCTCCTGAATCTCTGTGTTCGTAACAATAGACAACTGAATGACTAAAAACAGGATTTGTATCAAGGATAGGTCTAGCGACTAGAATCTTGTCTCGGTATATCATTTGGCTTCTAACTCCAGTCTGGTAACGGTCCGCCATATTTTTTTCCTTTAATTCTTTTGCCCCCTACTGTTACCCTCTTCTTGCCTACTTTGTGACTTTTGTCTCCTGATCTACTTCTGTATCCTTGACTCTTACAAGACGCTAATTGACTAGCACCTAACGAACTGTCAGGTCTACTTGACTTGCAGAGTTTAGCACTCGCTTTGGCTTCTTCAATAGCCTTAGGATCTAGATCAATAACTTTCATACTATCTATATTTATCTGCGGGATTACCACTAGAGGCGTTCGCGGACTCACATAGACTAAAGGTCAATGCCTTTCTAGATCCGTGATCTGTTCCTAAGACCACGTCACCTGATTTAGGGAAATATTCTATCTTTGTTATTGTTGCAGTATCTCTCTTGTTGCCAATACGAATCTTTTGCCCAACTTCTAAGTTGAGTTGTATATTTCTATGCTTTGTCATGGGATAACCTCCTTGGTGTACTATGAACACAGTACTAATAATATTTACCTATAGGCCCCGCTGTACCGTTTTAAACATACCAATTTTTTACCATTTCAGTATTCTATTTTGCACAGGATTTGTGCATAAATATTATCATATGAACGTGTTTACTCAGTTAAACAAACCCTCTGATCTAGAGGACTCAGACATATGGTTACCCTGTTTAGTTACTGAAACAGTAGACCACTTTAGTGCGTGGAAACAACCATTAATAGTAACACATAGAGCCGCATTGGATCATTATCAACACGACCTTAAACCTTTACTAAACCAACACGTACATTGTATTGGTCCTAAGACTTACGATCAAATTGTAGATATGGGTTTCACTAACGTGCATCTACACGGGTTTTATGCTGATGATATAAAGATGAACCAAGCACCTATTACACCTTGCACTTGGTTGCATGGTGATAGATATAGAAAAGACTTTTCAAAGTTCACTGGTGTCACTGCAATACAAACCTATAAGACATCACTGCAAGAGTCGTCACTAGACACGGTCACTAGGATGATCACTGCTAATGAACTAGAGCATCTTTGGGTGTACTCTGACATGGTGGTTCAAGCCTTAGAGTCCAACAAGAAATTGGACAGGTCAAAAGTAAAATTGTTTCATACAGAGTCCTGCAAACCAGATAATAATTGGAAAATGGTAAAAGACTTTTACCCAGGACAAGAGGAAAAACCAAAGGCCCCGCTGTAATATCCACAGGTTTTTCCTTATTTTTCAAAGACTTATTTGGTTTTTGTTCATTCACTTATCCATCTTCCTGTGCCTGTCAAAAAAATACTTGACTTTTAGATTTGGTGACTATATTATATAGACATAATAAGGCAACAAGAAAAGAGGTAAAAACTATTATGAAAACTTTGGCAACAATCGTGGCAGTAATTTTTATAGGCTTGTCTACTCAGGCATTATCCGAAGAGAATACTACCATTGACACTAAGGTTAAAAACTTTCTCACAAGCGAATGGAATAGCATTGTAGAGTTTCAAAAAACAAGTTGGGCAGATAGTAAAGATCAACTTGCAAGAAACAAATTGCAGATCCAGTCACTTTGGAATAAGATAGTATCTTCCACTAAGACAGAGAACAATTAAATTATAAAGGAGCAACCGGTCAATGACATCAATAACTAGACTTTCACTAATTGGAATCTTACTGGTAGTCACTACCGGTTGTTCTTCACTGTCTACAAATCCAAGATATGAATGGCTCACTGGTGGTAATGTCGCCTATGGTGATAGACCAGGAGACGTCTGTATCTCGTGTGGAGAGAACTTTACCTTTATTCCAAACAGACCATTCAATGCTCTGAAAACTCAAGAAGAGCAAGGCGAAAAATTCACATATTAATCTATCCAAAATACAAAATCTTTGGTTGACTTTTGGACCCCCAGAATATATTATAATAGTATAACTTAAAAGAAAGGGGCAGTCAATGGGATTAGAGACTCATTCAATTGTAGAAATCAAAGAAAGATTCCATAAGGAAGGTAGAGACCTACCTTACATGAAATGGGAGTATGGCACTCTTTGGATTGATACCAACGACAGAGAAGATATCGACACTATTAAAGATGTCATGGAAACTGAGGTCCTATGCAAGGATTTCAAGACCAGTTTTAATTGCTTAAAGGCAACCAAAACTGAACCATGGGATCAATGGGCCATGGATATTGTGGAAATTAGGGGTTGACTTTTAGATCCCCAGAATATATTATAATAGTATAAGTTAGGCAAACAAGGCAACAAAGAGAGGCAAAGATGGAAAATAAGATGGTAGAAAAAGTAATAACTCCGGAGATGGTTCCGGCACTTCACGAACAAGCGAAGCAGGCGGCGAAAACGGCTGTATTCGATTTCATTCAAGACTGGACAGAAAAGACAGGTGGCAACGAGTATGGTGAACCTATGTATTGTGGTTTTGCCTGGGTTGAATTACCTGAGATGAAATTGTCAACCAAGATAGGTAAGGCTTGGGAGAAAGTAGGATTTAAGAAGTCTTGGAGCAGAGGATTAACTCTGTGGGATCCAGCAGAACATAGAGGCCAGTCAATGGATTGTAAAGAGATTGGTGCTCAGGCCTATGCAGATGTTTTAAGAGCATATGGCATCAAGGCTTATATGGGTTCAAGAGCAGACTAATAAAAAAATGGATCTTAGGGGTTGACTTATGTCGCCCCTGAGGTTATAATAAAAGAATAATTAGGCAAACAGAAAGAGGCGCAGATGACAAAAATGTTTTTAGAAATTCCAATGGAGGGCAATATGGAAAATCAAGTTCAAGAAGATCAGTTTATTAAAGAGATGGACTATCATGATACCTATGGTGGATCATGTGGTTTCGTCACTCGTTGGTCAATTTATTCAGAAGACCAGGCTCCAATCTTTGGAGTGAAATATAACGGCAAGATGGGCGAGAAGAGTCCATTTGTTCCTGGCACGGTTATCACTAATAAATGTTCTGTTTGGGGTTATGATACTTCAGCGGTAGTTGGTGGTAAAGGTTTATGGTGTGATGTATGGTTGGCCTGTGATAGTGTGATTAGAAATGCTGTCGACTCAGATGGCAATCCAGATCATCATATTTTTATTGAAGGCTTCGAAAGGAACGAAGATGGAACCTTTCAAGTGGTCACAGGGAGTTAATTATGATTAGAGAAAAAACTCAAAAAGAATTAGTGATTGACCTTACAGGGCCAGATGGTAATGCCTTTGCATTGATGGCCTATGCTAAAAGGTTGGCCACTCAATTAGGTATGAACTACCATGTGATTATAGATGAAATGAAACAGGGTGACTATGAACACCTAGTGAAGACTTTTGATTTTCACTTTGGGGACTATGTCATATTGGAGCGATAAAATGACAGGACTAGATATCATAGCCGGAATTATCGTTGCGAATTTTGTATTATCAATTCTAACTTATGGAGGGCCGTTTTAATGTTTAAAGAGATTCAAGTAGGTGACTCAGTCACAATGTCAACACCACAAGGCCAAGAGGTTCGTGGTAAGGCAGTAATGAAAGGCCCACATGGTTGGGTGATTAACATTGGTGGTCGTTTTGGCACTCCAAAGGTAGTGAACGAAAACAATTTTATCAAGATGCGAAAAGGACGAAATCGAAAGCCTGATTTCTTAGGAGACTTCTTACATGGGGTTTAATTTAATTTTAGGCTTTGGTATTACAATGGCTCTTATCGCTATCCCTATCATTCTATTAGTGATGTGGGATAAAGAAGAACCACCTAAGAGGGATTCCAATGAATGAATTTGATATTTTCTTAGCATTAAAAGTTCTAGTCTGTGGCCTAGCCTTAGTAGGTTGTGGATATGTTTTAGGACGAGATAAAGGTGTTAAAATAGGTGGCGACAAGACCGTAGATATGCTATGTGAACTTGGCTACCTAAAACATATTAAAAAGCCAGATGGCAATACGGAATTAATCAAACTCAACGGAGAAATAGAATGAAGTGGTTATTGATATCCACCGTCTTACATCTTCAAGTGACTTATCCAACTGAGGAAGTCTGCAATAAGGCCTTAGAGCAAGTTAGAACTCAGGATATGCAGGCCATTTGTATCCCGGCTGGAGAAGATAAAATGAAGACTCAGATGGATTCTGTGTTCACAAATTTTTTGAATTTGGTAAAAGAACTACAGAAAATGGAACTAGATCAACAGAAATAAGAGGTTGACTTTTATTTCTTTTGGCTTTAATATAAAAGAATAATTAGGCAATGAAAGAGAGGCAAAATATGAACAATCTAGTCACAAAGGCAAGTGAGTTAATCTACCAAATGGACAACGATCAGTTGAACCAAGTTATCGAAGCAATCAAATTGAAAAGAAATCATCTAGCCACTCAGGCTGTGAGATCATTCATGATTGGTGACATTGTAGGTTTCACTGGTAAGAGGGGCCAACAAGTTTCAGGTAAGGTTAAGAAGGTCAATAAGAAGTATGTCGTAATTGATTGCGGTGCTCAAGGCCAATGGAGAGTTCCAGGGAACCACCTTACAAAATTAGGTATCGGAGAAGAAGCATAATGGGACCATTCTCTGAAGAGAAGCAGTATCAAAGAGCAGATAGCATTAGGCGTCTGCTCGATACTAATCCACAATTAGATGACGTCACGAAGGCGATGTGGGAAACAAAATTGAAGACTCTTTGTTATGATGAAGATACCTATAACGAAAGAGTGAAACAAATCTTTTCAGGAGTGAAAAGAACTAACCATATTTTTTCAATATGAAGATATCAGATTTCAAACCCGGACAAGAAGTTCGTCTAAAGGTCAAGAATGTTATGTGGCCATATCGAGATAGGTATGCTCCAGGTGTCATTCGAGACGAGTACCAAATTTTTGAAGGCAAGATTGTTTTTGAAAAATGGTTCAACAACCAAGTTGGACTAACAACCGATCTACCTCATTTTCCAATGAGAGTGATCAATGTAGAAAGGATTGTAGAAGTCGATGGCAAGAAATCCAAATTCGACTCGCAATCGCTTCAAACCTCAAATAACGGTGAAAGACGAAGAATCAATGTTAAAGGTTCGAGAGGAAATCTTTACCAAGTTGAAGTCGGAGGGGGTAGGGGATCATTCTGCTCTTGTCCAGGCTATCAATTCCGTAGCCATTGTAGGCACATCGCAGAGGCAGAAGCGAAAGCGGTCGCATAAAAAGAAAAAAAGAGGTTGACAATTCTAGCCATCTGAATGTATATTAAAAGAACAATAAGGAAGAGGCAAAATTATGGTTTATGATAAAAAAGGCAATTTTTCAGGTAATGTAGACGATTTGGTTGAAACTTTCGCTCGTATGAATTTAGAGCAAAGGCAAGACTTCGTTGAAACAATGACAAGGAAATGGCCACATATGGCTGAGTCAATTGGTAATATGATTTCATTACAAGTTTTAATCAATAAACAAGTGAAGGAGGCAATATGATCAAGGCTATATTTTTTATGGCGATTGGTGCTTTGGCTTTTTATCTTTATCAGAATCCAGGTGAAATGGATTCAGTGATTTCACAAGGTAAAGATTTAGTTAATCAAGGCGCGGTTATCGTGCAAGAACATACCAAATAGGGATAAGACAATGGATGTGATCTTTGATGTAGATGGAACTTTGATGAACATTTCTCATCGTAGAAAGTTCGTTGAAATGAAACCAAAAGACTGGAAGGCGTTTCGTGACCAAACGGTAAACGATACTCCTAACCTTGATGTCTTTGCGGTTGCCAAATCTTTGCATCAAGCAGGTCATAACATTATTATCGCCAGTGGTAGGAATAAGAGTCAAAGAGCAATCACTCTTAAACAATTGATGTCAGAAGGTTTAGTATTCAGAGCAATCTATCTTAGAAGTGACAGCGACTATCGTCCTGATACTGAGGTAAAGGCTCAAATGCTTGACAAGATGAAAGCAGAAGGTTGGAACCCAGAATTGGTTTTCGACGACAGAACTTCTGTGGTTGATATGTGGAGAGAGAAAGGCCTTAGAGCAGTTCAGGTAGCACCAGGAGACTTTTAATGACTGAAAAAACTTTTATGAAGCCAGAAGATATTCAACCAGGTAAATCCTATGGTTGTAAATTTAAGGTAGAAACGATGCTAGATGACTTTGGTCGTCCGGCTCCAAACCTTAGTGATGTTCCTTTGAAAGGTCCAGGTATGTATGAGGGTTTTGGTTTGATTACGACTAGGGATAGTGAAAAGAAACTATTCAAGGTAGAAGATACCAATTGTAATAAAACCTTTATCGTTGCTTGGGACCAGACCTGGGATATCGATGAAGCCGAAATAGTAGATTCGGACAATAAATAAATTGACATTAGGACCTTTAGAATATATTGTATTCTAAAACAAAGGAGGAATATGTCTTTAGGTCCAAGTCCAAAACAAGAATTAATCGATAAACAAACCGAACTAGATAAACTTATGAAGAAGTTTCTTAAGAACGGTGGAAAGATCGAAAAAATACCGGAAGGAATGACAGGTGAGCAATATTACGGTCAAGGAAAAGGAAAAAAGTCTAAGCGGAAGTCTCGTTAGTCTTTTTATCTTTGAAACTCCAACTCATGAATATGAGATCTATGCTATGGATTTCAAAGATGCCTGCCTTACATTAGAGGAAGAAGTTCCTGAAATTAAAATCAACGATATAATCTGTATCACAGAGCATCAAGGCCCTATACCAGGGTTAGACACTATCCACTAGAACACAAACCACAATTAATCATTTAGAAGGAGATTGATATGGAATGGATTAGTGTGAACGAACGACTGCCAAAGAACGGTGAAGCCTGTTGGTATTACTTTGACGTGGTAGGAAGTCATAGAGGCTTTTACGGAGGTCTTTATGTAGACGAAGAAGGTAAGGAATGGCCAGGGATGTCTATATTCTATTGCGACTATGGTTTTCTAACTGGCGATGTCACTCATTGGCATCCTGATCAAGATGAGCGACCGGATGATCCGATAGTTCATTAAAATTTGGGGTCCGGTAGTTTAATGGTAAAACACCCGGTTTATATTCGGCAAAGTCTCCAGATTAGAGAGCGATGTGGGTTCGAATCCCGCCCGGACTACCAAATTTTTGGCGTATTTTGGACAAAATTAGGGGTTGACTTTTATCCCGGTTGGCCATATTATAATAGTATAGGCAATGAAAAATAGGCAACAGAAAGAGGGCAAAATGGCATTTATAATTTATAGAACAGATACCACAGAGATAGTAAGTGAAAAAGACTATTCTTATAGTGGCCAAATCCATAAGACAGAGGGTCATGCTAAGGCATCCCTAACAAGAATCAAGAAAAAATTCGCAGAAGGTTTAGCAAAGAAAAGACCATATGGAACTTTCAAATTTGAAGGTTTAGGTATCCATGAAAATGGAAAGACTGGTAGACAAGCCAGAGGTGAGTTGACTGGTGAAATGGTTGAGATGAAGATTGTAGACCTTGAAACTTACAGAAACAAAATTGAAGCACAAGAAGAAGTCACTAACATGATGACTGGTAAGAAGTTCAAACAGAGTGTGAATACTCCGAACTTTATGTCACCGGCTTGTGAATCATATTGGTCAATGTAATAGGAGGAAAAGATGGCAACAAGAGCAAGAATAGGTATTAAACAAAAATCAGGTAGGATCATAGCATCCTACCAACATTGGGACGGCTACCCAGGTGGAATTGGTTTCACCCTAGTCGACCATTGGTATAAAGCAGATAAGGTGACCAAGGCAATTAAACTTGGTGACGCATCTAAATGGGGATACTTCATTGGAGATAAAATAGACTTTGATGATAGAGAAGCAGAGTCCTATGATTATCAGAATGTTTATTATGGTAGAGATAGAGGCGAAAAGGATTGTGGATACAAGATCTACAAAGACGAACAGGACTACCTAATGAACGGATTCAAGTCTGGAGAAGAATATATCTATCTAGCAAAAGACGTAGGTCAAAAGGATTATCTAGGTAGATCACAAGTGACTTGGTTCTATGCCCATTATGATTCTGTTAGATCAGGCATCTTTAAACCATTAGAAAAAGATGCTATCAATGAGCATATTGCAATGATGAAAAGACATCTGGAGGAGAAATAATGTCAGGAATAAGTGATATTTTCGTTAGCAAAGACGATCTCGGTAAGAAAGTTTATCGAAAGGTTTCAACCTACACCATAGAGATTGCTCAAGATGTTCTTGCTGATAATGAGGACGAAGCAGAACAAAAATTCTTAGATGGTGGCGGTATTGAATATGATGAAATCAAGACTAGCCTAACACAAGAGTTCAAAGGTGTTGAGACTAGGTATGTTGATTGCAATTATCAAGACAGCCAAACGGCAAAGGTGATCGGTAAGGTTGATTATGATCCTGATGATCCTGATGCAAAAGAAGATGGTTATGTAGAAGTAGTGGAGGCATATGAGTAATTTAGAAAAAGGTAATGTCGTTCAATATAGAGGCGAGTCGAACGGTATTCCAGTTTCATTCGTTGGTATGGTAGTCCAAGTATCTGGTAAAGATGTGGTGGTAGCAGATATCAATGATGAGTTCAATGTTCATCAATTCAAAGAAGTAGAATTGAGAAAGATTGAAGGTTAGAGTTTCTTTGGTATTGGCCTAGCACGATACCACAGATAGGTTTTCGTCCGATGCGGACGGTTTGCCAGGACATAGTCCGAATAAACCATAAAGATGCGAAGTAGTTCGACCTACCGATTGCATAGATTGAAAAAGGCTAGGATTTGGATACGAGATGCAATTTGGGAGCCTGAGAGCAGGGACACTTCTTAAACCTAGGGTCGACTTTTTAATGGTAATATAGGCCATTGACTAACAGAGGCAGAGGCTATATTATTAGAGTATAAATTAACAAGGCAAGGAGGGCAAAATGCCAAATTGGTGTAATAACACAATAAATATCACAGGTCCAAAGGACAAAATAACAAATCTATTCGAGCAGACTAAAAAGGATAACGGATTGCTTCAAGCGATGTATCCGATGCCAAAAGAACTCGATGATACCACTTCACCAGCACCGCAAGAGGGAAAGCCACAGCCATTGATTGATGGCTTTGATAATTGGTATGACTGGAGAGTTCATAATTGGGGTTCTAAGTGGGATGTCGATATAGAAGGTTTAGAACTATCTGATGATGGCACAAGGATTTCAGGTTGGTTTGATTCGGCATGGTCACCTCCAATAGGTGCTTATGCTCATTTTCTAGAAAAGAATGCTGATTGTTCTATAGATGCTTTTTACGAAGAAGGCGGTATGGACTTCGCAGGTAATTGGGTTGACTTCCAAGATGATTATATAGAAGGTCTTTCAGATCTAGCAAAGAAGAAGATCATGTCAGAAACTGACACCAAAGATGGAGACTCTGGAGATACCTTGTATGAATATTTAGACGAGCATCTTGAATTAACTGAAAGTCGAAGAGAGTATATCGAAGAAGAACTAGCGGACTCGGATGCCAAAAAGGTATATGATTTCGCAGTAGAGAAGAAGGCAGTCAATCAACCTAAAACAGAGGAGGCTTAATGGCGAAATTTAGATTGCTAGTTGATATTGATGCAATGGTAGAAGAAGGAGAACATCTTGAGGATATCTTTGCAGATGGCATTGAAGCGGAAACAGAAGAAGAAGCGGAAAGAATTGTTTCAGCGAAAGTCAAAGAACTAATGTATGGAGGTCCATACTATACGGTCACAGAACCGGAGGAGGACTAATGCAATTTTATCCTAAAGACAAAGATCCAAGATTAGACGAAAGGTCGGCTAGATTTCATGCAAGAGTTTTGAAAGAAGACCTAGCCACTCTGCCTTTTGTTTTGAATACTTGTAATAGAGATATCAATGTAGCAAGAGCCAGTACCTATGTGACTTGGGACTACGGCAAAGATATGTGGTGTGAAGTAGATCATTTGATGATGAACTTTTACATCAAGGCAAAGACATCTGAGACTAGAGATGAACTCGAAGAAAAGATCAACAAAGGAGTTGTTGAATTGATCAAAGGTCCTAGATACTATGAACAGGCCAAGGTGTATTGTATGATTGA
>Ga0163111_10001676_pt1 | contig 13796 bp, 13 predicted proteins | sample CRUFie1St18metaG_FD_109645 | JGI IMG/M metagenome (GOLD analysis project Ga0163111, IMG submission 109645) | Marine microbial communities from the Costa Rica Dome - CRUD Field 142mm St18 metaG | ecosystem: Environmental > Aquatic > Marine > Oceanic > Photic zone | place: Costa Rica: the Eastern...
AAATCCTCATAGACAGTGCATACCGCATTAGCTCGAACCAAGGCTACCCGATCAGACCAATCCGGCGGATCTAATAATTCTCGGCTAACACATCCCCCTGCCCAATCAGTGTCTATCACGAGGGTGTGCCTCCTCTCGTCACCAGCAGCGCCACAACCAAAAGACATACAGACGAAGGTGAGCGCAGCTAAGAATGCCCTCACGGAACTAAATGCGCCTTTTGACAGCAATAAAATCATCGTCCGGGGTCATCACTTTGAGTCCACATAAAAATGAAAGTAACTGTTTCGACTGGCCGGCCAGGCAACCGTAATCACGAGGCAAACTCTATTAACTTACTGGTGCAAACTGCCACTGAATGGACTAATGACACTTCTCGTTCTGACCAACGGTTAATTTTTACTGATAAACGGCTGCGGGCATTTAGGCGCTAGGCTCGAACACTAAATCATCTGTCAAATATATTCTTTAAAGGAATGTATTGATTGTTAATTATTCCTTTTTCAGCGCTTGAGCTCGTTGCTACAGTGAGCTCGTTAATCACTTACTGACCTTGTTACACAACTCAATTAGGCCAAATCCAATGCGAAACGCAGCCGCCCAACGGATCGTCGAACCCCTCCAAGAGGATGTGACCGAGACCAAGAAAAGCCCAGAATTGCACGAAGTCGAAGAAACACTTTCGGAGTTCGAGCGCGCGCGACGCTGCAGCAAGACCTGGTCGATGCCGCAAGACTAACGAACCACTGCGCAACGCCCAGATCAAGAGCGCACCTGCAAATCAACTCGGTGATGCCGTTTATGCTTCGTTTTTTGCCAATCTTTTGCTGTATTGCGCTGCTCGGCGCTTGTGCGTCCAAAGCTGTGCCGCCCGACTATGTCGGGCTTTCCGAAGCGGATGTCGTAGCGAAGCACGGCTACCCTATTGATCGCCGCATCGTCGCCGATGACGTGGTGGTTCTAGTCTTTCGTTCCCGCCTCGGCAGCGAACGCTTCGTTACCTTAGTCAATGATCGCGTTGATAGTGTGCAGAACGATCGCAATTTATCGTTATTCAAACTCATTCCGATCGTCATCGACTGATCCTGACTACCTAGCGTCATCCTAGAATTAGATCCATACTTTTAGCCTTTTTACTGAGGGCTAAACATGGACGACCAACTCGCTATTGCGGCAACAATCCAAATCTATTTTGATTCCATGTACTTGTCCGACCGCGATCGAGTGCTGCAAGCATTCCATCCTAGCGCAAAGATCACTGGCTACATGGGTGGCAACTTACTCGAGCAAACTGTAGAAGAATTTGCCAACTTCGTTGGCGCACAGACTCCTTCTGCAAAAGACCGAGGCGAAGCCCCAATGCTAGAAACCCTGTCAGTAGACATTACTGGCGACACCGCTGTAGCGAAAGTGCGTGACGGCTATTTAGGCATGATTTTCATCGACACCTTGTCGATGCTGAAAATCGATGAAAGTTGGGTGATTTACAACAAACTATTCCATGTAGAAGGCTAACGCTAAGCGCTATTCCCACCCTTCATTGAAGACGCCGATTAGCGTTACTCAGCAAAACCATATGCGGCACCGTCAGCGCAGCCAACGCGATAAATGTGTATCGAAAGGTCGTTTGATTGATGGTTGCGAATGTGGCCTCAAGGCCAGATGCGCTCATCCACACGGCTCCTGCGATGGCGCTCATAACAATAAAACTAAGCATTAAGATCGTTGCAGAGCCCTGTTGATTTAACGCATGACGCCAGCGCGCTAAATGGATCGGGCTATGCAGTAAAGCAAAGTAACAAGCAAAACCCGCCAAAGCGCCAGCGGCCCAACAGACCAAACCGTATGCAACCAGCAAACCTACTGACACCCAGCGCTTAGGGGCAGAGCACACGTGCACGATTGCCGCGACCCATCCGAGTATTCCTAAAGCACCGATCGGCGCGGATGCAATGGACGATTCGGTAAGCACGCTAAATAGCGCCTGAACATCTGCACCAGCCAATAAACCGGGTAGACCGACGATCGCTAGACCCCAGCTTACTTGATGCAACCTGGATGCATTTGGTAAGTCAGAGTCACCAAAATGATAGGCCGAGTATGCCAAAAACACGATCAGTAACGTTTGCGGCGCGACTAACCAAAGAGCGATCACCAACAACACTAGCGCCACATACGCCGCAACTGCACTGACCAACTGCTCCTTCCCGTAGTGCGCACGCATAATCACCCAGTCATATGCACCGTGAGGCAAACCCGCTAGCAAGATCAATACACTGCATACAAGAATGAGCAATGAACTTTGCTCAACCGCCCAAATCGCTGCGCAAAGAACGGTCACTGAGCCCAGCAAAAACCCTGCATAGGGTTTAACGACCGAGCGCATAGCGCAACGCCTCCCGCATCATCACACCCTTCGGCATCGCCCATATGACTCGCAGGTAGTCCCCGAGCTGCGCACTATCGCTTAGAAAGCGCACTAGCGCCGCAGGTTTGACCCGTTGGAATAAACGAAAAAAAGTGGCAGGGGCCTGGGCCGAGCGGTTCTCAAGAAAGGTCACGAACACACCATCAAACCAGCGTGCAACGCTATGTCTTGCCGCCGGCGGCCCGCTATTCGAACCTCCAGCTAGCCATGCCGCTATGCGCTCAGCTTGCTGTTGTGCATGGGGATAACAATAGCCGCTAGAGGGCTTTACTGTATCCCCATGCAGGCCGAAGCCAACAACATTGGGCTGATCCTCAAACTCAGCAGGCGGCCGTTTTGACATAGGTAGAATGCCGCCCTCGCTACTGCATATATGCCAATTCGACAGGGCAAAGCGTTGGCGCAAGTAGCCGCGAAGTTCGTCTTTATATTGCGCTTCGCAAAGCTGTTGTTTGGAAAAATGTGTGGTCTCGACCAGCGCTCTGCGTGAGCTAAAGGGCAGCACATAAAAGAAGTGCACGTCTTCTTCAGTGCTCGCGCTGAAATCCATGAGCGTGACCGTGGTTGGGTCGAATACGTCTTTATCGGTTTCGATTTCCCAGCCGAAAAAATGTTGTAACAGAGTGCCTTCAGGAATCGGTCGCGGGCGAGTGTCGATTACTCGATCGGCTCGCACCTGGCCTCGAGCAGTATCAACGCAAAGCTGCCGCTGATCTTGGCTCACTCGCCCAGCGCTCACGCCTAGTTTAAGGCCTACTGTATTTGAGCTCGCGAGACGCGCAACCGCAGCTTCATAATAACGGCCACTATCGACCCGCACGTAGGGGGTTTCAGGACAAGCACTCGTGGTCACACGTCCAGCTGAGCGAATTTCCCAGCGCGACCATGAGTGACTGATTGCCTCATCAAATAGACCGGAACCACGGCGCCAATAGCACCAAGTTTTATCGCGTTGGTATTTATTGCGAGGTTCCACCACCACAGCCTTATTAATGCGACCTGAGGCACAACTGTTACTGCGATCTATCTGGCAAGCCAGTGCCAAGCCACTCATGCCGCCGCCGATGATCGCTACATCGGCGCTCGCCAAAGTCTCTGAGTTATGCGCCACGCTGACTCGCCGGACTCAGGTGCCGAAGCGTTGCGGATCCAACGCCTTGTGCAAGCGCGGAAGATGTTCGGCACGGTGAATCACTAACGTACTAGACCCTTCGGTGATACGCCGACCCAACAATTCGCCTATAAGCCGGCACTTAGTCGCTGCCGATACCACAGTGCGGCGCCGCCAATACTGCTCGGGCGCAGCCACCACCTTTTCCCCAATCGCCTGATACAACCGCGCGGCGACCTTAATCGCTTGCCGAACCGCGACGGGCAAAAACCCGTAGCCTTGGGCGGCACTAGCATAGTATTCATCCGCAATGCCCAATAAATGTACGGCGCCATTGTAAGCATTGGCTCGTTGCACTGGGTCGCCGGCAACAAGACCGGCGGCGCATACCTGACCTTCAAGAATGTCGGCAGGGAGGTAGATCCTTGCGCGCTCAGCATCTTCGAGGATATCGCGACAAATGTTCGTCATCTGCATTGCCACACCCAGATCAACAGCAAATGGGTAAGCACGTGGGTTTTTTACGCCGAATAGGTGGCACATCATCAAACCTACGGTGGAGGCCACCCCATAACAAAAACGCACAAGCTCGTCTTGGCTTTGCAAATGCCGCGGCCATTGATCGGCGATCAGAGCATCGACGAAATCTATAACTAGGTTTGCTGGAATGCCGAAGTGATGTTGCAGCTCTAGGAGATCGGCCATCACCGGATCAGCGCTGTCACCACGAATAAAGTCATCACGCAGCGCGACAAGCTTTGCATGATTACAGCCAGCCGGTGCAGCATCCGCTAGGTCATCCATGTATCGGCAAAAGTAATATAAACGCGCCACGGCATCGTAGCGCGCCCTCGGCAGGAATCGAGCGGCCAACGAAAACGTTTTTGCATTGGCCTTAAATATCAATTCAGGATTTTGTGATTTGAGGTTCATAACATTGCCCCCGTAGGTTGCGGAAAGTCCTCTTTAAGCAAGTGCTCAACAACTTTGGCTGAACTAAGAACACCCGGCACACCTGCACCCGGGTGGGTGCCAGCACCAACTAGGTAGAGATTCTTGATGTCTTCAGAGCGGTTGTGAAAACGGAAGTACGCAGACTGGGTAAAGATCGGCGCTATAGAAAAACCTGCGCCCCAGCGCGATCCGTAGTCTGCATCGAATTGGGTCGGATCAAGATCAAAACAAACGTCCATGTGTTGACGCAAATTGGGCAAAACTCGCTCTTCCAATATATCAATAACCCGCTCGCGCACTTGGTCTCGCGCGGCAAGCCAATCATGGTGCTGTAAGTTCGGCACCGGGGCTAATACATAGAACGTATCTTTGCCGTCAGGTGCGAGTGCTGGATCGGTTGCCGTTGGGCGGTGCAGGTACAAGCTCAGATCGTCCCCTGCAGGTTCGCCCGCAAAAATCCGCTGCAATAATTCTTGATACTGCTCACCAAAAACTATGGTGTGGTGCTCTACGTCCTGGTATTGGCAGGTAGTACCAAAGTAAAGAACATACAATCCCATAGAATATTTCAGCGCATCAATGCGCCGATCAGTCCATCGTTTACGGTCTACTCGAGGTACTAACGATCGATAAATCTGAGCCGGATCGCCATTACAAATAACGAGGTCAGCAGCCACCGAATCGCCGTTGGCGAATTGCACACCGGTAACTTGACCATCTTCGATACAGATCTTCTGCACTTCTTGATTAAGCCTTACATTGACCCCAACCTCTTGCATAAGACGCCCCATGGCCGCTACCAGAGCGCCTGTGCCACCGCGCGGGAAATGCACGCCCCAACGTCGCTCGAGATAATGAATCAAAGAATAGATACTCGTGGTGTTAAACGGATTACCGCCCACCAACAGCGGTTGAATACTAAAGGCGCGACGTAGCCGCTCATCTTTTAAATAGCGCTTGGTAAACTGCCAAACCGTGCGATAACACCCCAACCGAACCAATGCCGGAACCTGCTTGAGCATGAACCAGAGCCGATTAAACGGTACGTGTGCTAACTCGCCAAACCCAACATCAAATATTCGCTTGGAGTGCGCGAGCAGTCTTTTGTAGCCTTCCACGTCTCGCGGACTCAGGCGCTCGATTTCATTCACGGTGTCCTCAACGGTGCCGCCGTAATCCATGCGCGAACCGTCACTGAATTCGTATCGATACCACGGCGATACTGGCAATATTTCTGCGTACTCGGGCAGTTGCCGATCGAACAGCTCGAACAATTCTTCAAACAGAAACGGCGCGGTAATAACCGTTGGACCTGCATCAAACGTATGCCCGTCACGTTTGAACGTACGTGCGCGGCCACCAAGTTGCTCTAAACGCTCTATCAGGGTGACCTCAAAACCCAATTTGCGGGCTCGCAGCGCTGCCGCCATGCCACCAAAGCCACTGCCAATAACTACCGCGTGCTTATTCATCAATTGTTTGCTGTCGCGAGTAGCGGAGTTCGTAGGGCCGTGGGCAAGCGCTTTGGCTCCTGCTCACACGGTAAAGGCTGGCTTATATGGTCGGCGATAAACTCTCGCACGACCGCCTCCACCGGTGTCGGTAACCAAGCGGCATAACTGCGCGCAGCATCAGCTGCATCTTGCGCCCAAGCGAGACAGCGGTTACGAGCTGAATCGCGCAATTTAGGCTGTTTAACAAGTGCCGCAAATAAGTCCTTTTCCTTGTCACTTATTTGTTTCGCCGCTACGACCGGCGCTGTGACCACACGATCAACGATGTCCTCGTGCTCGGCATAACTGCCGCCAAGGGACAGCGGCTCGAGGTCATTTAGAATTTGATAAGCCAGCCCCAACTGTTCTCCACACCGTTGGGCCGCATTAATCATGCGTTCGTCGCCTGCAGCCAACACCGCGGCGAATTGAAGTGGCAAAGCGAGCAGCGCACCGGTCTTGTGCCGCGCGATGTTCTGGTATTGGTTGAGCAACGCCGCGGCGCTGCTGTGTAACTTAAGTTGCTGCAGTTGACCGGAACTGGCGCGACTCACTGCCATCGCCATGGACTGCACCAAGCCGGCTATCGCCTCTTGACGACAACCACTTGCAGCCAAACAACGAAAGGCCGCTGCAATCAGATGATCGCCTAACAACAGCGCAGTGTTACTGCCGTATTTTTTCCAAACGGTAGGCTGGCCTCGACGCACGGGGGTTCGGTCTTGGATGTCGTCATGCACTATCGAGGCTTCATGTATCAATTCAGCCGCCGCCGCAATCTTAATCAGCACATCCGGATGTTCAAAATTCTTAGCGGCGGTAAAAGTGAACTTAGCGCGGGTGCGTTTACCGCAGCGAGATAGGTGGTGAGCTGCTGCTCCTTGGACTGTGCCCGCGTCATCACCAAATTTACGGATTGTCGCCTCAAGCTGAGCCTTAAAGTCGTTGCTCATAATCAGGCCTCCTGGTGATTGAAATGAATTCTCCCGAGCTGCGCTCGAGTTGTTGCAGTTAGAGGAGGCGCTCACGGGTGCCGCTGTTGCCACACCCGCTCACGCTAGAGATTCAACTACTAAGCGGTTGACTTAGAAGATGAAGTAGCCGCTACCCAAATAACTACACCGAACGCGATCTTGTTCACAAAATCCGCAAGGTTGTAGACAACATTCAGAGCTCCGGCTCCCATAGAGGGCTCGACAATGTAACCGATCGGGTAAATAGCCCAACCAATAGTCACAATCAGTCGGAGCGCGTTAAAGGCCGTTTTACTTGCCTCAGTGCCTTGAGCCGCGCTGATCTGACTCGCTTCGCCAGCGAAAATCTCGTAGATGATGTATAACCACCCAGCCATACCGATGATGAATCCTACCCAGTAGTTCATTAGTCCGGCTTCGCCCAAGAATCCGAAGATCAGCATCACCAGTGAGGCGATCATCAGCTTCCAGAATAAAGCAGCTCGAACTACGGCTATCGCAGCCAAGATAAGGTAGAACTCAACGATCTGCAGAGGCACGGTTAATAGCCAATCCACATAGCGGAACACGATTGGGCTTTGCTGTGTGTCTATCCATACGCCTCGCATGTAGAAGTAATGGATCGCAGCAATACCGGTAACCAACGCCGCAACGGTGAGTGAGGTTTTCCACTTGCCTTCAGCGCGGTCTCGCTCGACAGTGAAAAAGTACGTAGCTGCGACCATGGCCGCAGATATGATCCAGAAAGTAACACCAACCAAATCGGTCATGTCTAACATTTCTATCTCCCTTCTTTTGCTCAAACGACCAGGGCCCCGCGTCCCATGTCTTGACTTTGATCAGCACTGCCTCCTCATCCCTCCGATGAGCAGAGATCGCGATCCAAAGCCTACCCATAGGCACTAGACGTTTGAATTTTTCCTAGGTTAGTGCCGCCCCAAAAACGGCTGCGGGGTGTACTCCAGTCCATTGCGAAGACGCGACCTTGTTTTTCGCCAAAAAACTTAGGTTCCCGAGCTTTCGCGTTCTCGAATCCCCTGCCTCCCGACAGTGACCCCTATTCAATTAAGCGCTTTATTGGCGAGAACCTGCACCATTACGAAGCAGATGCGCTGTGAATATAGGACTTAAGTTAGATATTGGTGCATGAAAGATAGGTGAAAGTCGCGTGGTCGAGGGCTCACTTCATAAAGCACCGATAACAGCTAATTCACCCAAAAAATTCGGGGTGGGGAGGCTTAATTAATCCTAAGATATTGAATCTATTATAAATTTTAAATTTTAAGAACATTCAACTAATTTACACAGCTTATCGATCAATAACAGAAATCAAGTATTCGCCATTAGACCGAACAAACACTAGAAATTAGCTAGCAAATAGAGGATGTTAATAACAAGGGAGGAGGATATGGATCTTTACGACGCAATGAGCACGCTGCGCGCGGTACGCAGACTGCGACCAGACCCTATTGCTGAGGACGTGCAGCAACGCATTTTCAGTGCAGCAACATGGGCACCAACTGGTGGCAATACCCAGCCATGGCGGTTAATCGCCGTAACAGAGCCGGCAAAAAAACAGGCACTGCAAGACCTGTACAAACCACATTGGGACGCCTATGTACCGGGCTATGAAGCGCGTCTCGACACCATGCCAGAAGATGCCAAACCCAGTAGCATCAAAGCTCTGGATGCGGGTAATTATCTCGCAAGCCATATGTTCGAGGTGCCTTTAATCGCCGTATTTTGCTTCAACCCCAAATTGATGACGATTACAGACAGCGCGCTTGAGCGGCCGAGCGTGGTCGGCGGTGGTTCGGTCTATCCGGCGGTACAGAATTTTTTGCTCGCCTGCCGCAATGAGGGCCTAGGTTGCGTACTAACCACCCTTCTGTGCTACGAGGAGGAGGCAGTTAAAGCACTCTTAAAACTCCCGGAAGATTGGCATACCTGTGCGCACATACCTGTCGGTTATCCTGTATTGGGCGGACATGGCAAAATCCGGCGTCGCCCGGTGGAAAAAATGGTTCGATTTAACGAATGGTAGAAAATGCTCTAAGCCCATAAATTTAGGGTTGACGCGCTGGGGGTAAGCCATGGCTGCAGAATCAAACAAAGAAGGTCAAAGCGGATATATTCAGGCATCCGAATTAGACGGTCCTGTAATTCTCGATGTTCCCTCACCCACCGCCGATTTAACGCAGGCTCTTAAAGACCTTAACAGTCACGGCTGCTGCATTTTGCGCGACGCATTGAGCAGCAACACCGTCGACGCACTGAAACAACAACTCGATCAACAATACGCGGCCGAGCAGGCCCTCGGCGAACTTTGCCCTGACCGTGGCGGCAGTAATAAGCAGGTGCTGCCGAATATGGTGAACAAAGGCAAACACTATTTGGATCTAGTGGAAGACGCGAACACCGATGCAATCGCCAGCCATCTACTGGGAAAGCATTGGCTGCTGTCTAGTCTAACCGCCCATTTATTTGTGGGCGCCACGACCACACCAGAGCTCATCCACAGAGATCAGGGCCAGATACCGGCCTCAATCGAATTCCCAGCACTGTGCAATTTATTTTATCTATTAGATGACTTTACGCCGCAACGAGGCAGTACAGTGATTTTTCCGGGCAGTCACCGATGGCCCCTGCAACATCGGGTGCATCCACCAAAGCCGCAACTGGGGCACCAAATCAGCGCACCTGCCGGCAGCTTATTTGTATTCGACGGTCGACTTTGGCACGGCACCGGCGCCAACCTAGAGGGCCATCCACGCCGAGCAATTTCTGTCTTCTGCTGCGCGCCGTGGGTGCGCCAACAAGAAAATGCATGCGTATCGACAGCACGGGATATTTTCGAACAGGCTAGTCCAAAGCTGCGCGCACGTCTGGGGCTCAGAACCTATGGCACGCTGGGCAATATAAATGGCACCAGAGTCGAACATCAAAGGGCTGCCTTTGGCAGCACAGACGTGGAGTTTCCAGACGCTTTAATCGGCGAGAACGCCCAGCTCATTCCACTGCCGGTAACGCGCAGGGACTAACAAGAACGCATTTTAGGACCTGACTCAGAAGGGGGATCATGTGTCAGACAAGAAATCTTTAGGAACCTATCAGATGGCGTCTTACGGCGCGCCATCCTTACCCTTATCGATGGTTGGCCTACCGCTAGCCGTCTATCTGACGCCAGTTTACGCAGACTCTGCAGGCTTCGGACTGAGCCTTGGATTTGTTGGTTTGGTGCTGGCTTTGTCGCGTGTCTTCGATGGCATCACTGATCCGGTTATCGGTTTTCTATCTGACCGCATGCGCACCCGATGGGGCCGTCGCCGGCCTTTTATATTAATTGGCATGCCAATTTTTATGCTTGGAGTCTGGTTACTGTGGATTCCTCCCATTGAGTTTTCAGAAGTAACCATGCTTGGGCTGACATTTAATACGGGCTACCCCTATTTGCTCGGGGTGCTGGTGATTATGTATATCGGCGCCACCATTAAAGACGTTCCTTACTCTGCGTGGGGCGCTGAGCTGGCCCAGGGCTATAACGAACGCACATTGATCATGAGCTGGAAGGAGGCATTCACGGTATCTGGCTCACTCATTGGTGCCATGACACCAGCAATCATCGTGTTTTGGGGATATACCAAACCCACCGATAATGTTTATTTCTTGACCATCGCCTTGGTCATAATAATGCCCATTTTGATCTTCAATATGCTGGCCGTCGTGCCCGAGCATCCGGTCAAAGAAAACAACAGCAGCCGTCTGCCGATACGCGAGAGTTTTAAGTACGTTTGGGCCAACGAGCCTTATCGCAAACTGGTCATCATTTTTCTATTCTCGACGATCGGGTCGGCGATGACGAACTCGTTAAGTTTCTTTTTTGTGAAACATGTACTGCTGGCTGGAGATTTATACGGCTTCTATCTGGCGCCCTACTTTATCTCCCAGATTGTGGCGATTCCGTTGTGGTTCAAACTGTCAGCCAAAGTCGGCAAACACCGAGCCACCATGGTGGCAATTTTCTGGTACGCGCTATGGTCGTGCTTTATTCCTTTGATCGCCATTGCTCCTCAAGAATGGTTTACCGCTATGGAGTTAAGCAAGCTGCTGTCATTTCTCCCTGATAGTTGGATGGTGGGATTGAATGCCCAATTTGAAGGCATTCCTACCGGGAAATTCGCACTGTTTATCGGAGTTATGTGCCTGAAGGGCAGCGCAATCGGCGCACTCAGTGCCCTGCCCTATGCTATGGCAGCCGACGTCATCGATCTTGACAGCGCCCAAACCGGTAAGCGTCAGGGCGGCGCCTACTTCAGCATATGGACCATGACACGCAAGCTCGCATACGCACTGGGCTTGGTAGTCGGTACTACTGCTGCGACAATTGTCGGGTTTAATTCTTTGGCCGATCCAATCAACGATCCGAACAGCGCTTACTCGCTGCTATGGCTCGCATGCTTGTATTCCATCGTGCCCGCGGTCTTTAAGTTTATCGCGGTGCCCATGCTCTGGAACTACTCGCTAACCGAAGAAAGGCTTGCGCAAATACAGGCAGAGATTGCCGAAAAGGAGCAGGCCACCAATCCAGCAGCAGTTTAAGCGTTAGCGCGCTCATGCGCCCCAGAGCGGCGCATGAGCCTGGCAAAGGACATGCCTCTCACAACTACTCTGCCGCGCCATCTGGCCTTTGCCGGCAGGTCAGCGCTACGGTTAAACTGAACGGAATACTACTCAACGAGAATTCTATGGCCTTTGCCACGCCTATAACTCCGACTATTGGTGCTGAAATCCAGGGTCTGGACCTACGGCAGCATTTAGATGCTACTACTAAGGCGTGGGTTGCTGAACAACTGGTGCAGCACAAAGTGATCTTCTTTCGCGACCAACAAATAAGTGCCCAGCAACACTTAGAATTTGCTCGACAATTCGGTCAACTAGAGACACACCCCGTGAATCCCAAAGACGGTTTCCCGGAGTTACTGGTGCTGCACAACGATTCAGACCGTCCGCCTGCCGATACAGCAATATGGCACTCGGATGTTACTTGGCGTCCCCAGCCTTCTTTGGGGTCGATACTCATCGCGAGAAAGGTTCCGGAAGTCGGCGGTGATACGCTGTTCGCCAATATGGAGGCCGCATACGCCGGCCTCGACGGCTCTATTAAGGCGCAGATTGATGGGTGCAACGCGATACATCGCTTCGAACCGATGCGTCGGTATTTACTCGAGAGCGGTGCGGATGCTGAGCAACTGGCGAAATTCGAAAAGAAGTATCCAGATGTAACCCATCCAATCGTGCGCACACACCCGGTAACCGGGCGCAAATCGATCTATGTAAACGCCCTGTTTACCGTAGGCATTGAAGGGATGACTGACGCTCAAGCCCAGCCATTACTGGATAAATTATTCGCTACTGCAACGCGACCTGAATACCAATGTCGATTTCAATGGCGCGAGAGCTCTATCGCGTTTTGGGACAACCGCGCGGCTCAGCACTACGCAACAGCGGACTACTATCCACATGAGCGACTTATGGAGCGAGCCACCATCGAAGGCGACACACCGGTTTAATATCCGGGGCTAATCCATCACCTGCCTTGGCAGCGTCCCCAAAATCAGCTGTTAGTGGCGGGACTCCCGATAACGTTTCCCGCGCTCTGCGGCCAACTTATAAGCCGCAGCGGTTTCCGCTTCGACTTCCGCACGCTGTTTTTCGCTCAGCTCTTTAAACTCTTCTACCCACCAACGCCGGGTCACTTGAGGAAAGGTGCCCATCCGGTTAACACAGGCATTAGCGCCCCGATCGCGGCCCGCATTATAGCCAGCAGCGCCTTGCACCGATGCTTCGGTCTTGCCGAAGGGAATCAAGTCCCCCTCCATTTTTGGAATCAGGAAGTACGGCATGGATACACGCGTCTCGCCCCTAGGAATTAAGGTAGTGTTCACTCGATGCAACGTCGCCGAGTAGCGGCCCTCGCTCAAGTGCATTAACGTGCCACCCGTATTAACAACCACTGACCCGGGTATTACCGGTACATGATAGTCGCCCTCTGCAGTACGACAGGTCACTGGCGCATCCATCCACTGCCCTTCACCCGCCACCACTTGCAGACCCGGGCGATCATTAATCAACAGCGCAATAAAGGGTGGGCCGTCGATGTGTGCACCTACATTTTTGCTGTCAAATTGCGCATAAGCCTCACGCACCTCTTGCTGAGCATCATCCGCAAATACATCAAGACTGAAATTGTGATTCAAACTTGCAGCGAGGTCTGGGTCAGCAAAATCAAAGTACTTGCGAAACTCAGCCGGATCCTCACCCAATGATTCAACAATTAACTCGCCTAATTCATGAGTGAGACGATGGTAGGTGAGATTCAACTCCTCGATAAGCGGGCGAAATCCAGGCAGAGAATCTGTCTTCGGCCACGTATTAGGGCCTCGAAATAGGCGTTTATGTATTGGCTGTGAGGCATCGTCGTGAGCACACAGAGGTTCTTGCTCAAAACCGTACTGAAAATTCTCAATCACCTGACCATGGCCGCGATCGGCTGGGGTTGGCAATGTATAGCCACGAAAGTACGGCGTATTAGAAATATGCGCTGTTTTCTTCAAATCCATCGGCGCGTCGAAAAAACCTCGCACCTCGCGGAACGCCCGCTGCTGAAAGTCATCATCCAGCCCTGGCGCATTGGTTAACACCAGAAAACCGCATTCAGACAAGGCGAATCGCAGATCTCGCAAAAACTTATCGCGATTATGCTGCAAATCGAGCCAGTCCACGGTCGGGATCTCTTGCATCCCTTTGTCACTCCCGGTTTGTCCAGCCATTGATCC
>Ga0163111_10001677_pt1 | contig 13795 bp, 9 predicted proteins | sample CRUFie1St18metaG_FD_109645 | JGI IMG/M metagenome (GOLD analysis project Ga0163111, IMG submission 109645) | Marine microbial communities from the Costa Rica Dome - CRUD Field 142mm St18 metaG | ecosystem: Environmental > Aquatic > Marine > Oceanic > Photic zone | place: Costa Rica: the Eastern...
GGAATACGGAGGATAGCCTCTTCCTTCTTGATGAGGCGCTCCTTAACCATATCCAGCGCGATGTTAACGGCGGCAAAACCCGTGCGCTTTCCGTTACGAGTCTGCAGCATCCACAGCTTGCCTTCCTCGATGGTAAACTCAACGTCCTGCACATCACGGAAGTGCTTCTCAAGTTTCTTACGAGTTACGAGAAGCTCCTTGTGAGACTTAGGAAGATCCTTGGCCATCTTGGCGATAGGTTTCGGCGTGCGAACACCGGCAACAACGTCCTCGCCCTGAGCATCGATGAGATACTCACCATAAAACACATTCTCACCCGTGGCTGGGTCACGCGTAAATGCAACACCGGTCCCGGACTTCTTTCCGGTGTTACCAAACACCATTGCCTGGACATTAACAGCCGTTCCCCAAGCGGCGGAAATCCCATACTTTTGGCGATAAACAATCGCGCGGTCGTTTTGCCAGGAATTGAAGACGGCCGTAACGGCCCCCTTGAGCTGCTCACGCGGATCTTCAGGGAAGTTCTGGCCAGAGCGTTTTTTAATCAGCGCTTTGAAAGCAGCGACCACTTCGCGGAGATCATTTTCCTTGAGACCGGAATCGTCTTCCACCTTGGCCTTAGCCTTGGCTTTATCCAGAATCACCTCGTAAGGATCGTGATGCTCGCCCGCCTCAGCTTCCACTTCCATCACAACGCTCCCATACATCTGAAGGAACCGACGGTAGGAGTCCCACGCAAATTTTGCATTGCCGGTCTTCTTGGCAAGGGCTTCAACAACCTCGTCATTAATCCCGAGATTGAGAATGGTGTCCATCATACCGGGCATCGACTCACGCGCACCGGAACGGACAGAAAGCAGGAGGGGATTCTCGAGATCACCAAATTTTTTGCCCATGGCCTTTTCGACCTTTGTAATGTTTGCCTCGATCTCGGTATCAAGTGTCTTGGGGTACTTCTTACCGTTGTCGTAATAATACGTGCAAACTTCGGTCGTAATGGTGAAACCCGCCGGAACAGGCACACCAATGCTGCTCATTTCGGCAAGATTGGCGCCTTTGCCGCCTAACAACGCCTTCATGGAGCCGTTGCCGTCCGTTTTGGATTTACTGAAGTGGTAAACGTACTTTTTTGCTTTAGCCATAAGATCTCTTTCGAAATTCGCCGGGAAAACCGGAGCGCGGAAAATAGGCAGCAGCTTTACCGCTGTCAACGTGCAATTCGCAAAAAACAGGTGAAAAATGGCCCTTAAGCCTTCATCGAATCCGGCGCAATTCCATGACCCTCACACCAACGTTGGTAGGCAAAGGGCGAAATCTCGGAGGGCTTGATCTCGCTGCGCCCGCCCCAGAAGACATTTGTATAGCCCACCTCGATGCCCGCCTCGGCCAAATGCGCGTCAATCGCCGCCTTGTGCGCCAGCACTTTCTCCTTATCCGTACCGTGCGCCACGCCCATGATATTGACATCTCGAAACTCCGGTCCGCCCTCGCGCCAGTAGCCATGGGTCATGATGTAATGTCGCCCCACCTCGCGGCCGGCTTCGATCTCGCGGCCGGCCGGAACGGCCCAGTGAAACAGCGCATTGTAGCGTGTCACCTTTTCGCCGGTTTTCAATCGCTTCACGTGTTCGAGGAATGTAGAAAAACGGCCCACCACTCGGCGGGCATTTAAACCCTCAGACACTCGGAAAAATTCCTCCAGGGATACACCCGCTTCTTCCGCGCGCGCCGCCCACAAATCCTCCACCAATTCGCTCGGTTCAAACTCTCGCTTCACCGCCTCCATGATGCGCCATTCATGGTCGGTCAATTCCACAACCGCCACATCCGTTACCGCCCCCAGCTCCTCAGAGCGTGCACCTGGTTCCATATCTTTTCGCCGCACATGCCCCACCCCCAAGGCAAACAGCTTTTTGGCCGGCATCAATCGAAACGCTTTTGCGCCCACCTTCTCTCTTAGTACCTCACAATGTTTCCCCAGTGAATAACCCTGCGGCACTTTTAGCGTGGTCCAAAGTTTGTAAGTCGAACCCGGCGAAGCAACGTCCGTACTGCGGGTCACCACGTGACCGGAAAACGGATCCTGCTGAAACATGTAATCAAACGCCGTATCCAGTTTGCCCTGATCCACCTCCCATGCCACCAGCGCGCCCTTTGCCAAATTGGTCGCCAACAAGGTCTGGCGCACGCGCCGAATCACACCGGCGTCCAGCATTGCTCGTACGCGCTCCAGCACCAAGGCCTTATCCAGGCCTGTTCGCTCGGCCACCATCCCAAAGGGATCACGCTGAAAGCCCTGTAATTGATCCTCGCTGATGGCGAGAATCTGGGCGTTGATTTCATCAGCAACCTCGACGGGTGTGGCGGCAAAGTTCATGGGGCGGTGTTGTCGCAGCAAAAATGGACGCTGGCCAACTGTTTTTTGTTCATCGCAGAAACTCCGCACCGGCCGCATCCGCAAATCGAAGCCCCTGAGGCGTTAACCGAAAACCCTCTGATTCCAACACGGCCTGCCCCTGTTCCACCAGCATTTCCATGGTCTCCCCCCATTCATCGCGCAGATCAAATCCCGTAGCCCGTTCAAACGCCTCAAACGGCCAACCCGCGTTCATGCGCAGTCCAAACGCCGCCATCTCTCCGGCTCGCTTCATTGGCTCCAACTCCTCAGTTTGATCAATCGCGCGTTCACCATTTTCCAGTTTCTCACAATATACCTTTGTGTTGCAAACATTCGTCGTACGCACGCCCCCCACATATCCGGTGGCGCTTGGCCCCAACCCGTAATAGTCGCCGCCACGCCAGTAATTAATATTATGCCGACAAGCCTCGTCGGGTATCTCGAAGGCACCACCTCCCAGATGCCGCCCGAAGTTGGCTACTTCGTACTGGTGAAAACCCTCCTCGCCGGCCACTCTCACCAATTCCTCGAACATATCGCAGGCCAATTCCTCTTGCACATCGAACTCACCGGCCTGCAGCTGCTCGTACAACGGCGTGTCCTGCTCGTATATCACTTCGTAGCAGGAAAGATGCTCCGGTTCCATAGCGATGGTTTCGCGCAAAGTATCCTGCCACACCGGCATGGTTTGCGAAGGGATGGCAAACATCAGATCCAGGTTCACCCGCTCAAAGCCCGCATTGCGCAGGATATCATACGACTTGAACACCATCGCCCGCGAATGTACCCGACCTAGGCGATCGAGCAAATCTTCATCCAGCGATTGCACACCCATGGAAATGCGTGTCACGCCGCCTTCGCGTAGGAGCTTTGCCTTGTCGGCGGATACGGTGGCGGGATTGCATTCCACACTCCATTCCTCCGCCCCATCAAGCCCCAAACGCCGCATGGCTTCCAAAAGCGTTTCCCACTGGCGCAGATTCAAAATCGACGGCGTTCCCCCACCGAAGAAAATAGTCTGCGGCGTTAGGTCATCCGCAACCAATTCCAGCTCCCGCACCAACCCCGACACAAACCGATCCACCGTCTCGCCATCCGGAGCATGCGAAAAGAACGCACAGTAACTGCACTTGGAAGCGCAGAACGGTACGTGGCAGTAGAGTGACTGGACAGGCACGCGGCAGATTAGTCCGACGAGTGCATGGCGGCAATTTGAATTCACCAAAGTGAAAACCCTAAAGGAATATCTGTGTTCCCCGTGGTTCAATTGACATCTGCTACCCCGCACCACTAACTTGTGGCGTGTTCGAACTCCATAAGCCTTATGATCCGGCCGGCGATCAACCGGGAGCAATCGCGCAATTGTCTGCCGGTTTAGAGGATAATCTTCCCCATCAAGTATTATTGGGTGTCACGGGCAGCGGCAAAACCTTCACGATGGCCAATGTCATCGCCCAGACCAATCGCCCCACATTGGTTATATCTCACAACAAAACCCTCGCTGCCCAGCTCTACGCCGAGTTCAAGGGGTTTTTCCCCAATAACGCGGTGGAATATTTCATCAGCTATTTCGATTACTATCAGCCCGAAGCCTACATCCCGCGCACGGATACGTTTATCGAGAAAGATTCATCGGTAAACGAAGATATTGAACGCATGCGTCTGGCAACCATGAGTTCACTATTGAGCCGGCGCGATGTAGTGGTAGTGGCGAGCGTTTCGTGCATTTACGGAATCGGCAACCGCGAAGACTACGAGGCTCTTATGGTTCCACTGGTTCAGGGCATGGAGATCGGACGCGAACTGCTCCTTACCAAGCTGGTGGACATTCAATACACGCGGAATGATATCGCCTTTGAGCGGGGGCAATTCCGCGTGCGCGGCGACACTGTAGATATTCGCCCCGCTCAAACCGAGGATGCGATACGTGTGGAATTTTTCGGGGACGAGATCGACCGCATCCAGCGTTTTGATCCGCTTACCGGCACCACCACCGAGACACTCGGTTCGGTCACAATTTTCCCCGGCAAACAATTCGTCACTCAATCGGACAAGATTAAGGCGGCCATGAAAACCATCCGCACCGAACTGCGCGAACAGATTCAGCATTTTGAAAAAGAGGGGAAACTACTGGAGGCGCAGCGCATCAAGATGCGTACCGAGTACGATCTCGAGATGATGGAGGAGCTCGGCTATTGCAGCGGGATCGAAAACTATAGCCGCCACCTCAGTGCCCGACCAGCCGGCTCAAAGCCTAATACCCTGATGGATTTTTTCCCAAAAGATTTCCTGCTCGTGGTCGACGAATGCCACGCCACGCTCCCGCAAATCCGTGGAATGTTCGCCGGAGATCGCTCGCGCAAGACCGTGTTGGTGGAGCACGGCTTCCGTCTCCCCAGCGCCTTGGATAACCGGCCTCTGAATTTTGAGGAATTTCAAGGACACCAAAATCAGACCATCTACGTCAGCGCCACCCCAGCCGAACAGGAAATGGGCTGGTCTCAAACGCATGTGACCGAACAAATTGTGCGCCCCACCGGCCTGATTGATCCGACCATCACCATCAAACCGCTCAAGGGGCAAATTGATGATCTGATCGAGGAATGCCGTCAACGCGTGGATCACAAAGAGCGCGTGCTCGTAACCACACTCACCAAGCGCACCGCCGAAGAACTCACCGATTACCTGCGCGAAATCGGTATCAATGTTCGTTACCTCCACAGCGAAATCGATGCCTTGGAGCGTGTGGAAATCCTGCGCGCCCTGCGCATGGGCGAATTTGATGTGTTGGTGGGTATCAACCTTCTGCGTGAAGGGCTCGATCTCCCTGAAGTCTCGCTGGTCGCCATTTTGGATGCGGACAAGGAAGGTTACCTTCGAAGCGCCACTTCACTCATTCAAACGGCCGGCCGCGCGGCACGGCACCTGAATGGCCAGGTGATTCTTTACGCGGATGTTATGACCAAAAGCATCAAGGCGTTTCTGGCTGTTTCGAATTATCGCCGCGAAAAGCAGCTCAAGCACAATAAGGAACACAACATCACACCCCGCAGTGTGTCCCGCGCCGTGGAGGATAGCTTGGGCAACCGACAGGAAGCTACAGATAAAGCCACCATGCTGCTGCGTGATGCCGGAGGCGAATATGATGTCACGGAAACTATCCGCGAACTGGAGCAGGAGATGCTCACGGCCGCCGAAAATTTGGAATTCGAAAAGGCAGCCCACCTACGTGATCAGGTGAAGATGCTCAAGAAAGAACTGGAAACCTAATTCCAGGACAGATCATCCGGCGAGCCGGCCATCAACCGGTGCACACCGCCCTTCTCCAGCATCACGGCCCGCCACAATTGCCCCGGCGAAATGGCGAACACATGATCCACGCTGGCCGGATGCGTAAGCCAGGAATTGCGCTGCAGTTCATCCTCCAACTGTCCCGCTCCCCAGCCGGAGTAGCCGGCAAAAATCCGAACCTGGGACGTGGACGAAAAAGAATTGCCAATCTCCAACAGTTCATCGATGGAATGCTCGAGATTCAAATTCGGAATGACATTGGCGTCAGGCAGGTAATCGTCCGCATGCAGAAAACTCATTGCCTGACCCTGCACAGGACCGCCAATAGACAGGTCCTGTTCCTGAATACACTCTGGCAAATCCTCCACGATCACCTCTCCCACCGTCCTATCCATCGGCCGATTCAGCACCAATCCAAAGGCCCCCTCCTCATTGTGCTGGCACAGCAGGACCACCGTACGGTTGAAAAATGATCCCGCCAAACTACCGCCATCAATCAGCAACTGACCTTGCAGAGACTTAAAAGGACTGTCTTCCATGCGATTTCGCAGGATGTTGCAACAAGCTTGCGCGGGCGGCAATGACGTTTACACTAAACCCATGTTCAAGATGATTCAAATCGCCGTGGGCGCCTGTTTACTGATTGCAGCCGGCTGCCAAAGCACGGACACCGGCCATCGGGAGTTTGTTCCCGGCAAAGGCTGGGTGCCCGTCAAGGCCGGCCTACTCGGCCGCTAAACAAATTTCGACTTTAGGCCAAGAGCTCCTTAGCCGCCGCTTTCACGCCTTCGACGTTAAGTCCGAACTTGTCATACAACTCATCCGCCTTATAGGCCGATTGACCGAACTCGCCGGCGATCCCCAGGGTCTTGATGCGGTGAGCGATGCCTGCGTTTGAGAGCGCGTGACTCACCTGCGCTCCCATGCCGCCTTTCACTTGATGATCTTCTATAGTCACCAACCGGCCGCCGGCAGCATTCACCGCGGCACCGATCGTGTCCAGATCCACCTGATTCACAAACGGGTTATTGATCACGGTGGCATTGACGCCATCCGAGGCAAGTTGTTCGCCAGCTTCGATCACGCGGTTGAGCAGCACGCCGCTGCCCACGAGCACCACATCGCTGCCCTCGCGTAACACCTGCGCCTTGCCCCATGCGTACACGGGATTGTCCACCCAACTGAGCGGGTAGTTTTCCCGGCCGACGAAGAAAATGTAGGATTCGCCATCCTTGCCCGAGGCGCGATCGGCCTCGAAGCGTTTGATGGCCTGATACATCAACTCCTCTGCTTCATCCGGACAGGACGGCACAATCACTGTGGTGTGAGGAATAGCGCCAATCGCGGCGAGATAGGTGGTCGCCTGATGACTCGCACCATCGGCCGCATCCTGGAAGCCCACGTGGCTAAACATCGCGATCACCGGCCCCTGGCTCAGGGACGCCATGGTGAGCGGGAGATTACCTTTGGTAACGCCGAATTGGCCGAAGGTATCCACGATCGGCACAAAACCTACCTTACTCAAGCCGGCCCCGGTACTAACCATATTGGCCTCGGCGATACCAACTTCAATGAAGCGGCCGTCGATGGCTTTCTGAAAAGCGGAGATTCCCGTTGAACCCTGCACGTCGGACGAAACCGAAAATACCGGCGCGCCTTCTTGCGCGGCACGAATGGCGCCCTTCGCTAGACCAGCCTGAACTTTGCTCTTCTTGACCGGCGGCGCATCGCTTGCGGGCGCAGTCGCCTTAGCTTCTTCCACGGCTTTCCACTCGGCATTCAGTTCATTTGCCCAGTCCAGAAACTCAGTGGGCGCGTCGGCGTCGCCATAGATTTCCTGAATCCAACTCACAATCTTATCCGCATTACCTAGCGGGAAGCCGTGACCGCCGGAGGCATTTTCCTCCGTGGACGCAATGCCCTTGCCCTTGATGGTTTTTACCCAAAGACACACGGGCTTCGCCGGATCACCCTTCGCGGCGGTTATGCCCGATTCCAGTGCGCTGTAAACGGCCTGCAGATCGTGACCGTCTTCAACCTTGATCACATTCCAGCCCAACGTGCCGATGGCCTCGAAACTCGGCTGCATTGAAAAGCTGTCGTTCGTGATGCGACCGGAAAGCTTTGTGTCGTTATCGGAAAGAATCAGCACGAACGGATTCACGTGCCCTTTGACAGCCAAACCGGGAATGGCGGCGAGCGATTCCTTCGCTTCGCCTTCCATCATCGCGCCATCAGAAATGGTGCAGACCGTCACGCGATCGTTGCCGGCCAGTTGATCGCCTATCGCAAGTCCCTGCGCCTGCGGCAACCCAGAGCCCAACGGGCCGTTACTGATCAGCACACCCTCGGGATTCAGATGACTCTCACCGTGACCAGTGAGCTTGCTATGAATACCGCGAAAACCGCGGAGCGCCGTGTAATCCTGCCCGTCGAAATTGTAATTGGCGCGCAAGGCGTAAACCCCGTTCTCAGTGTGGCCGGCATCATTGACGAAGTTAAACGCCTCGTGCCATTGCCGGCCTTCAGTGGCGAACATTATCGCGTGAGTGGCCGCCATGATCTCTGCAAACGCCGCTGGGCCACCCCAGTGACATGCCGCTCCCCCGGTCACCGCATGAATATTCATAAGGGCCACTGCTGCGCGCGTGGCATTGGGGTCGGCCACCGTCACGGCCTCGCCACCGACGTTGTTCACGCTGACGGCATACTTCGGCCCCTGCGCGGGCGTATCCGCCAAACGCGCGGGAATGGCGATCGGCTTCAAAGGCGGCGCTGCCACCGCATCCACTGGCGAATTGTCTGCTCCCATAACATGTCCCGGCCAAAAAAAGCAGGGGGAGCGCACTCTAGGCGGAGAAGGCGAAATTGCGAGATAAATATTACCAGGCTAAATGAAGTATTTTCAGGGAAAAATGAAAATGGTACGCACGGAAGGACTTGAACCTTCAACCTTTGGTTCCGGAAACCACTGCTCTATCCAATTGAGCTACGCGCGCGCCGAAGCGTTGTGTACGCCAAGCGAGAACTCAGCGCAAGCCGCTAGTAGCCCGTTTCCTCACCGCCTTCCTCCTCCTCATATTGCGGAGTAAACACGGCGATCCCGCGAAAGAACGAACTAGAGCCACTGCCTTCCTGACAAATGGAAACACTGATCGGCTCCATGTTAGCCTGACGTCCATAGCGATTGATGGCCGAAGACACCGCCTCGACCGACTCCCCGGAAAATCCAACTGCCTCATTCAGCATAACGGCCCTATTCAACGCCTAGGGGCTGGGTGCTCAACCGAAAATTTTCCCCAGCTTGGTAATAGCCAAATACAAGCCGATGCCCACAAAGCTGATAAACGAAATCCACAACATCACATCCCACGCCCGTCCCGATTGCAAACAGGCCTCCCCTTCCCGGTAGCGCAACCACAACACTGCAAACCCCAACGGCACTAACAACAGGCTTTGGAACATCCCGGAAATCACCACCAACTTCCCTGGATTCGGCCAGATGACATAGACCAACACACAGATCAACGGCAACGCAGCCCCGAATCCTCGCACCCATTGTTCTCGCCGGGCATCATCCAATTTCACCAGGCCGGAGACGGCTGCGAAGTCTGTGTATAGCCGACACTTGGTGGCGTTCGAAATAAAGAAGGTCGAAAACAAAACCGCCACGGCGCCCATCAGGAAAACCCCAACCGCGTATCCGCCAAACACCGGCGTGTACATGACCGAAAGCGTGCGGATGAGATCCTGCTTTTCGGGCAACAAACCCAACCGCCCTAGGACAGCCGCGCCCAGCAGATAAAAGACAACGGTGCAAAATGTGTACACCACCATCGACAACCAGGCGTCCCATTGCATCACCCGAATCCAGCCCCGAGCCCGCGCGAACCAGTCTTCATTCTCCTTCCGTTTCCCGGTCCAACGTCCATATCCCTTTTCCAAACACCAATACGGATACGCCACGATCTCCGCCGCGCCCACGCCGATAATCCCAAAGGTCGCGAGGGCGAGCCCAATCTTTTCTGAGCCGGATGACAAAAAGCCCAAACCCAAGCCCGCCTTCAAATCAGCCGCACGTACGGCCCATTCCGGTTGTGTTTGCAGCACGAACAGATTGACAATCGTCACCAAGGTGAAGGCCCCCACTAGAATCGCAGCAAACGCCTCGATGAAACCAAACCCGCCTCGCACCAGCATCACGGCCGTCAAGAGCGCAAGGATCAGCGCCCACACTCGGTCATCCACCGGTTTCGTGTTAAAATCAAAACCGTCGATACTCTTAGCCAACACGTCGCGTTGCCCAATCAATTCCGTGGTCGCATCAGCCTCAATCTGCTGATCCAGCACCTGAATCTTTGCCCGCGCGGAAGCCGCCTCGTTATAGCGCCCTCCTTTTTCAGTAATTGGCATGGCAATCGCCATGGCTTGCCCCACCCCACCCACAATACCACCCAACTGACCAAACCCAAAGATCATGGTGAAGGCCCAGAACATCACAATCCAGTTACTCCTAAACCGGCCCCACTTCAGACGCGGACCCGGGAGGCGGTTCAGCAAGCCGAGCGTGGTCTCGCCTTTGACTATGGCGTGTCGCGCCATTTCGACCTGCGTGAAACACTTGATCACACACCCGAAAATAATCAGCCCCAAAAAGATAAACCCCGCCTTGGCACCGGTATGCGTAGCTGCGATCAGTTCGCCCGACCCCACAATACCACCGGCCATGATCAAGCCCGGCCCTAGCATGCGGAGAATCCCCGCGATCTTTTCCGGCGGCTGCCGCACCTCCGGCTCCAATTCGCTCAACGCCAATCCTCCGCCCACTTGGCCGTTCGCACCTGGCTGCGGATGTGCCATTCCCGCAGCTCGGCCAACAACCGCGCCTTGGCCTCCTCGCCTGCCGGCGAATCCCAAAGATTATGCATCTCCTCGGGGTCGGCCCGCAGATCGAACAGTTGGCCGTAGGGTTCATCCAGAAAATGCACGAGCTTCCAGTTGTGGTCGCGGATCATGGTCATGAACGGTCCGTCCGTGTAATTGCCATCCGTCATTTGCTCGGCATACACATAATCGCGTCCAGTCCAATCCTCGCCGCGCAGTGCCGGCAACACACTCACGGCCTCGCTGCCATCTGGTTCGGCAGCCCCGGCCATTTCCAGAATCGCCGCGCCGATGTCCATGCTTTGCATGAGACCGTCCATCTCACGGCCTCCAGTAAATTGGCCCGGAGCCCAAACCAACATCGGCACACGGACGATTTGATCGTACATCGTCCATTTTTGGCTGTGCCCATGGTCTGTCAAACAATCACCGTGATCGCTAGTGAAGATGACAATCGAATTATCGAGAATCCCCTTGGCCTCCAGACCTGCCATTAATTCGCCGAGCTTTTCATCGATCATCGTCACGTTGGCCAGATAATGTCGGCGCTGACGCAGGCGCTGTTCCTCGGTCGGGCTCAACGAGTGCACCACGGAATCGTGATCCACGTCCACGTTATGCTGACGCATGGACTTGAAGGGCGGCGGTTGACTTTCCAAATCCGTTTCGGTGACCGGCTGTAATTCCAGCTCCCGATCCGCATACGCATCCAAGTGCCGCGGCACTGGATCATACGGCGGATGCGGCCCGGGAAACCCGATCTGCAGAAACAACGGCTTATCCACCGGCTTTGTGCGCAGCCACCACTGCGCGAAATCGCCCACAAAGAAATCTGAATGCGTCTCTTCCGGCAGATCCCACGTAAAGGCCCCCAGCGCATCGCGGTAGTTTTCGTATTCGCGGTAGAGCTCCCGCTGTTGCTTCACCAAACCGCGCGCCGCCAAGGCCTTGTCCCATTCATCGAAATAATAACGCCCCTCTAGGTAACGATCCTTGTTCTCAACCACATACCGCTCATGAAATCCGCACGGCGTCTGGAACGGCCACGTGTGCATTTTGCCCACATTCACGCAATGATACCCGGCATCAGCCAATTGATTCACCCAACTTCGCCGCCACGCATCGGCATTCTTCAGAATGCCCGTTGTGTGCGGGAAATATCCGGTAAACAAGCTCGCTCGCGAACTGGCGCAAGACGGCGCGGTCACATGGCAGTTGGAAAACGAAACTCCCTCTCGTACCAGCCGGTCCATGTGCGGCGTGTCCACAAACGGAAATCCCAACGCATTGATGGTGTCGTACCGTTGTTGATCGGTGATAACGAAAATAATGTTCGGCTGATCCGCCATGCGCACGCAGTCTAGGGTTAACCGAAAGGGATTGCAAACGCCCGCCACCCCGCCACAATCACAGCATGAAATCCAATTCGCTGTCTCGACGCAATTTCCTGGCCACCTCTGCCCTCGCCTTTCCGTACGTGGCGACACGCTCCTGGGCGCTCTCGCCGAACTCCACCGTTCGCCACGCAACCTTCGGTGCCAACGGCATGGCCTTTTCCGATGTAAACTCCATTTCCGGTGTGAAAAACGTTGAGGTGGTGGCCTGTGCCGAGATCGATCCAGCACGTCAGGATCGCTTTGCCCGTAAATTCCCCAAGGGCAAACGCTACACCAACTGGCGTGAGCTCCTCGACAAAGAGGCCAAAAATTTCGACACCGCCAATGTGTCCACACCCGATCACATGCACGCGCCGATCGCCATGGCCGCTATGCAACTCGGCAAACATGTTTACGTGCAGAAACCGTTGACCCACGACGTGTTCGAGAGCCGCAAGCTCCGCGAATTTGCCGCCGCCAACAAACTCACCACCCAGATGGGTATCCAGGTGCATTCCAGTCAGGTCTATCGCGAAGCCGTGGCGCTCGTGCATCAGGGCGCGATTGGAAAGGTCACCGAGGTGCATACTTGGAGCAGTAAGAAATGGGGCGACACCGCCCAGCGGCCAAACCGCAAAGACAAGGTGCCCGCCGGGCTCGACTGGGATGCCTGGTGTGGTGTGGCGCCGAAAAACGATTACATCGGCGGCTACTACCACCCCGGCAACTGGCGCAAACGCCTCGACTATGGCACCGGCACGTTTGGCGATATGGGCTGCCATATTTATGACCCCATGTACGGTGCCGTCGGCCTCACCGCGCCGCTCAGTGTCCGCAGCGAAGGCCCTGCACCAGTGGAGGGCTCGCACAGCTGGAACGTCAACGCCAAGATTCATTACGTCTATCCCGGCACCAAATATACCGCCAGCGAAACGGTCGACGTGACCTGGTACGACGGTGATCAACGCCCGCCGGCAAATGTGCAGGAACGCATCGGCCGAGCCCTACCCGGCCAAGGTTCCGTGCTGTTTGGCACCAAAGGCCACATGATCATCCCCCACGTCGGCAAAGCCATCTTATTGCCCGAGGACAAATACAAGGAATATAAGCGGCCCGAAATCGGCGGTGTGAACCACTGGGAGTCGTTTATCAACGCCGCGCGCGGCGAAGGCAAGACCTCTGCGAATTTCGATTACTCCGGTCCGTTGACCGAAGCCATACTGCTCGGAGGGATTGCGACGCGGTTCCCCAAACAGCAACTGAATTGGGACGAGAAGAAACTCGCCTTCAGCAACAGCAAGGCGGCCACCGCCTTTGTGAAGCGCGAGTACCGGAAGGGCTGGGAAGTCAAAGGCCTTTAAGGCCGGCGACACTCCAGAAATTTGAAGTAATGACCGAGGTGTTCCGGATGCGCCAGCGTCTGGAATTGCCGAGTTCGTTCCGACGTCCATTCCGGGAACAACTGCGGCCGCTGAAGCGTCTGCTCAAAGAGCCTCACCAAATATTGGGATTGCCGTGTTAGCGGAACCATCTCTAACCCACTCGCTTCGGCTATGCGTTCCACTCTGGTGAAATTCACCGAGGCCGTGATGTCCACCTCCCCGGGATCAGCCAGCACATCATCCACCATTCGGTGGCCGTGATATCCCCGTAATGTGCCATTCTCTCGGGGCGGATCAAAAAACTCCCGCTCCCTCATGCCGTAATCCACCAACAACAACTGGCCGCGCTTCAGGGAATTGCAAGCCGCCTGCCACATCCCGTAATCGCCCACCGCAAAGATCGCCCCTTCCTCAGGCGTTAGCTGATCGCCCAGTTTTGCGTTCCCTCCCGGGCGCATTCCCCA
>Ga0163111_10001679_pt1 | contig 13763 bp, 5 predicted proteins | sample CRUFie1St18metaG_FD_109645 | JGI IMG/M metagenome (GOLD analysis project Ga0163111, IMG submission 109645) | Marine microbial communities from the Costa Rica Dome - CRUD Field 142mm St18 metaG | ecosystem: Environmental > Aquatic > Marine > Oceanic > Photic zone | place: Costa Rica: the Eastern...
CCCCATTACGTATAGTGGAAAAATCAAAACTATTTACTTTAAGCAATGGATTAATGCTCGGGAACATATTGAGAAGGAAACCGGCCAAGAGTCCGCAATAGTCGAGTCACCATACCTGAGCGATATCATATTTCGAAAGGGAGCCTCGCTCACACATCATCCTGGAAACACGGCCCTTCGATCCCTTATCGTGCGCAAGGCTAGGCTGGAGCTCCTTGAGGCACAATCTCGTACCGACGGGGATCATCCTATAGAAGTCATTAAGAAAGTTGCGATGGCCAAAACTCAACGCTTTGTCGATGAGGTGATCCAAGAAATGCGAGAGACAACAATCGCTAACGAAGCTAAGAAAGCGGGGAAAACCTGTCGGTTTCTAGTCTGGGACGAGGATGGCTGGTGGACAGAACTATCTGAGGAGCAAGAAATACGTACCCGAATCGAGTACATCGTCAGGAGTATCCGTAACATGGTCATTAAGAACCACAAGGCGTGCTCCACCTTTGCAGGAGCAACTACAATGCAGACAAAAATAGCCAACCTTTCTGACGATAAGTCACAACGCCAAGGCCATGAAAGCGTAGCACCACCGTCACAGACACCGTCATCACAAACAAAAACGACCAGTGCCATTTCCAACCTAAACAATATCACATTTGATACATTTCAAACCCAGTATCAGGAAGGTGGGACCTCCATTTTTCGATATCAAGACCATTCCGGGCCAGGGAGTAGCCTTCTGCGGGATATTAAGAAACGCCGCTTGGCATTGCTGGAAGGAAATGAGGATTCCAATGCCGACAACTCCGAATGCTTTGGGATGAAATTCAATTCTACGAATCGTTGGACCCCATTTTAGTCAGCAGTCAATGGAAGGTGTTAAACTGAACTGCTAAAATGCTGTATATGCGCAAACAACGACATTGAACCTGAAGTTGTACAAATGACTCATTATATGTTGCTCGCCATAGCTCATGGTTTGTTAAATTTTGGAAAGTAAACACAAATGTAGGAACAGTCATCACAGCTTTTGATATCTGCCAATAAAAGTAATATTCATAATACACGCTTCATTCTACGTAGACACTCTTTCTCTGGAGAAATAACTCAAAACAATTTTAGCGCTATTTGAATCTATATATTTCTCCCTTCCAACGCGTATCGATAGAATATGGTGTCGAATTATGAGTGCGCATTTGAACAACAGAGAGCAAGCTCTGTTTCATTGAAACCGAAATAAGTATAATCAACCACAAAATTTTCCCTTCGTATTGGAATCACCAAAATTTTTTATATTTTTTCTTACTTTCCCACGGAAATATGTGATTTCGAGATAATTGTCGCTACAAATATGGAAGTAATTTATTACACTACGTAGTCCCTCATTCCAATGTCGTTTCCTCCGATAACGGGCACAGAAGAGATTGCGGTAATTGATTTATTGCAGAATCATCGCTGCTATTCGATTGTGCATCAGAGTCATCATCATCATCCAGAGGTTGTCCATCTTCACAATCCTTATACTCAAACGTAGCGGCTGTCATTTCTCGCAGAGTGCTATTGCTCAGACGTTCCGAAGACCAACGCATCAGGGATGGTCTCCTCGATCTGGAGGACGAGTTGTGCGAAAGTATGGCCTTTGTGAATTCTTCGGATTGGCTTATGTGATTCTTCTCGAGTTCAGGTTCTTCATCGAGTTGGTCCATAAGCTCATCCAGTTTATGTAAATCGGAGAATTCCCGGTGTCCAATGACGCTCTCAATACTTTTCCGAAGATTCTCTTCAATCGATTTGTTCGACACTTCACACCTCGGATCCTCAACCTTGAGTCTTTCCCAAGATTCTATGGTATTTATATCAAAAGCCACATAGGTGTCCCATAGTGCTATTGGAAAACGGATACGGTATGATGAGGAAAATGGAAGTGTATGGTAGATTTTAAACATGACATTGGAATTCTTACCTCTCCACAGCCAACGTTCCAGACCCTGGTTGTGATTATCCTCTCTCGGACAACCTCCTCCTTTCATGCTCCACCGCTGCAAACAAAAAGAAGCGTCTGAGAGAAGTTGAAGGGTTACGTATTGTAAGAGCAGCCAACGAAGGCTCTGGTCTCCATCAAAAATTTCGTCGATGATCCGACTCAGAGACACCTCAAACGCGTCGTATGCCTGGGACAAGAGCACTGTAGTCTCTTTCGTGAGCGCTAACTTTTCTCCCTTCGGAACAAATCTTCGAACCCATTCCTTGTCTTCGCTAGATTTATCTTCTTCCATACCAAGAATGTGAAAGAAGGAGAAGAGGAACTTCGTCATGAATCCAGGAAGGGATTGAAGCTGCGGAACTCCCAGATCTATAAATTGATACAGATAAATTTGCAGTGAAATAGAAAATATGAGATTGATTGAATAATTTTTGGGATTCACGTATGCAAAACGCATGTAAACAATCAAAATACATATTGATCATACTCACCGAAGAAAAAGAGGTCCTCCTGGCTTACAAACAAGTTATGTATGCCGGCATCGCACAAACCCGACGTCCAGATACGTTTGGTGGCATTTGGACTCATACATGGGCGATCTGAGATTGCTTGTGCCATAAAATTGATCCAAAAATCCTTATCGGGATGGAATAAAGGGGGTTCTGAGGAGGTACCTACAAACACGTCCGACATGAAGGCATCAGGACGCCCTAGAGTTGCTAGGTGTCTAGCTGGCATTTCTTCCTCGGGGAGTAAGTATAAATTATGATCTCGAAAGTCCTTACAAGTTTTTCGCAGATATCGTATCCGCCCCTTGGTCGGATGGAAATTTTTTTTGATGGAATTTCCCATGAAATGATCTGCCATAGTTGATAAGGAATCAGATCTAAGATTGGTACTCTTGAGCTTCTCGAATTCGTCTCGAATTTGTTCACAAACATAAACTTCTTCTCTTAGCGTCAGGTTTTGCAACTGTCGCACGGTTTCGATGAATTTTGCAATCAGATTATCAAGAAGAAGACCCTTAAGTTTGCCTTCGTACAACCACTGTGAGCCCGTTTTGGCGTGTGCTCCTCCGATTCTCTTTTGTGCAAGTGTGAACTTAAAAAGATGCTTTGACATCAAAGGTGAAAGTCCCTCATAAAGATGTGTCAGAGAATCAAAATTTTGAGAATAATCAAGCGCGATAGTTAAATTATCGACCGAATGGGTATGATCGTTTGGGACAATAAATATCAGCGATGGCTTTTTGGTAAGCTTCGAGTCTTCAAGATATACAACAGGCTTGCCAGTGTCGCATTCGTACATACGAATACTGACACCTGGACCCAAGAATTTACTATCGTTTAAAGTGACTAGGGACGGCGCTACTTGAATCAATTCTGATGAGCTCTTCTTATGTCGTTCACTCATTTCGATCTTCATGGCCAAGGAGGCGAAGGAATCTCGCGAGGATCGATCATTGCCAATTTTGACTAGCTTCTTTAGCTTCCCCCACACTGCCTTCTGCTTGTACAGGACGTGTTGGGGACTGATGCAATGGAGAAAAGACAAAATACAGACATACAGTTGAGATGTGCTATTTAATTGCTGCTTGTACATTTTGCGATTTGCGAAAAAAATTACCTGATGTAGACCATTTTGAACTCGGGGAGGCATTTTTTCATGCACCGAGACGCTGCCTCGGAAGATTTTGGGGTTGCTTCACTCGATCCTCGTTTTGTCAGTTCCGCAAAAATCGTGGCTAGTGCAAATAACTCTTTCATATCACTACAACCGCCATGTTTCATGACGATTTCTCCCAGCTCTGGATGTGTTCCTGAAAAGACGGAGACACCAGATCCGCCTCCACCCATGCGACAGACGCTAGTCAGACAAGCCGGCGCGAAGACATTCGGGTGAATGTATTGAAAGTGACGATCGTTGACATATTTCAAAACCACTTCTTTTCCTTCTTGGGAAGGAAATATCTGCAGACCAAATTCTCCTAAAATTTTGTTTGGCATATTGGCTTCGTTGCAACGGAAGCAATCGCTATGCGATGATTCGGAGGATTCGATCGAACCATCACTTGTGTCTCTGGAAATAATCGACGGAGATCGTAGTTTTCTTAGAAATTGAATAGGGGTTGTATTAGTGGTCATCATTTTCTTTGCAGTTGTCGGCTTTTGAAAGGATTCATTGTTGCCAACTATTTCAGAGGATGCATCTGTTTTATTGCCAAACGGCAGTTCTTCCTGGATGCGAGCGATCTGGTCAGCTGCTGTCTGCGCTATCTTTGCGAGCATCACGATATAACTCGTCTTACTTAATCTGTTGATGGAAACTTTTGATTGAAAAGAATTTCGATTGTCCCAAAGATTGAAACAGGATCCATACACCAAATCTCGTGTCGCTCAACGCGATTGCAATAAATAATGATGACTATGCGTGGCCTTGATGGCCAACATTAACAGATAAGTCTTTGAATAAGTAGCTCGAATGGCTCCGACAACAGTTGATTGATCTCTTCTTCTCTATCATCAATACAACAGTCAAAAATGAGAACCGTCGAATATTGTAATATTGACGGGAGTCATGGAACCTGTTTTGTTCTTCTGTCTGTTACAAGTTAACTATTAGCCGTTCTTAGCGCTGATTTTACAATAAATGGAGAACCAAGATCTTCGCCAGCATAATAATAATTACTTCGTACTTCGTTGTCATATCCCTCTGTCGAACCTTCTCCCCAATTTTTGAAAAATCGATCAGGAAGTGCATCATCATCACATTCTCAAAAATCACTAGAATCATCCCCAGCTCCATCATGTTCTCAAACTGAAAATATCAGTGAGACTTGATTCTAATGGGTGTTGTTAATACTTCAATTATCGCACGAGCAAGGAAAAAACGATTTGACAAGCTGTCACAATGATCATTGGCGTCATCGAAGTTGCTCGCGTTGCTTTGGCTATCGCCGATCCCGCTTGCACGAACCTTTGTCTTCCCATTCAATGGCGAAATTCTGCCAAGCTACCTGGTATCTCTGAATCACTGCGACAATCGAAACAAAAACTTCAAATTCATGGAGCGTACTGCTGCGCCTGTCTCTTCAGCCTCCTCATTGCTGGCAAAGAATCATCCTTACAAATTCCTATATTTTACTGTAACAACAATCATGTAATAATCTAGCGAACTTGAAGATAATAACAATAAAAGGCAAGTGATACAGCACTGCTAGAAAAATCTTTAATCCGAAGAATTAAATTCTTTCGTGAGCATACTTCTTTGACGCGACAGCGGACAAGGAAATGCGATTGCAACCGTCATCTTAACGTAGGTCGTTGAAACTCCTTGCCGGGGATCAATAGGTTGGCGGTATAAGAAACGTCGATAGTCGTATCCAAAACCATCTTGTAAGCCAGTTGTAGTAGAGCCTATACATTCCGGACGAACGAGATCAATGTTGACGTAAGTTGTATCTGCATTTGTAGTATCTGGGTCGGGAGTTCCTGTACTAAAGACAAATTCTGTAGCGTCGAGGTCTTGCAAGAGACCATTCTTAATAGATTTCCCGAACATATCGCATATAGCTGCTGCAGAAAGACCCAAATTCTTCTTCCCGGACTTCATTGTCTCTTGGACAACTCTTTTGGGTACCCTACAGATGCAGGGCTTATCCCATTCGATAAATGTAGGAAGTGAAGTACTCTCTTCGAAACGTCTTGGCTTCTTTCCTGAAAGTAATACTCTGACATAATAAGGACGTTCTTTACTTGCTGATTGTACATCATCACTATATGCATCCGACGGATTTGAGACGGTTGATACGTCCTCCGCAACTAGAAGCAGCTTTTCCGCAAGCTTTGTCATATCTGCTGTAATACTCGCTATGACTTTGCGTAGACATGTGACTTCTTCTACGTACTGCTTGCCTTTCACAGCCGTGTTCGACCCCATTCCACCGACACGAAAGCTCGTTATTTTATGGGCATCGAGCACTCCCATGATAATCTTTAATAAAGACTCAAGCTGCGTATAGGCAAAAGCATCCATTCCACCTTCCCGACTATACATGCTTACAGCATCTTTCGAAATCGAAATCAACATCGAGCACATATGAGGAAGGGTTGGTCGAGATAGATTTAAGTCTCGAGTTTCAGGGTCAGCTTTAAATAAATTTTCAGGCTCGAGAAAAGAATTCGCAAATGTCATCACTTGAGCATTGCCTTGTTCCGGATTGCCAATTTCATCTCCTACGGTGGATAACCATAGCGATCGACGTCCATCAGACCAAAGCGAAAATCGATTGGGTCTCCAGACATTGTTTAGATGAGGAATGGCATCTGATATAGTTCTTGCACACATAATGAGAGTTTCGGCCGCCTCAACCCAGTGCCCCTTCGACTCGTGAAGCGATCTCAGGGTCAGAAGCCATCGAAGCCTCTGAATAGGTGAGGTCTCAGGAGTGAAGAAATTTGCAGCCTCGAACAAAGACTCTTCGTCGGCATCGAAAATATATTTGTCTATATTCTTGGCAGGGATTCGAGTGCCGACTACAATACAATCCTTTCCACGAAGTCTCATCTCCACAAGCACACCGTCAATTATAGCCTGCGACGCTCGACAAAAGACCGACAGCACAGGTGGAAGCTGTAAATCTACACGATCATCATCCAAGGGGTTAGCGTCTTCAATGTCAGCGAAAGATCTTCTGAGCGGCCATATCGCTCTTTCGGCATCCTCGAACGACATAATCAGACCGTTGACGCTACAAAGTGCGATTTCACGCGCTACAACTTCTGGCAATACCGTAGCAAAAACCAGAGCAACGTCTTCGATGTTTCCGTAAAGGTCGAATATGCCACACAATAGGGAAACAACAAAGTCGACCGCAATTGACCGCACCGATAAGGCGGTGCTGTTCATAAGGCCAATGATTATCCGTATCCAGTGTTGCAATTGACCACCGGTAGTTTCGAGAAATATTTGTGTTCCAAACTTTTCAAACGCATGTATTGCTCCGCCAACGGCTCTCAAATGCGTAACAGTTGATTGGGGTGTAGTCAAGACATGAAGGAGCAAATCCAGGATGCCCTGAATCATCTTTCGTTGCTCGTTTGGTATAGAGGAAGTGGGGACAACTGACTCATCGACGACCAGAATAGTTGTCGCACATACTGTATTGAATGATTCCTGCAAAAGCCAAGGCGAGATCCCACGATCAATCTCCAAGGGGAACATGCAATGTCGTTGTTGATCGATAAAACTTTGAAAGGTGGCACTTCCCAGTCGGAGAAGACGAATAAATCGATGGATCTTGAGGTCTGATGGATCGCTATAAGAGCGAATGTGCTCCCGAATTAAATTTTCAGGGGCTTCTTGTAGAATGTAGACAAAGCACAGCATCCAGATCGACCGGACCCTGTGGGTAGCTTCCATCCGTGCAAGCCACCGGACGCTTGCCAATGACTTCTCAAAGATAGGTTTTGTAAATAAGGCGGCGATTCTTGCACGACTACTGTCTTTCTGAAATCGGCGGTCCATGGCATGCCGTCGGAGAAGAAGCTCGTAGACACATGAAATTGCATGGATAGCTATGGACTGAAACATCATCAAATCAGATCGCTTCAGCAAAGGCTTTGACCTCGAAGATCGCTGTGGAGTTTCATCGCTCTTGGAAGAGTCATGGCTTCCAATACTAGCAATGACATCAGTCACAACCGCTTCGCAAGACAGCGCACATATGGACAAACTTTCGTTCGTGAGAAGCGATGCAAGCCATCCGGTTCTGGGCAGTAGCCCATCAGATATCGAGCTATCCTGAGCTGGAATTTTGCTTCCTCCATCATCGGAAGACTTGACATTTTCACACTGCTTAGTCCAAGTAGACTTTTTGGTTTTCGGCTGACTATGTTTCGTGGAGAAACGCTGTGGGAAGTTCAGGGCTACAAAGTGTGGCAGAACAGCGAGCTTTTCGATTGTTCGAAGACGAAGTTGACGAGAACACTTGGCCCGGTGAAGCGTCACTTTGTTCCATTCCAGCGAATCATCTCTATCACTTTCGCATTTCCTGAGGGTCATGACAAATTTGGAAACAAGGCATTCCATATGTGCCGGGTGAAAGACCGCAAATAGACCAATAATAAAATCGACAATCAAATCGCAATTATTTATAGCATCGAGCAAAGTTCCGTGTTCTGTGGACTCTTGAAGCTCTGTCATGGCTTGTCCCATCAAACCGATGGCCAGCATCTCAACAAATGATTCAAAGACAAACACGTGATCTTTATCCAGAACACATCGAAAAGTCTTGTGTTTTGTAGGCTTTGGTGCCTGGCTGTACCTCAAAATTATAGACTTTAGTATCAGAGGTAGCAACAAATCCAATTGGAGATAAAACATTGAAAATTGGTTTCCCTTTTCTCCCTCTCCCAAAAAATTGATGGAAACCTCGCTCTTCCGAGCTGAGTTTTGTCCTGTGCTAGAAATGTAATCTGACCAGGAATGCAACCAAAGGATCATGATCGACTCGTATACATAGACTCCTCTGGAAATAGGAATGCTTCGACCATCAATATATCCGTGTTGCTTGATGGAAAACTTCAACTCTAACATATTATTTCTTGTACCACGAAAAATACCTTGCTCTGAGTAATGCAAAGATAGTGGCACATCGCCGCTCGTGGCATCATCCTCGTCAAGGTCGGAACCAGGGAGGGTTGTTTGCTCTGAAGTCTGCTCCTCGAAAAGTCCTAACTTCGATCTCGAAGATTCATTCGGGGCATTATTTGATTCTTCCTTCAACTCACTAGCTTCAAAGCTCGCATTGACATTGCGGGGGCTCGGTTTGCACAGGAATGCCGCCAAGCCAGGAGTCACCGTGGCACAAGGGGCCAGCATAACCTGTGCTGCCGATTTCACCCGCTTCCCGATCTGTAACTCAGAAATTGATTGTTGAAAGGCAGCCATATCGATATCATTCGAATCATTTCGCTTATCGCCACCTGAAATATTCGTTGATGAGGAAGTCATGCTGTTGTTGTTGTCAGCTTTTTTCGGGTTGAAAGGCGATCGTGTGCTGGGTTTTTCAAGGATGTACTTGCTGCTTTCCACCGGTTGCTGTGACTCTGCATGACGGATAGATCTCATGGTTGAAAGTGTTGCTACAGTTTCATCATCGTCGAATAGAGTCCTAATCCCTCCCACACTGCTTCCTAACTCGGCTTCAAGCCGCATGTGATCGCTCTTGGAGGCGCCGTAAGCAACACGTGAGAAACTCACCTCGTTAGCGGTCTCTAGTGTTGAGTATGTTTTGGATATTCGAATTCCAATGTTGGAAGTTCGTTTCCGTATGGCACCACCGTCGAATTTTTCTTTGTGGTCTTCGGTCACGATTTCTGGATCCGTCGTGTGTGCATTCGAATTTGATGCGTGGAATTCCGAAGCTATGTCATCTTCGTTGTCACGCACTTGGCCTGTCGTATTATACGATAGCTCGTCAAAGGAGTCAACAATAGCCTTGATAAATATTCTGAGGCGGAGTCTATCATAATCGCGACTGGGTGACAAAAAAAGAGACTTGACTCGCGTAAAGAGAACCAGTAAACTCTGCATGTTGTTCACAATAAATTGTTCGCTAATCTCGATATCTTGTTCTCCTGAACCAGTTTTGGTAAGGTTACGTAGGTGCAGGAAAAAAAGCGGATGGAAATGACTTAACAGAGCGCTTCTCGAAGCCGAAGCCATCAACTTCGGATAAGGTATCTTGACCGGGACATTCTCGTGTCCGCGCGATGTGGCTGATCGCCCTACAGTACTAAGACGACTACTAATGACCATTTCATCAAAACTCTCAACGTTGCCCCTGGGTCCCAGCTGCCCGTTCTTACTAGCGATGGGAAATTCACGTAAGGCCGCAGCCACCGCTGGATCAGATATGTGAATGGAACTGACAAGCCTAGTTTCGATCTGGAGCTGAAAATTTCCCAGTTTGAGACGATGGCAACCGTTAGGGATTATCGTAGTTGCCTTCACACCCGATTTTGGATCACGAGTTGTAGAATTACTGAGCGGAATAGACATTTCAGCAAGAGGACTAAGACTGATTCCGCATTCGTCCTCCTCGCCGCTGCTGTACGAATCATGACTACCCTTTGATTGAATTTCATCCATGCTGTCATGAAGCTCGACTGCAAATAAAGAGAACTGCAAAAAGTGGGATCCGTCTAGAATTGTTGGAAGTTTCATCTTGAATTCGTCTCTGAGAGGGATACCTGCCGGAGAATCATCAGTATTTTGCTGACGACGATTAGCTGTATGATCATCACAGCTATCCCGAGGGATACGGGTATACACTGACGGAAGTAGATTTGGTCCACTCCACGATGCTGGATTATGGAAACTAGTGAGAACCTCATTACGGTTTTCGATGATCCCATCTTTCGTGGTAATAGAAAGATTCCGAACCATTCGCACCCGGACTGTGTACCGATGATTTCGGATGTTGTTTTTAGTTCCACTTTCACTTGAGTTGATAACTAGAAGTTTTGGGTATAGATACAGCAAATTGAGCAAGGATTTGTGATCGGAGAACTCAAATATTTTTTGGCGTTCAGGCTGCAAGAAGAGAACCTCTCGGAATTCTGAGGAGTCGAGATGTTCAGCTAGTCGAGTGGATGGAAGTCTGACGAGATCGGAGCGTTTCGCAGAATTGGCAGTTTTTTTGGGATCGACCATGATTGCCGAGTCGCCCGAGGCATCAACCAAAATACGGGGAAGAATGATTTCTTTTGGTTTCTCATTTTTGTTGCCTGCATTAGTTGTCGTCTTGATTGATACCTTGTCAATCAGCTCCGGCGGAGTTATCAGCATTGATTGCAGAAAATCGACATCTAGGTTGGAAGTAAAAAGGGTGACCGATCCCGGTATCAACGGAGTATCTTCGATAGTCTTGGACGACATAATAGCCTGGTCTTTCTTTGATACTATTTTCTGGACTTTGTTTCTACGAGCACTCTTCTTTTTTTTCAAGGGAGAGAGGAGTGAAGGTGTTGTGGAGTCATCCGCCAAGGATGCGGATGCATCGGATTCATCCTCTTCCACAATAATATTTCTGCTAGCTTCCTCTGATATTTTGGAGAGGTCTGAAACTGTCGATGCCTTTACTTTCGGAGGTGTGGAAACTACCTTTCGCAGTCGCTGCAAAAAGTCATCTTGGGATTCCGAGTGACTCGGAGACAAGTACAGATCCATTCCTTGCTGAACTTGGCCTCGTGGCCACATATTGTGTCGACTCATGGGGTCACAATCTTCTGGAAATAATCTTGTGATTCCGAAGCAAAGAGGCGAGGTGAATTGCATTCCATACGCGTCGAAAATTGCATTGGATCGGTATAGCGCCTTCTCAACGTCTGTTTCGTCAGCATCAAAGTTTTCAACTTTCTTGGAACCGGTCTTAAATCGCCTTTTTAGTTTTTTCTTCCAATTCTTTTTATCATCTTTTCTATAGGAATTGCTCATTACACCATTGGCCCAATACGCCGATGTAGAATCTACATGTGTCACCTTAAACACCTGCAGTACAACGTAAAGATTATAGTCAGCATTGTCATTCCCACTCTCATTCTCACCAAGCGCCCATAAATTGTGTGCAAAGATCGCTTTATGCTTTCGTTTGATCCACAGTTGTTTCAATAAATCGTTTTCATCTCCTGGATCAATCGTGTCCTCGTTGTCTCCACTTTTGTTTGTCGCAGTTTGCAAACGTTCCTGAAGGGCATCCAATTGTAGTTTTCCCTCCCAGTCTCCCGCAGGGAAATAAAATTCCTCGCTGATTTTCCCTTTTGAGAGTGAATATAGGGCCAAGGAACAAACAAGGGGCTCCATGTTCCCGATGGCAAAGTTAATGGACATCGGGCAGACAAGTGTGTAATTCAGGCCTGGGGGTCGATCATGAAAGGGCCGCGGCCTCCAACCTAACGTTCCACTATAGATGGCATCGAGGGGCGGAGCCAGCATATTTGCAGCCTTTTTGGCACCTCCGTCACGAGAAGACAAAGAAACTGAAGGCAATGGTAACTGTTCTAGATTTCGAGAAAAGTGTCTATTGTTGCGTTCCTTCGCTTGAATCAGGTTTTCCCCCGCCCAAGGCATTCCAGGCAATCCTTGCCGTTTTATTCTAATCGTCGATCGTTTTGCCGTGTCGGACTTCTCTTCTTTATCATAGATTTTTTGGGAGTACTCATCGCCATTTATTTCCCTATTGTAAAGCTCTTCGTCTTCATCTTCCTGAACAGCTGTCCCCAAATCGTCTCCGGTGACCAATACCACCAATCGAGGACTAGCTTCCTCCCACTCAGTTTCTCTCCTTATTTCCGCCTGTTTTTGAGTGATTTCTTCCATGCTTGGGTGCGGGAACCCAACATCCGTTCGCATTGGCAAACGATGTTTCTTGTTACTAAGAAGGGGCGGTGCTTTCGGGAGGGCTTCCGTTGTTGCCTTTACCGGATCTATCGATCGATACCGTCCACCACGGTACTTTCGTTTGCTTCTACCTTCACTCTGATTTTCAGGCTCATCGTCCTCGATCTCGTCTTCTTCCCTCCAAAAAACATCGGCGGCCAAACCGACACTCTTTGAAAAGGCTAACTGACGGATGTGTGTCACGCTCGACAACTGCTGCAAAACGTACCAATGTTGCCAGCTGGGCGAGGCCTTGCCAGCGATTGCTCCGCTTTCTGAATCCAGGAGATAAGGAGGTAGCTTCTTATCAAATGCCGACCGTTCTCCTACGGGAATTCGACGCACCGCGACCGACATTTTGTCTTCGTCCCTTTGAAAGTCCCGTTTAGCTTTGTTGGTAAGCCGTCTACGCCGTCGAAGATGAAGACGCTCGATCTGTTGTTGCTGGAGGCGCTGGCGTTCCTTCTCCTGATCTCGCTGCTGTTGAATCAGATTTCTTTGCTTTCTGGTCTTGAACTGAGGACGATTTATGCTCCCGACGCTTTCGTTGGACGTTTTGGTATGTATACCCCTGTCGGGTATTTGAATATTCTCACTACTTTCCAATAATGGTATCATCACAGAGTCTTCTCTCATTAATGCGGTAGTGTGTGGAGGAAGCGAGGCGGCATTTCTATTTGTGTTGGAGTCTTGACTTCCCATGTTGTTCACAGAGGTGTCATCGCGGGCCTTTGGAGACCGGTACAATCGGGAGAGAGATTCCTCATCCCCCAGTGTATCGACTGTGGGTGCAGCATAAATTAGAGCCTCTTCTGGACAGCAATTGTAAAGCTGTTCCTGGTAATCATTTGCAGGAACGCGATCTCCATTTAATGGGGCCATGGAATTCGCATCTCCTATGGTTTCGTTCCCGGTTTTCTTCTCCGACCCTCCTCCTCCCTTCGTCTTCCGGAACATCTCGATAAATCCCGAATCAATTATTTACCTCTGCTATTGGTGAAAATAAGGAAGGATTATCTTGTCTCAAGAACAACCGACCACGAAGATATCAAGGCTACACTCAAATCATTTATTGTTGCCACACGTGCTTTTTCACGTTTGATCATTGCTTCAAAGAGATTTGATTAGCGGGACTCTTGATTTAAGAATTTTGAACTCTGTTTCTTCATTAACACAAACCCTAATAGAATATACTTAAATATTGTCGGTTCTCGCCTTAGAAAAATGGGGTATTTAATGTTGTTTCAATAAGCGAAAAACATTAAACGGAAAAACTCAGAAGAAGTATTTAGCTACTACTTCACTTGTATTAAAAAAGTGTTTACGTGGTTGCATTTGA
>Ga0163111_10001681_pt1 | contig 13757 bp, 16 predicted proteins | sample CRUFie1St18metaG_FD_109645 | JGI IMG/M metagenome (GOLD analysis project Ga0163111, IMG submission 109645) | Marine microbial communities from the Costa Rica Dome - CRUD Field 142mm St18 metaG | ecosystem: Environmental > Aquatic > Marine > Oceanic > Photic zone | place: Costa Rica: the Eastern...
CCAATCGTTTCAATCAGGTGCTGCGAGCATCACCCAGCGCAGCCGAGCTCATTGAGCATGAGTGGGTGGTGGCGGTAGCAGACGAAATACTGCTCCCTCACTGTGCTAATTATACGGTAGGCAGCATGACGGCGATCGAGATTTTGCCGGGAGAAGATGGTCAGGCACTGCATCGAGACGACACCATTTATCCCATTGATCTCGCAGGGATGGAGCTGCAGATTGGAGTGATGTGGGCGATCAATGATTTCACCGCGGAGAACGGCGCCACCCGGGTGGTGCCGGGCTCTAATCGGTATTTGAGGTCTTGGCATTTACCCAATCTGGATGAGTGGCTTCCTGCTGAGATGCCGAAAGGATCGGCTCTTTTCTACTTAGGGTCCACCTGGCATGGGGGTGGCCCTAACCATAGCCAGTCGAGCCGAATAGGGCTGATCAATACTTACTGTTTGGGATGGCTCCGCCAAGAATCAAACCAATACTTCGAAAATCCACCAAATATTGCGAAACACTTCAGCCCAACTTTGCGCGCGCTACTGGGCTATACCCCCCACGGTAGCGGCGACGATGAGATCGGCACTTTTGTCGGGGAATGCGATGGTTGGTTGGATACGTCCCCCAGGATTGCCTGGCGAGATGAGAGAGGCCAGCTGGGAGGAGAGGATAACGTGACAGAGCAGAGAGGGGTTTAGTGGCAAAAATTTCGGCACTGCCGACTGCTAGTAAATCACTGAGTACTCTGGACTGGAGAGCACTTGCAGACTCTGTGGTTATTAGCATGGTGTTTGTTAAGCAAAGCCGCCAGCCGCCCCGCCTCTGCAGTTCGCGATATCCGCGTTGATTAAAACATGCTGCTAGCAAAGCCGATTGTCCGCGCCGGCTTGGTAGCATCTGTGCGGTTCTGAGGCCGATAGGACTGATTTTTGTTGTTAATTCGCCCAGCGCAGATCAGCGATTTTCCAACTATCCTAGACATCAACGCGACGGAAGAAGAGAAGACCAGTCGGATTGATTTAGCTAGGATTACTCGACTGGATAGCTGGTCGGACTATCACAGAGTCGCGGTGGTGGAAGATCAAGTCGTTGGATTTTTGCTGGTGATGAGCGAAGCATCAGATTACGACGGCGACAATTTCCGCTGGTTTGTCGAACGTTATCATCGTTTCCTTTATGTGGATCGTATTGTGATCGACAAGACTTACGCAGGGCGTGGTGTCGGAAGCGCGCTCTACCGTGATCTGATCCAGTTCGCAGCGACTCAAGGGTGCCCACTGTTGTGTTGTGAAATCAATGTGTCACCACCTAACCCAGTATCACATGCGTTTCATTCCCGCTTTGGTTTCAAGGAGATAGGCCGCAGCGCAGAGGCCGGTGCATCAAAGATCGTCTCCTACCAGATGTCAGAGGTGGAGCGCTAGCATGACGACTGTATCTTTAGGAGGAAACGGCGCAGTGGTATGCCTGAGAGCCGCGATATGAAAAAACTGTTTTTAGCCGCTTTGATCTGTCTGTTTGTGGGGTCTTTACACGCTTATGCTGAGGCCGCGAGTTACGATGACGGCAGCGGTTTAGCGCTCCTAAACCAAATAGATTACTCCGCTTCTTTGACGACATCCGGCCAACCGACTGAGGCGGAGTTGGCACTGATCGCATCGGCCGGCTATGACCGGGTTATTTTTCTGGCATTTACTAATCATCCCAAGGCAGTCGCTCACGAGGACGACATTGTGAGAGACCTGGGGCTTCAGTTTATTCACATCCCGGTCCAGTGGGACTCTCCCAGTCTGACCGATTTCGAGGTCTTCGCAGCGGTGATGCAAGCCCACGGCGGCGGCAGGACGCTGGTGCACTGCGAGGTGAACTTCAGGGCATCTGTGTTTGGTTTTCTGTATCAGGTCTTATACGAGGCAGCGAATGTGGACGAAGCGATGTCTCTCATGCAATCCATATGGATCCCCAACGACACTTGGGAGGCGTTTATCGATCGTGTGACGAGCAATAGAGGTTTTGACTATCAGCCGCTCTAGCCTCGCAGCGGCCATTTTTGGCTATCGCTCTGGTGTGACGCGATTCGAATTCATCTATCTTTTGCAAACGCATTGATTTAATTTCAATAGAGTTAATTTCGTAAACTTAATGAGGGAGACAGCGATGAAGAAGCTTTATGTGGGTTTGATGGCAGGCGTCATGGCAGCGGCGTCCGCTCACGCGGCTGATGAGCCGGTGGTGATTGGCGAAGTGACGATGCCAGCGGTGGAGAGTAGCGCGGCGTTTCAACAGGTGGAGAAGAAGCTGGGTAAGTGGCAAGGCAAAATGACTCAGGGCCTAACCGGCGCAGTCATTGATGTGTCCTATGAGTGGCGCCTGACATCGGGCGGCAACACGATTACCGAGACGCTCGTTGAAGATGGCGTGGAAATGCTCACCACCTATAGCGACGACAATGGCGAGCTGGTGGTAAAGCATTACTGTGCGTTGGGAACCCAGCCGGTATTCAGTGTCAGCAGCGTGTCAGATACCGAATTGGCGCTGGGACTCGACGAATCAGCCAACGATCTTCATGCGGAGCACGAGAGTTTTGTGACGGCGATGAAGTGGACCATGCAAGGAGACGACGGCAATTCCATGCTGTTCACCTATACCATCATGCTGGACGGTCAGCTGACTGAAAATTCGGCCTTACTGACCCGGGTAGATTAAGCGCCGCCAGCTCTCGCTGATAAATCTCGAGGGGATTATGAGCAGGAAAAACCGGGAGCGCGAGTGCCCTCCCGGTTCTCGCTTTACTCGGCGGTGTAGTACTGCTCGCAGACCTCGAACTGGTCGTTAACCACCTCGTCTATCAAGGCGACCGCCTCGTTGTAGGTGTTACCCCAGGCGGCTCCAGCCATGTAGTCGTCAATCACCGCTCCGTGGGTTTCCACTGAAGAGGTAATAGACTTCAGGTAATAGGCGCCCGCCTCATTTTTTCCACCGCCAATGGCAGCAAATAACCCGTTCATGAACGTGTCGTGACCAGCGGCAATGATCTCTGCCTCCAGCTTGGCGATAGCACCGATGAATGCGGGCAGATTGGCTTGTGAAACCTTGATCCGCATCGCTCGTTCATAGCCTGGATCGAGTCTCGGGAAGGGCTTTAAGGGCACCCAAGTGGTACCATATTTGAACTCCCGCTGGCTCGCCATATCTTCAGGTGCCTTGCTCGGGTCGTACTTGGATGCGCCCACGATGGCACTGGTGACGCTCGGGAATGCGCTCCACAGCATCAGTTGACCGACATAATCTCTCCCGGAGATTGTCTCGCAGTAGCCTGCGGCCTGAGCGCCGATCATTTCAAACAAAGCCGGGTTGGATTTGACCGACTCGATGTAACTGTCGACGTCTTTGGCGGCGACAAACAGGGTGGTGAATGCACCATTGCCCTGCGGTGAGGCGTGGTTATCTGCCAGTGCAGAGACTGCGAGGCATGATGTAAGTGACGCCAGTAGTAGCATTTTTTTCATAACTTCCCCCTTTGGATTGACCCAGATAAAACGAGCTTGTAAGTGCCCGATAAAACGGCCCCCCTCATTTATGGGGGCATTCTAGAAAGCCCTTTGAGACAGCATTTTGCGCTGCTATGCGGTCACCGCCTCCAGTATTTCGATTTCAGGCGCGCCCGCTACCAGTCCGGCCAGTTTCTTGTTGGCCTCTCGAAAGTAGTCTGTTTTGCCGTGCGCATCCAGCGCTTCGGGGCTCTCGTACTGTTCCATCACTTTATAGACCTGAGGGTCTGAGCCGCTCCGGTGCAACGCGTAGAAAATGTTTCCCTGCTCGTTTTCACGCACCAATTTTGTGAGACCCAAGAACGCTTCTTCAAATTCGGCGTTTTTGCCTTCCTGAACGGTGATGGTTGCCAATAGGCCGATAGCCATAACGATGTCCTCTCTTTGTATCGTTGTCAGAAGGGCTAGATAGTAACAGCCAATTCATGGCCAGCCGATATTTGAAAACCGGGCGCGGTAGGTTTAGCGTTCCAAGTTAAGGAACCTATCAGTGTCTCTGCCCTCCGAGCACTCACAACAAGGTGTGACATGGATCTGCGTTATCAGAACCAGCATTGCGAAATGAGCCTCCGAGAAGGAGTGGAGGAGTATCACGCTTATCTGGAGGCCATTGGCAGGAAACGTATGGCAGATCGTGTGGGCTCCCGCCTGATTCTCGAGCACGACGTCACTCACGTGATTTTTGGCATGGATACCTCTCTGGAGCAGGAGGCGGGCCTCGATACTTGGGTTATCTTTGGGTGCCGATACCAGTGGCGATATCTTCGCGACTATGGTCAATTGCCTGAGATCAAGGCGCTCTATAAAGCGCTGGTCAAGGAGGGCGGCTTGCGGTTGTTTCCCAAGCTCTACTGGAAATGCCTCGGTTTGAAGTGGCGGATCTTTCGACGCACGCGGCGCATGAGTGATAAGTGGCCATTCCAGTTTCCAGAAGAGTGGCTCGATGACTCCATAGCGGCACTGAGGGCGCAACACGGCATCCAGATCCTCACGATCGAGGAGCGTCAGACCGGGGATTTGATGACGTGGAGCGGTCAGTACTGACATAAAGGCCAAAAATCTGTCGTGCTTCCGCGGAAATGTCGAAAGGCCAGCCAATTGACTGACCTACCATCCGCCCAACAATGACGATGAGAGCGAGCGGTACCTTATGTGCCGGATGACGAGCAGCGCACAATCCCTTACGGAGATCGCCAACCTATGACAAATCTGCATACCCTTACCGCGGGCAGTTATCTGCAGTACCTGACTTCTGCGATTGGTTGCTTGAATCAGGCCCGGATTCAGTCTGAGTCACTTGGGATCTCTTGCGAGGATATGGTTGACGCGTCGCTTCACCCAGACATGTTGCCGCTTCATTTTCAGGTGGTGACGATTGCCCACTTTTCGGATACAGCCATGAATGCGGCGTTCAGTGGCGAGATGGGTGGCCCGGACATGACGCTGGCCCTCGATTATCAGGGTTTGATTGAGCATCTGGAGACGGCGCATCGAAACATTTATAGCTACAAAGCAGAGGACGTCAACGCGCTCACTGGCGGGGAGGTGGTGTTTCGCTATGGCGATATCATCGTGCCCTTCACAACGGAGGACTTCTTCCTCACTTACGCACTACCCAGTTTCTATTTCCACGTGAGTGTGGCGTATAGCATTCTGCGGTCGCTGGGTGCGCATGTCGGCGTGGCTAATTTTCTGGGTACCGTTCGGACGACACCCTCAAATCGGCTCTCGCCCTCGTTGCATCAACTGACTGGGGAGGAGTATCTCGAGACCTTAAAGCCGTTGGCTTTCCCGCAGGATAGTGAGCACTCATAGTCGAGCCGGCTAATCAAGGGTCAATCCTGGAGTCGCGCAGATTGCCCCAGAGACATCGGTTTGAAATCTGCCGCTTAAGCGCTTAGGTTGGCAATACAAGCACATAATCTCAAAAGGGGGAGAGCTATGCTGATGCGTTCGTTTCTACTTTCTATTTCATTCGTTTTGTTGGCCGGCTGCCAGGCCGAATCAGGCGATCAAGATGCTGCGGTTATCGCCGCCGCGAAGGCGGGCTACGACGCTTTCGCAACAGGCGATATGGAGGCATGGGCTCAAACCCAGGCCCCAGATAGCCAATGGGAAATGCCCAAGGGTTTTCCCTATGGCGGCAATTACGTCGGCCCGCAGCAAGTCATTGAACAGGTGTTCACTCCCATCGGCGAGCTCTGGCCAGACTTCAAAGTCGAACCCACCGCGTATCATGCTGCGGGCAATGTAGTGTTTATCGAAACCAAGATGACGGCTGGGGGTGTCACCAGTGACTCCATCCACAAGGCGGTCATCGAGGATGGCAAGTACGCTGCATTCCAGGTTTATGACGATGCGGGTTTTATGATGGCGCATTCCACCGCTGGACCGAGCATCGGTAAGCAGTATTTCGGCGATGGCTCATCTAAGCCACTGCTAGCGGGAAGCGGCGGAAATGCGCAACTTTGGGTCGACTATATTCAGGCTCACAACGAACGCGATTTTGACAAGATCGCCGCGATGAATGCCGCAGATTTTGAAGGTATTACCGCTAGTGGGGAGGTCGTTCGTGGCTCTGAAGCGCAGGCAGCGTTTCTGCGAAATTGGGTTGAAACAGAGAACCCTCAATGGGCGGTCTGGTGGGTGATTCCCAATGATGGTGAGAATGAGGAGGGCGGCATGGAAGAGTGGTTGGCCACTGGAAATATCATTACCTCCACGGGGCCGGACGGGGAGGAACGAAAAGCCTATGAAACCATCGACGTGTTGATCGAGGCTGGGAAAATCAGGCTTTTGAATGTCGCCTCTCAGAAGATGACTCAGTAACACCGGCTAGCTTGACCTTGGGCGCTACTCACGTAAATTGACACAAATGCCCGCCTGCTTGGCGGGCTGCTAATAAGCATAATAAGGAGGTGGATCCGTGATCACCGTACTCAAAAAGTCAGGGCTAATGTGCCTTTTGGCTCTCTTTCCTTTTGCGCAATCGGTCGTGGCGGAGGATCTCCGTATCATTGGCGAGGACAAGAGCTTTGTAACGACTCTGCCTTCCGGCGAGACCATCACTATTACCCGTCAGATGACGCCCTGCGCCAAGAACAAAGGGTGGTTGCAGCCGCTGGTGCCGGAACCAGGCATCGTGCCGGTGACGGAAATCGAAGTGCTGAACGCCATCAGCGATCCCAACACCATTCTGGTCGATATGCGCACCGAGGAGTGGTTCCTAGACGCCACCATTCCAGGCTCTGTCAACATCCCCTACACCGAAGTGGCCATGCGAATGGATGAGCTCGGTTGTAGCAAGAGTGACGCGGGCTGGGACTGCAGCAACGCCTCGAACGTGGTCGGTTTTTGCAATGGTCCGGTCTGCCCACAGAGCCCTACGGCGATGAAGGCGATGATTCGCGATGGCTTCCCCGCCGAGAAAATCCACTACTATCGTGGTGGAATGCTCGATTGGGCCGCGCTGGGTCTCACAACAGTCGAGGGTGACTTCGCCTTTTGATTCATCTGCGCCGCTGATTCTGAATCGGGCGCCCGGGCGAACCTGATAAGAGAGAAAAGAGGGTCAGAGCATCAGCTCTGACCCTAGGGACGCTTTAGCCGCCCGTGTTACCAAATATCGCCAGGTCGACTGTGACGATATTTTGCTCGATGGTTCTGATGTCACCGACTTCCTGAATGAACTTTTGGAAGGCTTTGTCCGCGCGATTGTCATTCATTTGTGACATCACTGTGCCCACAGTCTTGCCGGTGATGGAGACCACGTGGGTGGTATCACCTACGCCGCCAGCCGGAATAGAAAACAACATGGCATCGGTCTCACCGATGTCTGTGCTATCCATCATTTTTTGCCAGGACTTGGCGTACTTTGCCGGGTCGGCCACCGAAATAAAGATGTACAGGTTAGCGACGCCAGGCCCCGCACCCACTTGATTTTCGACTGAACCCAGGCCTGTTGCCTCGAACATGGAAGAGCTAACGACCTCGGCAACACCGTTTGCTTCCTGAAGGAAGGTTGCCCAATCGTCAGACGCCGCATTCATGGCAAAGGTCCCATCCATTGCGTCAAAAGAGGGGTGTACCACGGCAACGGTATGGGAGATCGGGCTCTCACCTGCCACAACGACCTGTCGCAAGATCGCGAAACCGGGAATCTGCTTTCCGGTTGGCGAGTTCCAGTACTTGCTCATTGCGGCCACAAATGCCGGCGGGTCTGAGACATCCAGACCGTAGACCATGCCTACAGGTGCAACGGGTGCCTCGTGGTTATCAGCTGTTGCGAGTGATGCGCTGAGTGCCAGTGCCATTGAGGCCAGCGCAGTGATGACCATTTTCATATTAGATCCCCTTTTATTGGTTTATGTATTGATTTGTTGTTGTGTGAAGAGGCTCTCGGTTGTCGCCGCACAAGAGCCTGTTTGGTTTTTATGGCTTCAGGGCCGGTTCATCACCTGAGAGTGATAGACCCGACTTGAATCGCAGCTGACGATCTCGCCGTATAGCTCGTTCCAGGACAGGATCAGCCCCTCGTTCCACCAGGTATTGGTGAAATTGGCGTAGGCAGAGAGTGTCGGATACCCGGTAATCCACTTGAAGCTGATCGCATTATCGAGGCCCGCGGGCGCTCCGGAGCGAGGCCAGAGTTGCACCGCACCGAGGTCCGCGCCGGTGAGTCCTCGGGCAGACATTTCTTTGGCGAAGGCGATATTGGCGACCAATAGATCCGCATCCCCTTTGCCCTCTTTATAAAAGCAGTCCGAGAATTCCGTCACGTGATTGCCCAGCGTCCAGTCGTCTGCCGGGAAAAGCTCCCAGGCGCCCCATTCGCTGTGCGAGCACTGCTCGAGAAACTTGTTTGCTTCGACATATAGCTCTGCACCGTGCTCGGCGCGTTTGTCCATGTCAGCGCCGTAGTCGGCATAGTTTTCCCAGTAGCCAAGCCACGTAAACTCGGTGGGGTACTGACCATCGGAGAACTCAGGCCACATTAATTGGCCAACGTGATTCTGAAAGGCATCGTGCTTTTCCGCCCAGGCATTAACGAAAGCGGCGTGCTTCACGGACTGTTTATAGCCGTCTACACCCTCTTTAAAGCTGCAGCCAAAAATTTCGACGGGATTACCCATGGCCCATTCTGCCTCGCCAGAGGCGTGGTTGTCGGCCAGAGTCAGAGGCGTGAAGAGTAGGCACGCGGTGCCCAATAGAGACTGAATTTTCATTATTTCCTCCAGAAAGCGAGGCTTGTCGCAGATCCTGTGACAAGCCCTAGAGCGTTTATTTTTTATGGTCGGTAGAGGACCGATTCGGTGTTGAGCATCTCGCCGGTGCAATCCGCATATAAATTAAAATAGTCGCGGGTGACCTGCCAGCCGCCATTGGCCAGCATGGAGCGTCGTGCCATGAAGGATTCCATATCGGGGTAAATGGCGACATGCGCGAACTCACCAGCCGCATCGGCACCGCCGGTATGAGGCAGCATCACTAACCATCCGATAATACCGCCGGAGTCTTCCTGCATGTCCGCAGCATACTCGGCGTGCTTCGCGGAGATCTCCTCGAACGTGACGCCCTCTTTGCGGGTGCACCAGTTCCAGGTGACGTAGCGCTCGTTATCGCTGGCCATCCGCTCCTGATCTGCATAAAGCATAAAGGCATGCGCCTGCTTAACATGGCACATTGCCAGCGATTGCCAACGCTCATTCAGCGCCATGCCATCCTTCGATGTCAGCCAGAGGTCCCAAGCCTTTCCCCAACGCTGATAGTCGCTGACCAAAAACTCGACAAAGTCGTAGGGCCATGGGCGTGCCAGATTCTCGTGTGAGAACAGTGGGAACTGGCGCACGAAGACAGGGTCTACGTCATTTTCCTTGGCCCAGTCAAAGTAGTCGTCGATCATCTCCTGATAATCGTCGAGACTGACCCCCGGATTTAGCTTGCACAAGTTGGCCTGAATATTGAACGGCTGCTGTACGTTGATGTTGTCGATCATGTGATCGTTAGCCAGAGCGGCCGGGTTAGCGAAGATTGCCAAAAGCATGGTCGCGAGCCATGCGGGTCTCCAAAACTTCATTATTTTTCCCCAGGTGATTGAGTTTATTTGGGTTTCCCCAGATTAAACGGGTACTACCACACGCTATAACCTACCAAAATGTGGCAGTCCCTCGACAAAATTTTTTGACATGCGCTGTTGCATAAACGCAACGGGGTGACCCAGCTGTCACAATTTTGGGTGAGTCTCAGATCTCACAAGCAGATAAAAAAGGCCGCCACTGGCGATGATGGTTGCAGAAATCAGCGCCTCGACCGGGCGTTGGATGACCACATAGGTCAGCGTCCAACCCGTGATGCCGAGGAAGATCAGTGGCGTGACAGGGAATAGCGTTACCCGAAAAGGGCGCGGCAATTGGGGTTGTCGCCAGCGCAGAATGAACAAACCCAGCACTGTAGCGAGGGTATTGAGCGCCATGGTCGCGCCGGAAAACACCAAAATTTGCTCGAATGAGGCCGTCCAGAGAAAGGCCAGTGCCGTGCCGGATTGCAACAAGATGGCGGTGACCGGGATGCCATCACGATTTTCCCGGGCAAGTGGCGCAAAACGTGGGTAGTCCTGCCCAATGCGGTGCAACACCCGCGGCCCCGCCAAAATCATGGCGCTAATGGTCGAAATGAGCAGTAGCGCTAAGAGCAGACCCATGAAGGTGCCCAGGCGCGGGCCGAAGGCGAACTCGGCCGCGATGACCCCCACCTCGACCTTGCCGACCATCGCGTCCATCGGTGCAACGGAGAGAAAGACGAAGTTCAGCAGGCAATACAGTGCCGCCACCACGGCAGTACTCACCCCCAGCACCCAGGGCAGGCTCCGTTGTGGGGCCGCAAGTTCGCCGCTGATGTAGGTGGCGGCGTTCCAGCCTGAGTAGGCGTAGTTCACATAGATCAGTGACACAGCGAAGGCGCCACTACCAAGCAGTGTCGTGGCTTCACCATCCCAGACAAAGCGGGCGTGCTGCTCGGCAGGGCTGAGGATGAGCGCGGCCGCTGAGAACAGCACGATGAGCAGTAGCTTGAGCAGCGTAAAGCCGGTTTGTGTGCCGCCGCTGTGCCGGTGGGTGCTGCAGTGGGCCGCCGTCAGCGCGACGATGGCAATCGTGGCTAGCCATCTGGGGTCCACGCTCAAGCCACTGGAGTTGAGGTAGCTGCCAAAGGTCAGTGCGGCCAATGCCGTGGGGGCAGCGAAACCCACCGTCGCGGACACCCACCCCGAGATGAACCCCGCGCTGGGATGATAGATCTCGGTGAGAAAATGGTACTCACCGCCAGAGCGCGGCAGGGCGGCACCCAGCTCGGCATAGCTCAGTGCGCCACAGAGTGCAGAGACCCCGCCCACCAGCCAGAGCATCATAATGACCGGCGCAGACTGAATATCGATGAGTTGAAAGCCAAGGCTGGTAAACACCCCGGTGCCGATCATATTGGCGATGACCACTGCCGCGGCGACTTTGGGGGGGTAATGTGACAGGGTGAGTCCTCAGGCGGCGCAAGCCGCGTCAGGGTGCAACTTAAATTATTGCGCCAATCAGCCAGAAAGTCCCCATGCCCGTGATCAGCGCAAGAATGTGATTGCCCGTGGTTTTCGCGGCGAAGGCGGCACAAACCAGTCCCAGTAGTTCGGGCAGGCCCGCGGCAAGTTCTCCCTCAGTCGTGGTCAGCATCGAGATCACCAATGCCGCCATAACGGTGGGAGCAACGTACTCCAGCGCGCGCAGCAGTAGCGGGGGGAATGTATAGCGCGCCAGGGCAAAAATGAAGAACGCCCGCATGGCGTACGAGCCGACTCCAGTCAACAGGATGGCGAGGGCAATCATGAAGATTGCCGCCGGTGCGCTAACAACATGATCGCAACGCTGGCGACGACCGCGATCAATATCCCCGCGCGATTGGGTAGTGGGGCCAGCAGGTAGGAGAGTCCCATCGCCAGTGCGGCGGCGGCCAACTTATCTTGCCGGTCACTCGCTGCCATCATCAGGCTCACAAAGAGTACCGGCGCCGCAAACTCCACACCCCATTCTGGAGGTATGGCAGGTCCCAGTACGACTCCCACCGCGGTGAAAACCATCCACAGAATCCAAAACGTAAAGCCGGCGCTCAGGAAATATCGCCGGAAGGCGAGGGGTTCATCGATGGGTTTGATCTGACTAAGTACAAACACCTGGTCAATCAGCACATAGGCGCCCACCCAGCGGAACCAGCCGGGTTGATTTTGAAACCGGGGCGCGAGCGTCACAGAGTAGAGCATGTGGCGCGCACCCACGATAAGCGCGGCGCTCACCGCTGCTGCGACTGATGCTCCCTCACCGATCAGCGTAAATAGAGTCACCTGAATGGCGCCGCCGAAAATAATGGGTGAGGATGACCAGCCGAGCCACTCGGGAATACCGGCCTCTGCCACTACCACTCCGAATACAAAGGCGAACGGCAGTGCCGGAATAAATAGCGGCAAGGCATCGAGAGAGCCGCGCAACGCGGGGCGAGTCTGGGCGGTATTCATGGCGCCGGTAATATAGCGGACCTGTGAGAGATAAGCGCCAAAAAAAACGGCCCGCTAGGGGCCGCTATCTTTGGTGAGCGGTGGCTTAGCGCCGGCGACCGGATTCAGTCCTCAAAATCGGTAGTTTGGGTGCGGTGTGTGCCACCGAAGCCCGCACCCGAGAAATGCATGGCTTTGATGCGCCACTGACCATCCTCTTCCAAAGTCCAGACGTTGGTGACACGGGTACGATAGGGATACTGCTCTGATGTATCGCCTACCATACCTTCCATGTAATAGCGGGCGTAAACCACGCCGTCGGCAATTTCGGCGACTTCGAGGTGAAACACCTGCGTATTGCTCTTCTGGCCCACCATGTTGCGCTTCCAGTCATCCGCGCTAGAGGCAGCGAAGGGCTTGTGGAAGCTGCCATCGGAATTGGTACCGTAAATCCCGGCAGGGCTCTCCAGATTGGCGACGGTTTTGTGGTCTGCGGCGTTTCTGGCAGCCCAGTATTCACCGATTGCTGCAGCGACAGCATCCTCCGCACCGCCATGACCATCGGCCCGTGCGATGCCGGGCAGAACGAATGCCGCGATGAGCAGTGCGGCGCTAAGTTGGGCGAATTTCATATCGACTCCTATTGTTGGATTGCGTTGTTGTATTGCGCGGTGACTTAGGGATGCTGGGTTTCACACGCGTGAACCTGCCCCCCCATGGGGGTATAGCTTTTTTTTCCAGCATTGCGCAACCTTTGCGGCGCGTCAGGGACCGACGCCGTGGTGTGATTGCAGGAAGCGATCTCCTTTGCGTAGTGAATCCTCCCTGATGTGTGAGTGCTGCTCCTAGAGCAGTTCGTGTCATGACAGGAATAGGAGGTTCCCATGCGTACACTTACCCGATTTGTTCCCTCGCAATTTATTGTCGGGCTTCTCTGCCTGGTCGCCGTCAGTTTGTCGGTGCCCGGATATGCGAGCAGCGTGACCTACGAAACCGAAACCGGTGAGACCGCGATGTCGTTTGAATTTGGTGACGCCATCGCGCGCATGAACGCCGGCGAGGACAGCTACTTTCTCGTGAGTGAGGACGAGCAACACATGGTGTCCCGCACAGAGGAAGGCTGGCAGGTTTTAGAGATAGGCTCCATGACAAAAGCGCTGGTGTCTTTCGCGTCGCAATATGCCGAGCAAATGACCGGTGCCACGGAGGCTGGTGAACTTGAGCCCACGGGACGCACAGAGCGGGTGGCGGGTATTAAGGGAGAGGTTTACCGCTACTACGACGAGGAAGAGAAAACCGAAGTGGAAGTGGTGCTGACCAAAGACCGAGGTGTTGTCGAGGTGACGAGAGCCATGTTGGCGGCCCTCGCTTCATTGCTTGGTGGCGATGATTTGCGCGCTCTCAGCAAGGGGGGCTATGAGGGCAAAGGACTGCTGCTGACTCGCAGCGAAGACTCAGAGTTTCGCCTTGCGAGTGTGTCTGACAAAGCGGTTCCCAAGTCGCGTTTTGAACTGCCCGCGGAGCCGACAAAGATGGGATTCGATTTCTCGAACCTCTTTGGTCAGGCTAACAACGGAACGGCTACCGAAGCTCAGGAGCAAGAAGGTAAGACCGTCGAGGAAATCGGTGAAGATGCAAATGAGCTGGATAAGGCGTTGAAATCGGTCACCGGGCTCGGTGAA
>Ga0163111_10001682_pt1 | contig 13747 bp, 12 predicted proteins | sample CRUFie1St18metaG_FD_109645 | JGI IMG/M metagenome (GOLD analysis project Ga0163111, IMG submission 109645) | Marine microbial communities from the Costa Rica Dome - CRUD Field 142mm St18 metaG | ecosystem: Environmental > Aquatic > Marine > Oceanic > Photic zone | place: Costa Rica: the Eastern...
TCCCTTCCGATCTCTTAATGCCCTGGATGGAGGATTTTGTACAGATTGCACCACCAGAAGGCGAAAGCCTACAAATTATGTATACCCGAATTGCGCAGTTTCTAGATCAATTGAAACAACAGAACCATAAGCAGGTATTGATTATTGCACATGCGGGTGTGATTCGTTGCATTTGGGCTTATGTTACCCAAATTCCATTGGTCAATATTTTCAAAATTCCTGTTGGTTATGGTGAGGTGTTGAAAATTAACTTGAGTACTGACATTAACGAAGATATGATTCTACGCAAACAGTAATTACTCCAACCTAGGAATTAGATTTTTCAAATCCTCGCGTTCTTTGGAAAACCAAATTGCGCCATTGTTCACCCAACGATGACGGATGCTATCGCCTTTCGGATAGCTTTCGCGAATGGATAAACCTCCACGTTTAAAACGTGTTTTATAGTTGTTCCAATTTTGTCCTTTGGCAAAAATCATTTCTTGCAAATCACTTCTGCTTTTGCCCAACAATTCTTTGTGTGAATACAAGGATTGAGCTACCATAGAAACAGAATTGCGTACACAGTCTTCTTGTCGCCAGATAAAATAATTTTCTACCTCCGTAACATCAGGAATAGTAAAAACACGGCTGTCAAAAAATGCCAATTTATCAACTCTTTGTTGAGCGCGAATTTGATTAAAATAAGCCGTTGCCAATGCCGCAGAAATAGAAGTAATTTTTTGAATACTTCCATCATACCACGCAGCAGTCGTTGTTTTATCAAAATCCGTTAGTAAAATAGAAATCTCATCTGATTGAACAAAGCCCAGTTTAGCCCCTTGTATTTCCTGACACAAAAAGTTCGTCGTTTTATCCATGGCTTCGATTAATGCTTCATCAAAAGGACGTTTGCAGCCTTTTGTATAGGTGTGAAAAGCCTTGCCATCCAAACGAATAATCGTGTAAGTACGTCTTGGCAAATAATAACGTGTTCTGTTTTCATACTGGGATTTCATGCGATCCCCTAAAGCATCTCTCATGGTTGTTTTTGGATTACAAATTCATTCTTTGAATTTAGGTTTATAATAAAAATTTCATCAAACCCTTCTTCGTAAGTTGGTCGTTCTATATTTTTTAGAACAGAACGTATGCCTACTTCAGGTATTTTCTTTTTGCCTAGCCGCTGCGCATTCCATACACAAGCACGCGCATAATTGGGTTCAAAATAATAAGCAATCAACTTATATTTTTTTGCTTGAAATTGCGGAATGTACAATTGTCGTGCTGCGGCATTCGGATTCGTATTATCAATAACTACACATTGATGCACCGATAAAGCATAATCAATCAATTGTTGTTCCTTATTGCGCGTATTCAATAAGTCCAAGCTAATGCGCAAGTGACTGTCAAAAAAATGTTGCTGATAAAAAGTAGATTTTCCACTCCCTGGAATTCCAACAAAAATTATAGCTTCCATGATCTATTGATTTTGAGCAGGTTTAATAATACAAACAGCACTACAATATTTGCATCAAAATAGTTTCTTTCTTTGAAATTAAATTACTTCTTTTACCCCACTACTTCTTGATTTTTAGCACACGATTCTTTCCCTCGAAGCAACTTGTTTGAGCTAGATAAAATTTGTATCTTTGTGCTTCGTTTTGAAAATCAATTATCACAATAGAAATATCAACCATGAAAGTTTCATTAAACTGGTTAAAACAATACGTAACCGTAAGCGCTTCTAAGGAAGAAGTTAGCGACATTCTAACGAATATCGGTTTGGAGGTAGAAGGAATGGAGGTGTATGAAAACATCAAGGGAAGTTTGGCAGGTTTGGTTATTGGCGAAGTATTGACTTGCCAAAAACATCCTGGTGCAGATAAATTGTCCGTTACAACGGTTAATGTAGGTGGAGAAACGCCCTTACAAATTGTTTGTGGTGCGCCCAATGCACCTCAAGCAGTTGGTAAAAAAGTTGTTGTGGCAACAGTAGGCACGACCCTTTACACCGCAGAAGGCGAATCCTTCAAAATCAAAAAAGGTAAAATCCGTGGCGAGGCTTCTATCGGAATGATCTGTGCAGAAGACGAAATTGGCTTGGGCAAATCACACGATGGAATCATTGTATTGGATGATGCTAATGCTACGCCAGGTATGCCTGCGGCAGAATACTTCTCTGATCGCGTTGTTTCGGATGTGGTATACGAAATTGGCTTGACGCCAAACCGTTCGGATGCTACAGGACATTTAGGTACTGCTTTTGATTTGGCTGCTGCCTTAAAAACAAACTATGACAACCAAGGTGATTTTCAACAACCTGATGTAAGTAGTTTTGCGGTTGCCAATAACAACTTGTCTATCGACGTTAGCATTGAAAACGTGGAGGCTTGTCCTCGCTATTCAGGCGTTTGTATCGAAGGGGTGACCATCAAAGAATCGCCAGAATGGATGCAAAATCACTTAAAAGCAATTGGTGTTGAGCCTAAAAACAACGTGGTAGACATTACCAACTACGTTTTGCACGAATTGGGACAGCCACTACACGCCTTTGATTACGATAAAATCGAAGGTAAAAAGGTTGTAGTTAAAAATTTAGCTGACAAAACTAAATTCACAACCCTTGATGAAACTGAACGCGAATTAAGCGCAGAGGATTTGATGATTTGTGATGGTAATGGCAACGGTATGTGCATTGCAGGTGTTTTTGGTGGTATCAACTCTGGTGTAACGGATAACACAACCAATATCTTTTTGGAATCAGCATTTTTTGATGCAATTTCTATCCGTCGTTCAAGTATGCGCCATCTATTGAGAACAGATGCTGCTACACGTTTCGAAAAAGGCACGGATCCTAACGGAACATTGTATGCGCTTAAACGTGCTGCCTTGCTGATTCAAGAATATGCAGGTGGAACAATTGCTTCTGACATTTTTGACTTCTATCCTACTCCTGTAGAACGCGCGCAAGTAACGGTTAAATTCGAAAAAATCACGAACCTAATCGGTGCTGATATTCCAAAAGAAGACATCAAAAAAATCTTGGGTTATTTGGATATGAATATCTTAGAAGAGACGGAAACAGCCTTGACTATTGATGTTCCTACTAACAAGGTAGATGTGACGCGTGATGCGGATGTTATTGAAGAGATCTTAAGAATTTACGGTTATAATAAAGTGGAAACGCCAACTACTGTTAACTCTGTATTGTCGTTTGCACCAACACCAAATCCATTCAAAGTACGCAACTTGTTGGCTGACTTGTTGACCAGTTCCGGTTTTAATGAGATGATGGCAACGTCTATGACGCGTTCAGGCTATTACAGCAAGTTCTTGCCTCAAGATGAAAAGACTTTGGTATTTGTAAACAATACATCGAACCAACATTTGGACTTGATGCGTCCTACGATGTTGTTCAGTGGATTGGAAGCCATTCAACACAACCAAAATCGTCAACAACAAAACTTGAAGCTGTACGAGTTTGGAAAAACGTATTTCAAAAAAGTGATTGATGGTGAAGGTAATATGGATTACTTTGAACAACAACACTTGACTTTGTTCATCACAGGAGAGCGTCATGAAGAGAATTGGCACAATCCCAAAGGGGGCAAAGTAAGTTTTTACTCTCTAAAGGCTTTTGTTGAGCACATAATGACGCGCATTGGCATTCTGCCTCAGAATATGCAGTGTACATCCATCGAAGATGACGTATTCACCTATGGCTTGCAGTACCACCGAGGAAAGCAAGTTATCGTTCGCTTTGGTCGTTTGGATGGCAATATTGCCTTGGGTATGGGCATCAAGCAAGAAGTATTCTATGCGGATTTTGATTTTGATATTATTCTTCAAATCTTGAAGAAGCACAAAATGAAATACCAAGCAATGTCTAAATATCCTGCGGTACGCCGTGATTTGGCTTTGGTTGTAGACAAAACCGTTGATTACAATCAAATCCTAGGCGTAGCAATCAAAACGGGTGGCAAACAATTGCGCAATACCAATTTGTTCGATGTTTATGAGAACGAAGAGCATGTTGGAAAAGGCAAAAAATCTTGTTCGGTTAGTTTCTTGTTCCAAGATGACAATAAAACGTTGAAGGATAAGGATATTGATAAGATTATGAATAAGTTGATTGCAACGTACGAAAATAAATTAAATGCACTAATTCGTAAATAAGACGATACTAGTGCCCTATTAGCTAAGTACAGGTTGTTGATTGATTATGACAACAACCTGTATTGTTTATGAGTTTGGAAGATATTTTATTCTTAGAACAAGACAATTTCTGATTTTGGGGATTTCATATTTCGCAACTCATAACTTTTAATAATTAGCAAAAATGAGTACCTTAGAGGAAAAGTTAGAGGAGATAGAAAAAAAGATTATCAAATTGGTTGAACAAAATGTTCAATACAAAGCGATTTGTGAAGATTTGTTGCTGACGCGTCGAAAATTAGAAAAAGAGAACGCTACACTGAAAGAACAACTTGCTGGACAAGTTAAAGAAGTAAAGGTACTAGAAGAAGGTACGCAACAACTCAAAGTCGCTCACCAAGAGGATAAAGAGGCTATAAAGAAACAAATTGACCAATATATTCAAGATATAGATAACAGTATTGAGTGGCTAAAGCAACTCTAAACATTGAATTACTGTACTATGGATGATAAAAATATACTGAATATACCTGTTGCCATTGCAGGACGCACTTACCCCGTATTAGCAACAGCCGAAGAAGTAGATGACATTAAGTTGATCAACGAAAAGCTCAATAAAGAATTTATGGAGTTGCATCAACGCTATGCCAGCAAATTAAACAAGCAAGATATTTTAGCGATGCTTTTGTTGACTTATGCAAAGGATTTGCACGAAGAAAGAACAAAAAATGACCTTCAGCCTATATCTGAGCGTGTTCAATCTATTGAATCGGTATTGGAAAAAGCTTTACAGAAGTAAAGCCTGTCAATCTGTTTATTTATTCCTACTCGTTTACTGCTCGTCTAATTAGTTCTTTTTGAAACTAATTTAAAGAAGGTCATATTGGCTTTCTATCACATATATATACTTAAATATCATACAATGGATGCAATGACAGCGCTCGCCGTTGGTGCTATTATTGGTGTTTTGGTTGGAGTATTAATAGGTCGTTTCCTATTAGAAAAACTCAACAAAGATCGCCAATTAGAACTGGACCAAAAGGCAGATGAAATACTAAAGTCAGCTCGCGAAAATGCAGAGACAAAGATCAAAGAAGCAGAAGGGAAAGCAGCGAAGACTTTAAGCAGAGCAAAGAAAGAGAGTGAGCAATTAAAGAGTAATAAAATTGCAGATGCTAAAAAGCATTTTAATAACAAGCGTAAAGAGTTTGAAAATAGTTGTAAAAAGCGTGAATTGAAGTTGAAAGAAGATGAGGCAAAGGCTCTAGAGCGTGATAAAATCGCCTTAGATCGAGAAAAAGAAGTTCGCAAATCAGAAAACTCTTTGAAGAAAATCCGTGAGAACTTAAACCAACAATTGGAATTGGTAGAAGTGAAATTGGGTTCGCTTGAAGAAAAAGAGGGCATGGTTGATGAGAAGTTGGTACAATACCAAGAAAAACTAGAAAAGACGGCGAAATTAACTGCTCAGCAAGCAAAAGAGGAATTGATCAAAAGCGTAAAAGATAAGGCTGATGCTGAAGCAATGTCTTATGTTAAAGATCGTTTTGAAGAGGCAAAATTAACTGCGAATAAAGAGGCTAAAAAGATTGTTATTCAATCCATCCAACGTATGGCAGCAGAGCATACGATTGAAAATACAGTTTCTGTATTCCGTTTGGATTCTGATGATTTGAAAGGTCAAATCATTGGTCGTGAAGGACGTAATATCCGTGCGTTGGAAGCGGCTACGGGTGTAGAAATCATCGTAGATGATACTCCTGAAGCGGTTATTATTTCTAGTTTTGATCCTATTCGCCGTGAAGTTTGTCGTTTGTCTCTACAACGTTTGGTAGCAGATGGTCGTATTCACCCTGCTCGTATTGAAGAGATTGTTACAAAAACGAAGAAACAGATCGAAGAACAAATTATGGAAATCGGTCGCCGTACAGTTCTTGATTTGAACATTCACGGTTTACAAATGCCGTTGGTTCGTATGGTCGGACGTATGCGTTTCCGTTCTTCTTATGGTCAGAACTTGTTGAAACACTCGATTGAGACAGCCAAATTGTGTGCAATCATGTCTGCTGAATTAGGCTTGAGTTCTAGAGAAATCAAGTTGGCTAAACGCGCAGGATTACTACACGATATTGGAAAAGTTGGTGAGGAAGAAACAGAATTGTCACACGCTTTATTAGGTATGAAAATGTGTGAGCGTCACGGTGAAAAAGCAGCGGTATCGAATGCTGTTGGAGCGCACCACGATGAGGTAGAAATGAAGTATATCATCTCGCCTATCGTTCAGGTTTGTGATGCCATTTCTGGTGCTCGCCCAGGTGCTCGTCGCGAAATCTTAGAAAGTTATATTGAGCGTATTAAAGAATTGGAACAAGTAGCGATGCAACACGACGGTGTTCAGAAGGTGTATGCAATGCAAGCAGGACGTGAATTGCGCGTTATTGTAGAGGCTGATAAGGTTTCTGACAGCAAATCAGAAGAATTGTCTTTCTTGATTTCTCAAAAAATCCAAAACGAGATGCAATATCCCGGTCAAATCAAAATTACTGTAATCCGCGAAAAACGTGCAGTAAGCTTTGCGAGATAGGAGACTTTAATCTAGTTTTACACATAATAAAAGCAGTTTTGTCTATCTTAGATGAAACTGCTTTTTGTTTTAATCCAAACACAATGAAATACTTTGCTCTAATTTTTATCCTATGTTCAGCATTCAGTTGTCAAACGCCAGAGACCGAAACCATTAAAACACCTGCTGGCAGTGCGCTACCGATCACCGAAACGAAAAGAGAACCTGTTGTAGAACGAACGCCTTTTGTCCATCAAGAAGGGGGATTTAGCATCCAATTTCCTGATAAACCAAGCAAGCATCAACGAAAAAAAGAATCAGAGATTGGCGAACTGCAATTGACTCAATTTATTTACAGCAAGGATGATACAGATATTTGGTTGGTAAGTTATACAGATTATCCCAAAAAGATGATTCAACTGGGTAATAGCACTCAATTAATCAAAGGTGTAAAATACAAAGTCCTCGATGATCTAAGGGCATCGGTGAAAGCAGAAGACAATGTCAAACTCAATAATAAATACAAAGGCTTGACTTTTGCGGCTCATGCCAAACGCAAAAACTTAGATTTTTTATACCATATCTACTTGGTCAAAAACCGTTTGTACCAAATTAGTATGTATTCTTCTTTAGGAGCAATTTCTAGCCAAGATTCCTTGGATTTCCTTGGCAGCTTTCAGCTAGTAGATTCTGACACAACAAGCACAAAATAAGATGGCAAATTCATTGCACTTAGAGCGCTATAAACTTCTGCGTCAATATATTGACAACCATCTCAAGGAATCTATAGACATTCAAATTGTAGAAGAGATTACGCATTACTCTTACCGCAATATGAACCGCATATTCTTGGCGCTGCACCAAGAAACCATCGGGAAATATATCAAGCGCATTCGTTTGGAAAAAGCCGCAGAATATCTAAAATATTCCAATGAAAGTGTTGGCGATATTGCTTTTGAAATAGGTTTTAATGACATTGCAGCCTTTAGCAAAGCTTTTAAGAAAAAATTTCAGTGTTCGCCCTCTGCTTTTAGAGAAAAAGGACAAATAACTGCTACTCCTTTATCCAATCAAAAGCCACTAGATTTTCGTATTCCGTACCACATCGAATACTTACCTGATTTCGAGGTTTTATATCTAGAACATCGTGGCGCTTATGACAATTTTGTAGCCATCGAAAAAACGTGGAATCAATTGGAAAATTATGGCGTAGAACAGCACTTGATTCATGAGCATACTACCTTTTTAGCTGAAATATTGGATGATGAGACCATCAATACTTCTATTCATTGTCGTTATAATGCCGCGATGGTATTGGATCGCCCTTTTCCGAATCCAACAGGGCTTTTTGACCGCAAAACGATTCCTGCTCAAAAGTATATAAAAGCCTTACACAAAGGTTCTTATACGACAACAAGTCAAAGCTATCAAAAATTATATCTTACCTTACTAGAAGATGGTTTTCAGCTCGCCGATCAATCCATGCTAGAGTTTTTTTTAAACGATCCTTCTACTACACCTGCTGAGGAATTGCTAACCGAAATTTATATTCCTATTTTATAATTCTGTCCAAAAAGGACAAAGAAGCTCCCCGATCTATCTATAATTTTGTAAGAGTGTGTCTAAAAATTATATTTTTCTAAGCCAACGGCTTATGCGAAGACGTTCTAATTTTAGGAACTAGCAAAGCGCTTTTTGTTGGTGATAGATTCAAAATTAAGCCTTTGTAGCTTGAAGATAAGCTTTAGACATATCTAAGTATAATCTTCACTATAAAATATAGAATCCGTATGAGTTTTCAACAACTGTCCCATCTTTTTGATCACGCTACTATAATGAATTATGTAGCCTTATTTTTTGTGATTAACTTAGCCTTAATTTTTATCGAAATCTTTCTAGATTTACTTACGAGCAAAGAACGCCGTTGGAAAGATAGCCTTGCCAACATTAGTATTTTTATTACGAATCAATTGCTAGAAAAGACTTTCTTTGGAGTGATTGGAATTGTTTGTCTAATGCCCTTTCATTGGTTATCTCCCTTTGAAATCAGCCTCAATACAGGCACTTGGCTTTTGGCTTTAATAGCAGCAGATTTCACCTATTATTGGATGCACCGTTTGGAACATGAGCATCGCATTTTGTGGGCAAACCATAGTGTACACCACTCTTCGGAAGATTACAATCTAACCATATCCATGCGACTTTGTCTTATTGAAAGCGCTATAGAATGGATTTTTCTAATTCCTGTGATTCTCATTGGTTTTTCACCGTTTCAGGCAATTGTATCGTTGATTTTTATTGCCCAATATCAAACATGGATTCATACAGAACGTATTGTAAAATTAGGTTGGTTGGATGAAATATTCAATACACCTTCTGTTCACAGAGTGCATCACGGTTCTAATGATAAATACCTCGACCGTAATTATGGCGGTGTACTGATGATTTGGGATAAAATATTTGGCACCTTTCAACGAGAAGAAGAAGCTGTTGTATACGGATTGACCAAAAACATAAAGAGTAACAATCCCATTACGATTAACTTTATCGAATACAAACATATATGGGAAGATGTCAAAAAGTGTCGTTCACTAAAAGACAAATTCCGCATTGTATTTGGCGATCTAGCATGGCGTCCTGATTACTTTAAAGACAGTACATCCAAAAATCAATAAGCTACTTCTTAGCCGCTTTCTTCCTAGTCGTTTTTTTCTTTTTAGCAGGCGTTTTCTTTTTAGGTGTTGCCGCTTCTTCTTTGATGTCAATGCCCAATTGCTTACGGATTTTATTCTCATTATGATAATAAATCAAATAATCGCCCCATAAACGTTTGCGTGCTTGTGGTGGGTGAATCATGTTGACATTCAGCTGCGCATCCACCATCAGCACACCAATATCGCGTGCTTTACAAATCTTAAACAGATTCATTTGCAAATCTTCTGAAATCATATCAAAGGAATCCTCAGACAGCGACAACCACTGCTCATTGGCAGGATATTGAAATACCTGATGCACCACTTGCATTTCTTGGTATTTATAGCTGTTTCTAAACAATAACATATGGATACCCGTTGCGGTTCCAAACACGCCTAATGGCATGAAGAAACGAAGCAGCCATCCTTCTCCTCGCCAAGCAAAAAAGAGTACTCCTGTTGCCAAGATAAACAACAAAGCCTTCCACAAACTGTCTTGAATCCAAACTTTGTCTACTCGATATGGCTTTAGTGCGGGCAATGTCTTGTGCGATTTAGCTTCCATAGACACCACATAAGCCTTCTTTTTTGTTAGCTTATACGCCAACAAGCCATCTGCACGCTTCATGCCGTACTTCTTCTTTGTACGTTCTTCTATATTGGAAAACAAGTTGCGTTGTGCATGCTTGATTTTATAGTATTGCTCTAAATACGCCTGTGCTTTTTTCTGTACAACAATTTCCTCTAAGCGATCTTTAGGCGCCGTCTTTTTCTTACGTTTAGACATTATTCTTCTTTTTCGATTTTAGAACTCGTTAATTCTACTAAATCAATTCCTCCCCATTTACCAGAACTCATTAAGAGCAAATTTGCTTGTTGCTCTTTTACAACAGCTTTTAACTGTTTCTCTAAAGCTTTGGCATCTGTAAATACCGTTAAATTAGGATGATAGAATGCTTCTTCTACATCTTCTGGTTGAATCGGTTTCAGCTTTTTCATTTTAATGGTATGTTTATCATAATAAACATAAGCATGATCCGCCGCTCCCATACTTCCTAGATATTCATCCAAGAAGTCAATATTTAACGAGCTAAACGTATGCAATTCCAAAGCCGCAATCAACGGTCGATCAGCATATTGACCTTTTACAGCATTAATGGTTGCCTTCACTTTGGACGGCGCATGAGCAAAATCTTTGAACACCACCTGTTTTTCATTCGTTGATAATGTTTCCAAACGCTTAGCTGCGCCCGAAAAAGTTTGAATCGCTTCTACAATTTGACCATCACTCAAGCCCAATTCACGACAAACCAAGCGCGCTGCTTGAAAATTCTGCAAGTTATGCTTTCCAAAAATTTGCAAAGGTATTCCAAGATGCTGTTCCTCCAATTGGTAATTATAATCTACCGATAAATACGTTTGATTATCAACAATCGAATGCGCAGGTGTAGTATATGCAATGGTCTGCGCAGGCGCATAGTTGGCAAACGCTCTCAGATGCTTATCTTCTTTATAATAAATGAGCGTTCCGTTATTGGTAATGCTCTTAATAAACTTTTTGAACTGTTTTTTGTACTTTTTGAATGTTGGAAATACATTGATATGATCCCAAGCGACTCCCGTAACTACCGCTACATCGGGATGGTAATGCAAGAATTTAGACAGCGAATCAATTGGAGAAGACAAATATTCATCGCCTTCAATGACAATCAACGGTGCATCCGACAGGCGTACCATTAGATCAAAACCATCCAACTGCGCACCTACAGCATAATCAAAATCAATATTATAATACTTTAGTACGTGCATAATCATTGACGTCGTTGTCGTCTTTCCATGACTCCCGCCTACTACTACACGCTTTTTGTTCACACTTTGCAAATAAACATACTCAGGATAAGAGTAAATCGTCAAGCCCAATTCTTGGGCGCGAAGCAATTCAGGATTATTGGGACGAGCGTGCATTCCAACGATCACTGCATCCAAATCTTTATGAATACGCTTAACCGACCAACCCATTTTTTCGGGCAATAAGCCTGCTTTTTCCAATCGACTCTTGGATGGATCATAAATTTCATCATCCGATCCTGTTATGGTGTATCCTTTCTTCTGTAATGCCAGCGCCAAATTATGCATCAACGCTCCTCCTATTGCAATAAAGTGTATTTTCATATATGCGTTTAGTTATCAAAACAACGGTAGTGCCTAGCTACTAAAGCTATATTTTTTTTCGTAATTTTTATAATGATTAGCTGCTAAAAATCACAGTAAGTTCATTTTATTGCACCACAACAATTCGGATTAGAGTGTGTTTTAATTTTATATTCTTCAAAGCCAAGGGCTTTTGAGAGCATAGAATGACGTTGAAAAGGAACAAGGCTCTTTTTTGCGCCTTGATAACCAAGGTTATCCAACTCAAAAAGATGCCGATAGTTTATAAATCAGCTATTGGTAGCTCGAAGATAAAATTTAAACAGGCTCCTAGCAGCATCGTACATTTTTTCGTATTTTTGAGCTGTTTTCATCACCATCATCAAGAACAATTTATGAAGTGGCTAAATGCTGTAGTAAAAATGGGTTTTGACTGGCATATGCGCCAAGCGCTAAAGGCAATAGAACAACCTCAAGCTGCTCAAAATGCCCTATTCCAACAACTCCTTGCAAAAGGAAAACAAACAAGCTTTGGTCGGCAATACGACTTTGCCTCTATTCAGTCAATCGACAGCTTTCGATCAAGAGTGCCTATTCATAGCTACGAAATGTTACAACCTTATATCCATAAAATGATGCAAGGCAAAGCAAATATTTTGTGGCCGGGTAAGACGACCTATTTTTCTCGTTCATCGGGAACGACCAACAATCGAAGCAAATACATTCCTGTTACGAAAGAAAACCTCAATAAATGCCATTTGCGAGGCGGGCACGATGTTATTTCTTTTTGGTATTATAACAATCCCACTTCCAAGATTTTTGATGGTAGTAGGGCTATTGTTATGGGTGGAGAATTGTCGATGCACCATCCGACCGCCAAAACCTATGTTGGCGATGTTTCTGCCATTATGCTAAAGCATTTGCCTTTTTATGCGGAATATTTTTTAACTCCCGACATTCCAACAGCCTTACTCAGCGATTGGGAAACCAAAATTGAGCGCATTGCTGCTGTTGCCCAACATCAAAATGTTACCAACCTCAGTGGCGTTCCTACATGGACGTTGGTTTTGTTTAGAAAAATATTAGAACAATCAGGCAAAGACAGCCTCTCAGAGGTCTTTCCTAATTTTGAATTGTATGCGCACGGTGGAGTTGATTTTGCTCCCTATCGTTCGCAATTTGAAGCCTTGTTCCCTTGCCAAAAAGTGCAGTATAGAAATACCTATAATGCTTCGGAAGGCTTTTTTGCCGCACAATTTGACAAAGACGATACAGGAATGCAATTGCTCTTAGACAATGGCGTGTTTTATGAGTTTATTCCTATGCAAGAATGGGGCAAGGAGTTTCCCAAAACAAAAACAATACACGATGTTGAATTGGGAGTTAATTACGCCATCGTGATTAGCACAAATGCAGGCTTGTGGCGTTATGCCATTGGTGATACGGTACAGTTTACCTCCTTATATCCACATCAAATACAAATTACAGGAAGAACAAAACAATTCATCAATGTCTTTGGAGAGGAATTGATGGTGGCGAATACAGAAAAAGCCTTGGCGACTACCTGTCAACAAACTCAAGCACAGGTTTGTGAGTATACAGTTGCTCCTATTTTCTTTTCTCAACAAAATCGCGGCGGGCATGAGTGGATTGTAGAATTTCAAAAAGATCCTCACAATTTGCAGCATTTTAAACAACTTTTGGATCAAAACTTACAAAATGTGAACTCAGACTATGAAGCCAAACGTTATAAAGATATTGCACTAAAAGAATTGGAGCTAAAAACTGTTCCCAAAGGTTCTTTTCATCATTGGCTAAAATCAAAAGGGAAATATGGAGGGCAAAACAAAGTTCCTCGCCTATCTAACAATCGTCAATATCTCGAAGAAATCTTAGATTCTATCAATTACTATAACGCTTAAAACCAAACTATGCTAACAACATATTTTTCTCTATTGGGAATTGGCTTGTTTATCAATATTACTTTAATTGTGCTTGGCGCATTGTTATCCAAACGCTTTGATTTTAATTTTTCTACACTCGGCGTTTTTTCGCTCTGCTTTTACCTAGGGCTGAGTTGTGCCGCAACAAGAATGCTTGATGCTACTGCAGGAATCACCTTAGTAGGCCTGATTGGTTTGTTTGAAAGCCTTGTTGGATTGCGCGTTATTGTAGCCTTGGGTGGAAAATTAGAAGATTTAGA
>Ga0163111_10001683_pt1 | contig 13745 bp, 15 predicted proteins | sample CRUFie1St18metaG_FD_109645 | JGI IMG/M metagenome (GOLD analysis project Ga0163111, IMG submission 109645) | Marine microbial communities from the Costa Rica Dome - CRUD Field 142mm St18 metaG | ecosystem: Environmental > Aquatic > Marine > Oceanic > Photic zone | place: Costa Rica: the Eastern...
CGAAGAAAGATCTTCAAGTGATGATTTAGGTGGGTCAATGAGGCTAGGTGCGTATCAAGCAATTTTAAAAAAAAATACAAAAGCTTTTGAAGTTTATGGATCAGAAAAAATCAGTGAACGACACCGTCATCGTTATGAAGTAAATAAAAACTACGAAAAAGAATTAAATTCAAAGGGTGTTGATTTTTCCGGACACTCTCCAGATGGATTATTACCAGAAATAGTTGAAATTAATAATCATCCATGGTTTATAGGGGTACAATTTCACCCAGAATTAAAGTCAAAACCTTTTGATCCACACCCATTATTTAAATCTTTTATAAAAGCGTCAGTAGATCAATCAAAAATAAAATATGCAAAATAATATTCAATTAGATAATGGTATTTTTGGAAACGATAAAAAGCTTTCATTAATTGCTGGACCTTGCGTTTTAGAGTCTCATTCTCATGCAAAAAAAATGGTTGAATATCTTTTGGATATAAATTCTAAACATAATTTAAATTTTGTTTATAAAACATCTTTTGATAAAGCAAATAGAACGAGTGTTGATGGGGTAAGAGGGCTTGGTATCGATGAGTCATTAAAAATATTTTCGGAATTAAAACGAGAATATAAAATAAAAATACTAACAGACGTTCACACAGAGGAACAATGCCAACTCGTGGCAGAACATGTAGATATCCTTCAGATACCAGCTTTTTTATGTCGACAGACAGATTTATTAATTGCTGCAGCAAAAACAAACATAATTATAAATGTAAAAAAAGGTCAATTTCTAGCCCCCTGGGATATGAAAAATGTAGTAAAAAAAATAGAAAATTCAGGTAATCAGAAAATTTTAGTTACAGAACGAGGTACTAGCTTTGGTTATAATACTCTAATCTCAGACATGAGATCTTTAGATATTATGAAAGAAGAATTAAAGTATCCGATTATTTTTGATGCCACTCATTCGGTTCAATCTCCTGGAGGAAAAGGTGATAAAAGCGGTGGGGATAGAAGGTTTGTGCCCACTTTAGCAAAAGCAGCTGTTTCGACAGGTATTGCGGGTGTATTCATGGAAACTCATGATAATCCTGATGAAGCTCCATCTGATGGTCCAAACATGGTCGATATTAAAGATTTAGAAAGTTTAATTATGAAACTTTTGGAAATTGACAATATAGTTAAAGAATACTAAATAAATTATTGAAATATAATAACAATAATGGATAAAATTCAAAACATAATTTCTAGGCAGATCTTCGATAGTAGAGGAAACCCAACAATTGAAACAGATGTAATTACAAGCAATGGTGTAAGAGGAAGAGCTGCTGTCCCATCTGGAGCATCAACCGGTGCTCATGAGGCGCATGAACTCAGGGACAAGGGAAGTAAATATCAAGGTAAATCTGTGTTTAAGGCAGTTTCAAATGTTAACGGTGAAATATTTGACTCAATTACAGGCTTAGATGTTTCAAATCAAATAAAAATTGATGAAATATTGTTAAAGCTTGATGGAAAGAAAAATAAATCAAGAATAGGCGCTAATTCGATATTAAGTGTTTCTTTGGCATGTGCTGTTGCCGCATCAAATGCTCAAAAAATTCCTTTGTTTAAATACTTAGGAGGTACTAAAAAATTTAAATTGCCTACACCAATGCTAAATATTATTAACGGCGGTGCTCATGCTAATAACAATCTCTCTTTTCAAGAGTTTATGATTGTCCCCGTAAATAACAATACATTTAGTGAGGCAATACGTAAATCATCCGAAGTATTTCATAATCTTAAAATTATTTTAGATAAAAAAAAGCTTAGTACTTCTGTAGGTGATGAAGGTGGCTTTTCTCCTAATTTAAAATCTGAAGAAGAAGCTTTAAAGCTAATTTGTGAAGCAGTCATTAAATCTGGCTACAAACTGAAAAAAGATTTTTGTATAGCTCTAGACATTGCGGCAACAGAATTTTATAAAAATGGTAAATATAAGCTTATCTCAGAAAATAAACCATTTTCAACTGATCAATTTATTAAATACTTATCAAAGTTAATAGATAAATATTCAATCGTTTCTGTTGAAGATCCATTCGGAGAAGATGATTGGTCATCATGGTCAAAGCTTACTCATTTATTGGGTGATAAAGTTCAAATAGTAGGAGATGATTTATTTACAACCGACTTAGAAAGATTGAAAAAAGGAATTAGTAAAAAGGCTGGTAATGCAATTTTAATAAAATTAAATCAAATAGGATCATTAACAGAAACACTCGAATGTATTGAATATGCTAAAGCAAATAATTTTGAAGTAATAATCTCTCACAGATCAGGAGAGACCGAGGATACTTTTATTGCTGATTTAGCGGTCGGTACTAATGCTGGCCAAATTAAAACAGGATCAATGTCTCGTTCAGAGCGGATTTCAAAATATAATCAATTATTAAGAATTGAAGAGATGATTGATGATAAAATAACCATGAAAAATAACAAATTTTTCTAATTTTTCAGTCTCTCTTCAGCTTTTAAAGAACAAAAAGAGTCCAAACGGCCCAAATTTCATTTTTTTATACATTTTCTATGTTTTAAAAATTGTGCACGAATCACAATTGTGATTCTCTGTTGATATGAAAAATTTTGTTTTCTATAAGGGTGTAATTGCAAAGTATTATCTATTTTTTATAGTCCCGTTCATATTTTTATATGTTCTTATCAATATTTTTGACGGAAATAATGGCCTTTTAGCTCATAAATATCTCGATCATGAGATCGGCTCTTTAAAGAATCAAATTGCTAATATTCAATCTGAAAATGGTTTATTAGAAATTAAAATTAACTCTATAAAGTCAAATCATGATAATGAGGACTTGCTTGATGAGCATGTTCGATCTGTTTTGGGCTATGGCAAGATAAATGAATATACAATTTATTTTGAGTAACTGAGCCTTGAATAATTTATAAATCATTATATTTTTGATGATGTGTCCTCAAATCGTCAAATATCAAAATCTTTAATAAGAAAAAAGTTTAATAATCTCGACAGTCCTAAAAAACCTGAGTGGATTAAGGTTTCTTCATTTACAAAAAACCTAAATTTGACAGCTTCAATTGTAGATGACCATAGATTGACCACAGTATGTGAAGAAGCGTTATGTCCTAATATATCTGAGTGTTGGAATAAAAAACATGCTACATTTATGATCTTGGGAAATGTTTGCACACGTTCATGTAGTTTTTGCAATATTCAAACAGGAAAACCGAGCGGTGTTGATCCATACGAGCCCCTAAGGGTTGCGAAAGCTGTACAAGCCCTTAATCTTAAACATGTTGTAATTACATCAGTAGATAGAGATGATCTTTATGATGGAGGGGCAAGTCATTTTGTCAAAACTATTTCAAAAGTAAGAGAAATAAATCATCATACAAGTATTGAAATCTTAACCCCTGATTTTAATAATAAAAAAAATGCAATTAATGAATTAATTAAATGTAATGTTGATGTTTTTAATCATAATTTAGAAACTGTTAAAAATTTATATAAGACAGTAAGACCTGGTGCGGATTATAATAACTCCTTAGAACTTCTTAAATTATTTAAACTTAAATCTTTAAATAAAGTTTTTACAAAGTCTGGTATAATGATTGGCTTAGGGGAAAATGAGTCAGAAGTTGTTAATTTGATGGATGATTTGATAAAAGCTAGTGTTGATTTTTTAACTATAGGTCAGTACCTAAGGCCTTCTAAAAATCATTTTCCAGTGATAGAGTATCATCATCCTTCATATTTTGATCATTTAAAAAATATTGCCATAAATAAAGGTTTTAAAATTGTCTCTTCATCTCCTTTTACACGAAGTTCATATCATGCAGATGATGATTTCAAAATATTAAGAAATTTGAATTAAATGCCCATACAAACAGAAGAGCAGATTATCAATTTTTCTAAAGAACAAATGTTTGATTTAGTTGCTGACATAAATTCTTACGAAGACTTTTTACCATGGTGCGATAAGTCGAGTATAATAAGCACAAATGAAAATAATGATGGAGACGGCGTAGTAATTGCTGATTTAGATATAGGATATAAGTCATTATCTTATACTTACAGGAGTGAAGTAAAGTTATCAAAAAATAAAGATTATATAAAGGTAACGCATGTAGAAGGCCCATTCAAACATCTTATAAATGAATGGAAATTTAATGAAATATCCGATAATCAAAGTAAAATATCTTTTTTTATCGATTTTGAACTTTCTTCAAAAATTTTTAATATTCTTATGAGTGAATTTTTTGATGTTGCGTTTAAGAAAATGGTCGAGTCTTTTAAAAATAGAGCCTTTGAGATTTATCCTAACCAATAAGTTCAATAAGACTTTTAATTACAAAGTCGTTACATTTTTTTTGAATTGTTGAGCGACTTTTAAAATTAAAAAATTTTTTATAATTGATAAAATTAATTTCATTCTCATAATCATGTAAAATTGAAAAATAAACTGTTCCAACAGGCTTCTGTTTGGTACCGCCTGAAGGACCTGCTATTCCAGTAACTGATACACAAATATTTGATCTAGTTAATCTATAAAGATTTTTTGACATTGATAATGCAACTTCTTTACTAACTGCACCATATTTAGATATTAAATTTTTATCAACTCCTAGTAACTCAATTTTTGCCTTATTTGAATATGATACTATTCCAGATTCAAAAAAATTTGATGATCCAGCAATTGATGTAAGTGACGATGAAATAAGTCCACCAGTGCATGATTCAGCTAGAGATATTTTAATATCTTTATTTTCACATAATTTCTTTAACTTTTTGATTTCTTTAATATTCATAAAATAAACATATTAATCATGATGACGATTATAGTTGTATAAACACCCGCCATAATATCATCAAACATTACACCTTTTGATCCATTCATATTATCAAATAAATTGATCGGATAAATTTTTAAGATATCAAAAAAACGGAATAAAATAAAAATTAAAAAAAGAGACATAATATCATTTGCATTTGGAATTAATATAAGAGGAATTGACTGTCCAACAAATTCATCAATAACAATTTCTTTCGGGTCCTTATTATTTTTGTCAATCAGATAAAGATCAATCAAATGAAATGAAATTATAAGTGCTAATATTACTAATATTATAAAATACAATTCTATATTTAATTTTACAAAAATTATCCATAATAGAACTGTAGCCAATGAAGCTATTGTACCTGGAGCTACTGGAAAGAGTCCAATATATGATAAAGTTACTAAGAATTTTGAAAATGTTTTTAACTTATTATTCATAAATTAATATGCTTGCCATACAAGCAATTCCTTTTGATTTTCCTATGATTCCAATTTTGTCTGAAGATTTTGCCTTTATATTTATTTTTGACTTAGGGCATCTTAATAATTTACTAATATTATTTCTAATTTTTAATTTATATTTCTCTAATCTTATAATTTCAGAAATTATCGTAATGTCTAAGTTTAAGATAAGAATGTTTTGAAGATTAAATCTTTTATAAATATTTTGTAATAGAATTACTGAATTTATATTTTTTAATTTTTTATTTGAAGATGGAAAGTAATAACCAATATCTTTTTTTGAAATAGCACCGAGGATAACATCAATAATTGAATGTATTACTACATCTCCATCAGAATGGCCTATTAGGGAATAATTAGATTCAAATTTAAGACCCCCTAAAGATAAATAATTACCTTTTTTTATTTTATGTATATCAAATGCATTGCCAATTTTAATTGAATTTCCAATTAATTTTTTTATTAATTTCAGATCACTTTTATTTGTAATTTTTATATTAGAGTCAGATCCTTCAATATATTTTATATTGAAATTTGACTTTTCAAATATTTCTAATTCATCTGCAACATTATCATGAGTATTATTAATTATTTTTCTGGTTACATCATTTAATTTAAATGCTTGAGGTGTTTGACTGCTAATGTAATCAGATCTATTTACGGAAATATATTTTGCTTTTCTCTTCAATTTAAGAGAATTCTTAATTGAAGTATAAGGAACTACTAATTTATTATTTTTCTTTTCAATCTCTGATTTTAATTTTGATAAAAGAGATTTCTCAATATTAGGTCTTGCTGCATCATGAATTAGTATGTTTACATCTGTTTTAAACTTTTTGATTGCATTCTTTAAACTTTTAAATCTTGTCGATCCACCTAAAACTAACTCATTATTAGTAAATGTTTTTAAATAAAGGCGTTTTGGTGATGAAAGGTTTTTATTTATTACAATAAATATTTTGTCTTTTGAGAAAACCTTTAAAATATTCATCAATGTATAAGATATAAGCGGAGAGCCGTATATTCGTGAGAATAACTTATCTGAGTTTTTATCATATCTCTTGCTGTTTCCAGCGGCTAAAATTATACAGTATGTTTGCATTTAATATTTTAATATAAAGAGTATTATAGATACTTGTATTTAAGTGAACAAATGATTAATAGACTTTTAAAACAAAATCTAATCAATAAAAACTATATAGTATTATTTTTTTTAACTATCATATTTGTAGTATTTTCTTTTATTTTACTAATTAATCAGCGATTTAATACATCTCCAAACACTAATTATGACAATTATTTTATTGGAGCTGCTATATTTTTTTTAATTTTTCTACTTTATTTTTTCTTTTCTCAATTGCTGCCTTTTATCATTAGAGTGAGAAAGAAAAACATTACAACATTTAACAATAGATTTAGTCTTTATTTTATTGGCATAGCTATAACACCAGCTGTAATCGTTGGTTCACTAGCATTATTACTTATAAATTTTGGCGTAAATGACTGGTTTAATGATAGGATTCAAAACATCATAAATAATTCTGTTTATGTAGCGGAAGGATATTTAGAAGAGCATAAGAAAACAATAAAGGGTGATATTTACGCAATGTCATCTGATCTTAACAACGCATCAAATTTATATTTAAGAGACAAATTTAATTTCGAAAAACTTTTCTTTACTCAATCATTAATCAGAAATTTACCTGAGTCTTTTTTAATTGATGGAAAAGGAAATGTAATATTCAAAAATAGGGGATCTCTAAAAATATATTATCAACCTACAACTGAGTCTCTTGAAAAAGTTTCAAAAGGTGAGTTAGCAATTTTTACTTCAACAGAATTTAATAAAGTTTATGCAATTACAAAGTTAGATAAATACCTTGATTTATACTTGTATGTTGGAAGACCAATGGATAATCGAGTTTTGACTGCATTAAATGATACTCGATCTGCTCAGAAAGATTTTAATCGCCTTGAAGAAAATAGATCGAAATTATCAATCATATTCATTTTAATATATTTAATTATTACAATGATCTTGATTTTTATTTCAATTATAGTTGGGATTGGTTTTGCTCGAAAGATTGTTGACCCAATAACAAAAATTATTATAGCAACAGATAATATAAGCAAAGGTGAGTATAATTCAAAATTGAAGAAAACTAATGATTTTGTTGAGTTAAATAGACTCACAGAATCATTTAATAAAATGTCAGATGATATAATTGCACAACGAAAACAATTAGCAATAAGTGAAAAACATGAGGCATGGTCTGATGTTGCAAGAAAAATTGCTCATGAAATCAAAAATCCATTAACTCCTATAAAGTTATCAATCGACCGTCTCAAAAATAAGAAAAAAAAGGGTATGAATATAAGTGACGAGGATTTTGTTGAAACTATAGATACTATAAATAGACAGGTTGATGATATAAAAAATTTAGTAGATGAATTTTCTGATTTTGCAAGAATGCCAGCGCCTCAAATGTATAAGAAGAATATTAAGGATATTATTAACAATGCAATAAGATTATTTAAAATTGAGAATGATAAGATTAATATTAATTCAAATTTAAATTCAATTAACTATGATGTTAGCTGCGATGATTCACAGATTAGTAGAGTTTTGAATAATCTTATTATAAACTCTATTCACTCGATAGAAGCAAAATATAAAAATACAACGGGTGGATCTATCAATATTTCTTCCAATATTGAAAAAAATTATCTTAAAATAAAAATTATAGACAATGGCATAGGTTTGACCCATAAAGAAAAAGATCTTTTAAAACCATATTTTTCAACAAAAGATAAAAATACAGGAACTGGCTTGGGTCTAAGTATTGTTGAAAAAATTATATCTGAACACGGTGGCAATTTTCGTATATATAATAACGATAATGGCGTAGGTGCGTGCTCTGAATTCACGCTTGTTTTATATGACAAATAATAAAAATATTTTAATTATTGATGATGAAAAAGATATTAGAGAATCTATCTCTGGTATTCTGAGTGATGAAGGCTATGCTTCTTTTACTGTAAAAAATTCTAGTGAAGCTATAGATCAAATTGAAAAAAATTATTTTGACACGATAATTCTAGATGTGTGGTTAAATGATTCAGATTTAGATGGAATTCAATTATTAAAAAAAATAAAAAAGGATAAACCTGAGATTCCTGTAATTATAATTTCTGGACATGGAAATATTGAAATGGCCGTTGATGCTATTAAGAATGGAGCTTATGAATTTATTGAAAAACCTTTTTCTAGCGAAAGACTCCTATTAACAGTCAAAAGATCTATTGAAACATTCCTGGTTAAGAATGAAAACAAAACATTAAAAAGAAAAAATCTTGAAGACTATGAATTTATTGGAACTTCTACTAATATTATTAAAGTTAAACAGTTAATTGAAAAAGTTTCACCAACTTCTAGTAGAGTAATAATCTACGGTAAGTCAGGAACTGGTAAAGATCTTGTAGCTAAAGAGATACATAATAAATCTAAATACTCAAAGGGGAACTTTATTATTGTTAATTCAGCTCTTATGGAGCCTGAAGGGATTGAAGAAGAGTTATTTGGTCTTGAAGTTAATTCTAAAGTTGTTAAAGAGGGATTCTTTGAGAAGGCAAATAACGGGACCCTTTTTATTGATGAAATAGGTGATATGCCTATTCAAACCCAATCAAAAATTTTAAGAGTGCTTACTGATAGTTCTTTTTATCGTGTAGGCTCAAATAACCCGGTTAATATTGACGTGAGGCTCTTATGTTCTTCTACTGAAAATCTAGAAAAACTTGTTGATGAAGGCAATTTTAGGATGGATCTTTTTCATAGACTAAACGTAGTTTCTATAAGTCTTCCTAGTTTATCTGAGAGAATAGATGATATAGAAAACTTGATAAACTATTTTTCAAAAATATATTCACCAAATCCAGACACTAAATCTTCAGAACTTATAGACTATATAAATACCAATTACGTTGATTATGATTGGCCTGGAAATATAAGAGAATTACGAAATATCATAGAAAGATATTATATTATTGGTGGAAAATCACTTGAAAATTCTGAGCAAATAGAGAGTGGATTTAACTCTAAAAATGTTATATCTATGCCCCTTAAAAATGCACGTAAGATCTTTGAAAAAAATTATTTAGAGTCCCAAATCAACAGGTTCAATGGAAATATTTCAAAAACAGCCTCATTCATTGGAATGGAAAGATCGGCGTTGCACAGAAAACTAAAACAACTAGGAATATCGATAGATAATAAAGAATGAAAGTAATTATTTGTGGAGCTGGAAAAGTAGGTACCAGTATTGCAAGAAACCTTATTGATCAAAACAACGATATCACAGTTATTGATCAATCTAATGATTTAATTGACAACATACGTGATAAATTTGATCTTAAAACTATTGTTGGATCAGCTTCCAACCCTTCAGTTTTAGAAGAGGCGGGCGCGGAATCAGCTGATATGTTAATTGCAGTTACTCTTCAAGATGAAATTAATATGGTGGCCTGTCAGATGGCTCATACTTTTTTTAAAATACCCCGAAAAATTGCAAGAATAAGATCTGAAGATTTTTTAAATCCTATTTGGCGAAATTTATATAATGCCGATAACATGCCAATAGATTTAATTATAAGTCCAGAACTAGAGGTTGCTAAATCTATTGCCAGACAAATTCAATCACCCGGAGCATATGATGTAGCGCCATTTATAGATGATAGGATTCAATTAATAAATATTGTTATTAATGAAAATTGTCCTTTAATTGATACAGAGCTAAAAAACATACATGAATTATTTCAGGAAGATACAATTGAAAGTAAAAATTTAAGAGCAACAATAGTTGGCATAGAAAGAAAAGATAAATTATTTATTCCAGATAAAAGCGATAAATTGCTAGAGAAAGACACTGTTTATTTGTTAACGGATAGGTCACATTTAGACAGAGCAGTCTCTGCTTTTGGTATAGATGAGAATCCTATTAATAAGATAATTATTATTGGGGGTGGCAATATAGGCTTTAATTTAGCAAGAGAATTAGAAGAAGTAAGTTCAAATATATCAGTCACAATAATTGAATCATCAAAAGAGAGGTCTGGTATTATCGCTGATCATTTAAAAAAGACTCTCGTCTTAAGAGGGGATGGTTTAGATCAATCAATTCTGGATGAAGCAAATGTAGCTGAAGCTGATATGATGCTTGCACTTACAAATGATGATGAAACAAATATAATTACTTCAGCTATTGCACGAAGAAATAATTGTAAATCACTAATATTAATTAATAATTCAGAATACTCAAATTTAAAGGAAGTCCTTGGAATCGATAGGATTATTGATCCAAGAATGATTACAGCATCTCAAATTTTAAAACATGTCCATAAAGGAAAAATTGAGTCTGTGTATTCAATCAGTAATAATCAAGGTGAAATTATACATGCACAAGCATTAAAAAATTCAAAGCTAATTAATATTCCATTAAAAGATTTATCTATACCTGATGGAATAAGAATTGGAATAATACATAGAGAAGGAAAAATATCGATTCCAGACAAAGATACTATTATTCATGAAGGCGATGATGTAGTTTTCATTTCCTTATTAAAATCTATTCGTAAAGCAGAAGATCTATTTCAAGTGAGCGAGATATACTAAAGTGAGTAGAGTTGTTTTTGTAAATGGAGAGTATCTACCATATGAAAAATCAAAAGTTCATATTGAAGATAGAGGTTATCAATTTGCTGATGGTGTTTATGAAGTATTTGCAGTTATTGACAATAAGCTAGCTGATTATGATGCCCATATGAATAGACTCTCACGATCACTGAATGAACTTAACATGAAACTTCCTTATTCAAGAAAATCAATTTTTTTTCATATTTCAAATATTGTAAAACAAAATCTAATATCAAATGGATTAATTTATTTACAAATATCTAGAGGCGTTGCTCCAAGGGATTTTAAATTTCCAGAAAATGTTAAAAGTTCACTTGTTATAATTGGTAAAAATATACCATTAGAGCAGTACATAAATTCATTTGAAAAGGGAATAAGAGTATCAACAACAAAGGACTTAAGATGGAAAAGGGTTGATATTAAATCATTAAATTTACTCGCTCCTGTTTTAGCAAAACAATCTGCATATGAAAAAAATTGTCAAGAGTCATGGTTAATAGATGAGGATAATTTTATCACTGAGGGCAGCTCAAGCAATGCTTGGATTTATATTGATGAAACTTTAATTACAAGACCAGTCTCAAATTCTATTTTAAATGGAATTACAAGATCTACCTTAATTCGGGGGCTTAAAAAGAGAAAAATTAAATATAAAGAAGCTAAGTTTAATTTGAATGATGTAAAAAAATCTAGTGAAGCTTTTATTACAAGTGCTACACAACATGTAATGCCAGTTATAAAAGTCGATAGTATAAAAATTGGAAAGGGCGTACCAGGCCCTAAAGCTTTAGATTTTAGAGCTGCATATATGGAGAGCTTAAAATTAACAGATCTTTAAAAAAAAATACTGAAGCATTCATTATAAATCCGGTATTACCAAATTCCTATAGCTCAGATCCAGAAGAAATGATGAGCGAAATGGTTAATTTATGTTTGAATTTGAATATAAATATCCTTGGAAAAAAAACAATTAATATAAAAAAAATTAACGCTTCGACATTAATAGGAAAAGGGACTCTTAAAGATTTACTTAAGGAAGTTAATCTAAAAAAACTTAATTTGTTAATTTGCAATTCATCATTAACGCCAAATCAACAGAGAAATTTAGAAAATTTTCTTAAAGTAAAAGTCGTAGATCGAAGTGGAATAATAATAGAAATATTTGCTAAAAGAGCTTTATCCAATGAAGGCAAACTTCAAGTTCAATTAGCAGAGATGATTTATAGAAAATCTAGACTAGTACGCGCATGGACACACTTAGAAAGACAAAGAGGGGGAACATCTTTTGTTGGAGGGCCAGGCGAGCTTCAGATAGAGCTAGATAGAAGATTGATTCAAGAAAAAATAGATAAAATAAAAAAAAGATTAAAAAATGTATCTAAAAGAAGAAGTATTCAAAGAAAGTTAAGAAGTAGAAACAATTTCAAAATTTTTGCTATTGTTGGCTATACAAATGCTGGTAAAACTAAATTATTTAATCAGCTCACAAAACAAAAGAAAGAAAGTGCAAATAAATTATTTGCAACACTAGATACAAAAATAAGCCGTGTATTCCTTAAAAATAATTTATCTGTTGGTTTAATCGATACTGTCGGATTTATAAATAATATTCCAACCCAACTCATAGAATCTTTTAAAGCAACTTTAGAGGAGATAAATGAATCAGATCATATTATCAATGTTGTTGATATTAATGATATAAATTTTCAATCAAAAATAAATACTACAAAAAAAATTTTGCAAGATACAGGGGTATCTAGTCAAAAAATAAATAATATGATCACTGTATTTAACAAGATTGATTTACAAAATAAGTCATTTAAAAGTTCGAATATTAGAACCAACTATGTAAGTGCTTTAAATGGAGACGGATTAGATGAATTAAAGAAAAAAATGACTGAAAGCATCTAATTCAAATTCTCTCTATTATAATATTAAGCACACTATTTTTACCCTCTATAGAAGTCATTCTTATTTCCTCTTCAATATATTTAAATTCAATAAACATCTCGTAAGGTATCTCCAGTGGATTTATTTTGTTTTTAATTTTGTACCCACCAATTTTTTTTGAAGTTATTAGGCATTTAAAGCCTTCTTGATTTTCACTTATTTTTGTTATTAATAAATCAAATCTTCTTTTAGCATCATAAATTTTAAAATCTCTACTGCAGTTTTTCAAATCTAGGAAATTTGCTAATTTATAAAATATTAAAGCGGGATCTAAAACATCAACTAACATTTCATTGTCAATAGGTGTGAGTTTAGATTTATCATAAGATGGAATTCGAATACCTTTAATATTCTTAGGATCATTGAAGTCTATAAGGTATTTTTTTAATGAGCTCTCTTTTTTTTCAATATATTGATAGTTTTTTGGAATAAAAGCTTTTTTAGAAAACTCACCTTTTGAAAATCATTTTCCACTTGTCTCATCTGTAATAAATTTTATAAAGTTATCTTGTGAAGATAATTTAAATTCTAGATTATAATTATTATTTTCAACTTTCATTTCATACGAAAATTTATATATTAATTTTTTTATTGGCCCAAATTTAGCTGATAAAGTAAATTCATCTGAATATACGTATGCACTTTGAAATAAAACAAATAAGATGATAAGAGTATATGTGTTTCTTTTTTTCACTGATTTATTTATTATATTATAACTTAATATTAAAAAAATGTATTGTATAGCTGGAAAAAATCAATGTTCTATTGACGCTCTATCATATTTAATTTCTAGGAATGA
>Ga0163111_10001684_pt1 | contig 13743 bp, 8 predicted proteins | sample CRUFie1St18metaG_FD_109645 | JGI IMG/M metagenome (GOLD analysis project Ga0163111, IMG submission 109645) | Marine microbial communities from the Costa Rica Dome - CRUD Field 142mm St18 metaG | ecosystem: Environmental > Aquatic > Marine > Oceanic > Photic zone | place: Costa Rica: the Eastern...
AAATAACACAGTATATTTAGCTATTGCTGTTAAAAATAATGATGTTGAAACAATCAAAAAGGCAATTGAGGACGGAGCAGACCTTGATAAAAAAGATAAAGATGGAAACACACTACTGATAGGCGCCTCTCTTTCGGAGAGTCCAGAAATGGTCAAAACCCTAATCGACGGAGGTGCTAATCTTGATATTCAGAATAACAATAAAGACACGGCTTTAATGAGCGCCGCATTTTTCTGCAATAAAGAAGTTGTGAAATTATTGCTGGATGCAGGTGCGGATAAATCGCTTAGAAATGCTTCGGGATCTACAGTTACCGAATTTATGAGTGTACCATGGAGCTCTGAAATGGAAGGCTTATATAAATTCATAGGAGGTCTCCTGCAAATGGAAATTGATATGGAAAAAATTAAAAAAGAAAGACCTTTGATTGCTGAAATGCTTCAGTAAAATAAACATTCTTTATTCAACTTCAAAACTCACTACAATATTTAAATCAGTGATAGGATATTATCTCCATGATTTGAGCCCATTCATAATTCGTTTCTCAGAATCTATTGGTTTGAGGTGGTACGGATTGGCCTATGTTGCTGCTTTTGTCGCCGGTTATTTCCTAACAAAAAAATTTGTTGGCCAAGGATATTCAGAATTAAAAACCAATCAACTCCAAGATTTCATTACATACGGAGCCATAAGCACAATGGTTGGAGGCCGCCTGGGTTACATGTTATTATATAATTTCAATGAATTTGTAAGTAGCCCTCTTATATTTTTTAATTTCTTAGATGGAGGAATGGCAAGTCATGGTGGAATTTTAGGTTTGGTTGTTTACACTTATATTTACTCTAGAAAAAACAAAATAGGTTGGAGAGGTATCGGTGATAACCTTTGCACAGTGGCGCCGCTAGGTCTTTGCTTTGGTCGGATTGCCAACTTTATAAATGGCGAACTCTATGGAAGAAAAACTAGTGTTCCGTGGGCAGTTAAATTCCCAGAAGAAATTCGTGAACCAAATTTCATATCACCTGAAAATTTAAGCCGGTCAGATTTAAGAAATTCATTAAACGAATTGAACCTTGAATATAATTCTTCAAACCCACTAATTGGAGAAAATAGCATTGTCATTGAGGCTTCAAGAGAAAACGAGAATGTCCAAAATATTTTGAATGAATATCTCAATGCGAGACATCCTTCACAAATCTATCAGGCATTACTTGAAGGGCTAATATTGTTCATTATCCTTATGATTATAAGATATAAAGGACCAAAAAATCGTCACGGCATTTTGACTGGAACATTTTTTATTGGTTATGCCGTTTTTAGGATAATAGGAGAATTTTTTAGAGAACCTTCAGATGGATATATAGGAATTTTAACAAGAGGGCAATTCTTCTCAACATTCATGGTCCTGATCGGAATCGTTTTTATTGCGTCAGCTTTTGTATGGCCAAGAAAAAATAAGTCGGAATCTAAATTTTAATTAGTTCACTAAATTAGAAAAGGATTGTTAGACTTTTCATCACCGACAGTTGTTTCACTACCATGACCTGGTAGAACAATCACACTTTCCTCCAGAGTGAATATCTTATTTCTTATCCCTTCAATAAGTTGATTTGTGTCACCATCAGGAAAATCAGTTCGACCAATACTTTCTCTAAAGAGTACATCTCCTCCGAATAGAATACCCGACTCTTTGAGATAAAAACAGATACTATCAGGTGAATGACCAGGAACGTGAAAAACCTCAAAAGGCACGCCTAATGCTCTAATTGGTTTATCCTTATCTGTTTCGCCTAATTTTTCAGAAATCTCATAAGGACTGACAGTTATTTGAGGTCCAGATTCAAACTCAAATAAGCTCTCCAATGTCAATTTCTTATCATAGTTGTCAAAAGCCCAAATTGGACATTTAAAATGACTTGATATTTTACCGGCATCAAGAACGTGGTCAAAGTGTTGATGAGTTAACATAAGTAACTTAACATCAATGTTATATGGCTTTATGAAATCAACAAACCCTTCAGGTGCATCTATCAAAATCCATCCCTCTGCAGTCTCAAAAGCATAACCGTTCGTATCACATATACCGCCCGTATAACAATAACCTTTAAAATCAGCCTTATTCCCTATCTTGATGTTAAAATGATTAGACACTTAAGACTGAATAGGAGACAATTAATATTAAATCAAATCATTCCCCGTCGTTTGTAACAAATGACACTCCTCAACAAATGAATTTAACAAGGAAATTTATGTTCAGAGCGCTTGCATGCCTTCTGCTATTTGCATCAACAAGTACAACTCTGCTTGCTGCGCCCAATTATGGAACCATTGCACAATACGTAGCAAATTTAATCCAGAATAATCATTATTCTAGAACTGACTTTGAGGATGAGGTTTCTGAAAAATTTCTAGAATCTTATCTAAAATTTCTAGATTCTAATAAACTTTATTTTAACAAGGAAGACATTAAATCTTTTCAGAAGAAATACAAAACCAGTCTTGATGATTACATCTTCGAAGGTTCTATAAAACCAGCTACTGACATCTACAATCTGTACGTTGAGAGGGTTACTAATAGAGTAGAAAAAATTAAAGAAATTCTTAACACCAAAGAATTTAAATTTGATAGTAATAGAACGGTAGAAAAAAGGCGAAAAGATTCAGACTGGGCTGAGAATGAAGCAGCATGCGATCAGTTGTGGGAAAACATTTTAGAGGGCCAGCTTCTCGAAGAGGAAATTAGAAAGCGACGCCAAAAAGAAAGGGCAAAAGAAATTGGGAAAAAACTAGAAGACATCTTAGGTGAAGATAGTAAAGAATCGCCAAAGGAAAAAATTCTTAAAAGGTATACACGTTTCATGGAAACTCTTGATAAGAGTGACAAGGAAGAAGCTTGTAATTTCTTCTTATCAACACTTTCCCAAGTATATGACCCTCACTCTGAATACTTCAGCCAATCAGAGTTGGAAAACTTTCAAGTTAGCATGCAAAATAAACTGGTTGGGATTGGAGCACTACTCCAAATGGATGATGGAGCAGCTAAAATTCAAGGAATCGTTGTTGGCGGACCTGCTGATCGAGGAGGTGAACTTCAAATAGGTGATAGAATTGTTGGAGTATCACAAGGAACAGACAATGAAATGGTTGATATCATGTATATGAAGCTAAATAGAATCGTCGACATGATAAGAGGAGAAAAAAACACAACTGTAATTCTCAAGGTTGTACCGGCTGATGCCGCTGATGATTCAGAAACAAAATCAATATCAATTCTTAGGGATGAAGTAAAACTCAAAGATAAAGCAGCCAATGCAGAGCTCATCGAAGTAAAAGATGACAACGGGGCACCTCTAAAAATTGGTTGGATCAACCTTTATGCTTTTTATGCTGACATGCAAAGAGGCACAGTCAGCTGTAGTTTTGACGTCAAAAGGTTACTTGAAAGGCTAAAAAAGGAGAACATCGAATCACTTGTTATTGATCTTAGAGGAAATGGTGGAGGTTCACTGGAAGAAGCTATAAGGCTGACCGGGCTTTTTATCAATGGAGGGCCAGTCGTTCAGGCCAAAAATGCCAAAGGACGCATAACTAATAAAAAATCTAAGGAACCCACAGCTGTTTATGATGGTCCTTTGGTTGTCCTAACTGACAGAAGCAGTGCATCAGCAAGTGAAATTTTTGCTGCTGCTTTACAAGATTACGGAAGAGCAATTGTAGTTGGAGATAAGTCAACCTTTGGCAAGGGTACCGTTCAAACAGTTATGCCAGTCAAAAATTATATGCCTGCGATTTTCCCGAAAGACACTAAAGATCGAGCTGGAGCAATTAAAGTTACAATACAAAAATTCTACAGAATTGCCGGAGGATCGACCCAACTAAAAGGTGTAGTGCCAGACATTATTCTTCCTTCATATAGAGACGAATTAGAAACTGGCGAAGAATCCTTACCTTATGCTCTTGAACATGACTCAATTGAAAAAATGAAATATCAGTCTTCTGATCTTCAAAGCACTAAAGATCAACTTATGAAATTATCTCAAGAAAGAGTGAATTCAGAAAAAGAATTTAATTATATAATCGAAGATAATAAAAGATATAAGGAAATAAATGATAGGAATACTGTTTCACTTAACATTGAAAAAAGGTTGAATGAAAACAAGCAAGAAAGGGAGAGAAGAAAGAACAGAAACATTGAAAGAAAAAAGCTTTTTGAGGAAATAGAGGAAAGGGAAAAAGGGAAATTTAAAGTTACTAGACTAACTCTAGATAATTTTGCTAAGGCTGATATCAAAAGTTCCACGAACTTTAAAAGACCTGAAGATGAATCTATGCGGAGAGCAAAAGACAAGGAAGAAGAACTCGCCGAAGAAACTCCAGATTACCCACACTTTCTCGGCCCAACTAAAAGAGAAGCCCTTAACATAGCTCAAGACATTATAAGTGTCCTGAAAATTAAGACCGCAGATTCAGGATCCTAAAAGATAATAATATATTTATCTTTTATCGAAAAATAAGTTCCTCATTGAAATTAGAGGGAAAATAATTTTCTATATAGTAAGATGGCGTGTTTGGAAGATTCATATCAAGAAACCAAATCTCGAATTGAGACCGCTGCCACGAAAGCCGGCAGAAAACCTGAAGATATCGAATTAATAGCTGTAAGTAAAACATGGCCGATTGAAATTATTTCTGATCTTGTCAATTGTGGTCATAGAACATTTGGAGAAAATAAAGTTCAAGAGATAGAAACCAAAGTTCCATTGATGCCATCTAACTTGGAATGGCATTTTATCGGACACTTACAAAAAAATAAAGTTCGTAAAGTTCTTCCTCATGTAAAAAAAATTCATAGTGTAGATTCTCTACAAATAGCTCAAAGAATAAATCATATTGCAAGCGAACTTGGTTTATTCCCAAAAGTTCTACTCCAGGTAAATAATGCAAATGAATCATCTAAACACGGCTTTTCTCCAAGTAGTCTAGTCGAATCATTTGATGATTTACTTAAATTAGACAGGATTGAAATTGAAGGACTCATGTCTATTCCTCCCTTTGATCCAGATCCAGAAAACGTGAGACCAAATTTTATTTTTCTTAGAAACCTTAGAGATAAAATCGAAAAGGATAGTGGAGTGCCTTTGCCTCAACTATCAATGGGAATGAGTAATGATTATGAGATAGCCATTGAAGAGGGAGCTACTTCCGTACGAGTAGGATCTTCAATTTTCGGTAAAAGAAAATACGTTAAAAAAACGTGAATCTTAGGCAAGCAGACCTTTCACTATCTTTCCATGAACGTCAGTAAGCCTAAATCGCCGACCCTGATACCTGTAAACCAACCTTTCATGATCAATGCCAAGAAGGTGTAACATTGTTGCGTGAAAATCATGAACATGTACAGGATTACTCTCAACATTATAGCCTAATTCATCCGTACTTCCGTATGAAATTCCTCCTTTGACTCCTCCGCCTGCCATCCACAATGAAAAACATCGCGGATGATGATCCCTTCCAAAATTATTGCCATTAAGCTTACCTTGACTGTAACAAGTCCTTCCAAATTCACCTCCCCATATAACTAAAGTATCATCAAGCAACCCCCTCTGTTTTAAGTCAGTTACTAATGCAGCAGAAGCTTGATCAGTTTCTCCACATTGTCCCTTTATTCCACCAGAAATACCACCATGCTGATCCCATCCAGGGTGATAAAGTTGAATAAACCGAACTCCTCTCTCTGCTAGCCTTCGAGCCTGTAAACAATTAGCAGTAAATGAGCCAGGGTTGTTAACATTTTTACCATAAAGATCTAAAATATGTTTAGGCTCCTTACTTATATCAGAGACCTCAGGCACTGACGCCTGCATACGATACGCTAATTCATATTCCGAAATGCGGCTTTCTATCTCTGGATCAGAGTTGGCATCAACTTGAGCTCTGTGCAGTTCAATTAATTTATCTAACATCTTTCTTCTTCCCTGCCGGCTAATTCCATCAGGGTTATTAAGGTAAAGAACAGGATCTTTACCAGACCTCAATCTAACCCCTTGAAATTTTGAAGGTAAGAATCCGCTTCCCCATAATCTCGAAACTAAGGGCTGCCCTCCTTTATTTTTAGTCACCATTACTACAAAAGATGGTAAATCTTTATTAGCGGATCCAAGGCCATAACTTAGCCAAGACCCTATACTTGGGCGACCAGGAAATTGGGATCCTGTCTGAAGCATAGTAACCCCAGGGCCATGATTAATGGCCTCCGTATGCATTGATTTAACTATGCATATATCATCAGCAATATTTGAAGTTTTCGGTAACACCTCAGAAAACCACTGTCCGCTCTGTCCATGCTGGGAAAATTTGAATGGTGAGCCTCCTAATGGGAATGAGGATTGATTGCCTGACATTCCAGTCAACCTTTGACCTTTTCTTACGCCTTCAGGCAGCTGCTGACCATGTCTCTCTTTAAGAACAGGTTTATGGTCATAAAGGTCCATTTGAGATGGCCCTCCACTTTGAAATAGGTATATGACTCGTTTTGCTTTTGCAGGGAAATGGGTTTTATCAAAAATATTAGAGTCTGCTGCACTGTCGGAAGATAACATCTGGGATAAAGCAACCCCTCCAAGCCCCATACCAAATTGATTAAGAATTTGTCTTCGGCTTAATCCGAAAACTGATTCTTCACCAACACATAATTTGCGAATCATATCTTATATTATCACGAGAAAAATGTATGATTTCAATTAAAGTTTCTCTTCTAATCGATTAATATATCTATCGAAATTCTCGTATCTTACAATTAGGTTCAGGAATTCATGGTTTTTGATCGACCTTCCATTGATTATTTCTTCTTAAACCATAATATGGGTAAAAGTCCCATAGAACTGGTAACCCAATGGCCCGTGGATCTTTAGTTGAATTTAGCCTATCGTTAAGTTGCTTTTTAAGCCTTTTTTTTATTTCGGCGTATTCCGGATTGTTAGCAATATTAACTATTTGCTGGGGATCTTTTTTAACCAAATAAAGTTCTTCCGAAGGCCTTTTGGCAAAAGCAAGATCGTAGAATGGCTTAAATTTTAGTTTCGTTTTATTTTCCATTAACAACGTCTTTGTAGGCGAAGAATCCACTTCTCCAAAAGGTATGTAACGTGCACAAAAGTCTCGATTAGGGTCTCCAGCAGGCCATCGTCCAGGCTCATGATTAAGAATTAAGAGGAATTCATCAGTTCTTATAGCGCGGCAAGGATAACCTTTTCCTCCCTTACGACAGCCATCGTGACGCTCCATGGCAATGAAAGCAGCGAGATGGTCTTCTGAAGGTATATCTTTAATCACGTTCATCAAACTGCTTGCTGTCATCATTTTTGGCACCTGCAAGCCTGCTGCGGTGAGAAAAGTTGGAGCCAAATCACTCAGATTCACTAAACCATTGAAGACTCTTCCTGGAGAAATAATTCCTTTGGGCCACCTGATAGCAAGAGGGACTCTCGAGCCTGCATCATATAGAGTAGCTTTGGCACGAGGAAAAGGCATACCATGATCACTCGTAACCACAATTATAGTATTATCAAGCTGCCCAGAATTTTCGAGTAACCTAATAGCCCTTGCAACCATCTGGTCAAAATGTTCAATCTCCATGTAATAGTCTAGAAAATCACTTCTAACTATGGGATGATCTGGGAATATCGAAGGAACAATCACTTTACTTGGATCTTTCCCCATTTTTTTCCCGCTTCCAAGCGCATATCCACGGTGAGGCTCATAAGTTCCTAACCAGAAACAAAAAGGCTGATCTTTTTTGACTACCGCTAGAAAGTCTTTGAAATTCTCCGCATAATCCAAATTACTCATTCCTCTTTTGTTGTCCTTTAATTTGCGCTTTTCAAATTTATATCCTGCTGGATTGATATCACGACCTCCTACCTCAAGGCGACCAGGACTCCATCCTTTACCCGTATAACCAACCGCATAACCTGAATCCCGAAGTAATTCAGTATATGTGGAAAACTTTTTTGGTAAAGTACTGTGAATATTACCTGCTTCTTCAAGCCTCCAAATATGTTGACCTGTAAGTATTGCACTGCGAGAAGGCCCACAAGTAGGAGCATCACAAAACGCATGAGTGAATCGAATCCCCTCTCTAGAAATTCTATCAAACGCAGGCGTCTTTACGACTGGATCTCCATTAGCACTAGTATGCAAGTAGCTCTGATCATCAGATATACAAAAAAGAATATTGGGGCGTTCAGCACAAATGGATTTTAAAATAGTTATATTAAAAATTAATAAACCAGTAAAAGTTTTAAATATCGCTTTCCAAGTGGTTTTATTTTCCATGTATTCTGATTTTCTAATTAATAAAGTAGTGGATCTAATGCAATTACTAAGAACGCTTGAAATATAAAAATTACTGCCAAAAATAGTGAATGTAATCAAACAACTAATATAGTTTCCGTTCATTAAATTATAACAAACACAGCTACGCTGAATTCAACCTACAATTTACTAATTGGTAATCAGTGTTAGGATAGAGAATGTTTTTGCGATTTATTACTCTAATTATCATAATTTCTTTTAATTCTTCTCTATTTGCTGAAGAGGTTCAAAATAATAAAAAGAAAATCTATTCTGGTAAAAAATTAAAAGCTCTACTTATTACAGGAGGTTGTTGCCACAACTACACTTTTCAATCAACTGCCTTAACATCTGGAATCGAGGAAAAAGTCAATGTTGAGTTCACTGTTGTGAATGAAGGAGGAAATGGCACCAAAGCAAAGATTGCACTCTATGATGATCCCGATTGGGCTAAACCTTACGATATCATAGTTCATAATGAATGCTTTGCTGGTACGATAGATCCAGATTACATAAAGAAAATTACTAAAGTTCATGAATCTGGTAAACCTGCAGTAGTGATACATTGCGCTATGCATACTTATAGATCTGCTAAAATTGATGACTGGAGAAAGTTTCTGGGAGTTACAAGTAAGCGTCATGAGCATAAATCTCAATATCCAGTAATCTCAGTTGCTAAAGATCACCCTATCATGAAAGAATTTCCCGATAAATGGATAACACCAAAAGACGAACTCTATGTAATTGATAAGCTTTGGCCAAAAACTAAAGCACTAGCCTACTCAGTAAGCGAAAGAACAGGAAAAAAGCATGCCGTAATTTGGACAAATGAATTTGGATCTGCTCGTGTTTTTGGTACCACCTATGGACATTCCGATGAAACTTTTAAGGATCAAGTATTCATAGACCTTTTGGCCAGAGGGTTAGTATGGGCCACTTCTAAACTCTAAAACTTCGCAATACTTTCCCAAAGATTGAATATCGCATTTGCTAAAACACCAAGAGCTGCCAACTCCTCCTTTGGTACGTTTTGATCATACGAAGCGTCTCCTACTGAAAGAAACTTTTTAGATGATTCTGGATCTTTTAAAAACTCGGACTTTTGCTCCATAAACATATCTCGAATTAACTTTAATTCTTTTTCTGAAGGGCTTCTGCCTGTACTAGCAGTAAACATTTCATCTAAAATAAGAGGAATATTGCCTTTGTGCTTATTGTAGAGTTTCTCACCTAAAATCCGAGATGCCTCAATAATCTGAGGATCATTCAACATAACGAGTGCCTGCAATGGCGTTGAAGTTCTTTCCCTTTTCACTCTACAAACATCTCGTTTCGAAGCATCAAGAGCCATCATAACAGGAGCAGGCCCAGTCCTTTTCCAAAAAGTATAAACACTTCTCCTGTAAAGGTTTTCACCTTTATCCCTACCTATTGGCTTAAAAGATTGTGTCACTTCATAAGGTTTAGCTGATGGCCCCCCAACTTTTTCCGAAAGCAACCCCGATAGTGCTAAATACTGATCTCTAATCATCTCAGCAGGAAGCCTATACCTAGAATAGTAACCCAAAAATTCATTTTCAGGATCCACCTCCATTTTATCTTTAGTTACGCTAGAACTTTGCTTATATGTGGATGAATTAACTATAATCGATAATAATTTTTTAATATCCCAACCTGATTTTATAAACTCAGTTGATAGCCAATCCAACAATTCTGGATGGGTCGGCATACTTCCCTGACTACCAAAATCTTCAGGAGTTCTTACTAAGCCTTCCCCAAACAAAAGTTGCCAAAAACGGTTCACGGCAACTCTAGAGGTCAAAGGATTATCAGGTGAAGTAAGCCACCTTGATAATTCAAGACGGTTTTGACCTCCATCACCAGGAAGAAATGTTGGAGTTCCAGCAAATACCTGCTTTCCTCTCTGATCATACGATCCCCTATTTAGAACATAGGCTGGTTTAGGATCTTTAAGTTCACTCATGACCATTATTTCCTGTAAACCATCTTCAAATGCAGTGAGTTCAGAACGAGCCTTTTGCAATGAAATTCTCATACTTTTACTTTCCTCATCATAAGATGAAATGAACAGATTTTTATTTAGTTTAATTTGGCTCTCATCATATAAATGACTTACTTCGACCTGAGTTAATTCCCTCTGAAAAACCTTAAACTCGTCAACGTTTCCATCCTTAAATCCTTTGTCTCTAAACCTCTGTCCAATCGAAATATTGTCCCCGCCTCCTCCAGTAATACTTTTGTAAAGTTGATCACGAATGACATCCACTTCCACGGGCTCTCCATTGATATATATGCTCAGACCTGCAGCTTTACTCGATCCATTATTACTTACAACAACATGGTGCCACTGATTAATGGGAATTACTTCTTTAGTCTTTATACGAATAGCATTACCAGGCCAAAAATGAATCAATGACCAGCTTAACTTTCCTTCTTCAATTAATAATTGATAGCCTCTACTTCCTGAATCAGTCCATGCTCTCGATCTATGAAACACAACAGATCGATCCTTTATTTCAGGGGTTCTCATCCATAGAGAAACAGTGAAAGGTTGGAACCTTTTAAAATTACCAACTTTAGTCCCAATAGCATCGTCGCCAGTAAGCTTTACTGCCTTACCAATCTTACCAGAAACTGAAACATTTCGTCCGAAATCTTTTTCAAAATCCATATGGAGGATTTGATCCTTTATCTTAGGAGTTGGATTCGAAGATTTCCAAGCCTCATATCTTTTGTCTAAATCCTTATTATTTTTCAATGCCAATTCGGCCTCACTAACTTTTAATTTAAGATCCTCATATCTTAATTTTTTTGAGTCATCCATTATCCTCATCGTGGGAGTAGGTACTGCAGGAGTAAAATATGAGTAAAGACCTGACTCTGAAATATTCTGAAAATATGAAAAGAACTTGTAATATTCCTCTTGGGTTAACGGATCATACTTATGATCATGACAACGAGCACATTCTAATGTTAAACCCAAAAAAGCAGTTCCAAATGTGTGCACCCTATCCGCAACGTACTCAACACGAAACTCCTCTTCCGTGCTTCCACCTTCCACTTTTTGAGGGTGAAGTCTTGAGAAAGTCGTAGCCTGAATTTGTTCATCAGTTGCTGAGGGTATCATGTCGCCCGCAATTTGTTCAGTAATGAAATCACTATAAGGCTTATTCTCATTGAACGATTTAATCACCCAGTCTCTCCATGGCCAAACAAAACGATCTCGATCCACTTGGTAACCATAACTATCAGAGTACCTTGCAATATCCAACCAATGAGAAGCCATTCTTTCTCCATATGCTTCCTTGGAAAGAAAATGATTAACCATTTTTTCATAGGCATTCAAAGATTGGTCATTAAGAAAATTTTGAACCTCATTTTTTGTCGGAGGAAGTCCAGTTAAATCAAATGAAACTCGACGTATTAGTTTCTCAGGACTCGCTTCCGGAAGGAAACCCCATCCTTTAGTAAGTAATTTATTTTGTATAAAAAGATCAACAGGGTTTTCAAAGCCTTTAATTTTTGGAATGTCGGTTTCTTTTAATGATAAAAAAGACCAATGAGATTCAACTTTAGCTCCATTTTCTATCCAGGTTTTCAAAGTAGCTATCTCTTCTGAACTGACTGCCAACTTTGAATCAGGCGGAGGCATTACTTCTTCCGGATCATCTGAAGTTATTCTTGCAATAAACTCCCCATCTTCAAGAGCTTTTTTTATACCTTCTTCAGTATCTAGGCGAAGATCCGACTTTCGTGTATCCTTATCAGGACCATGACAATGATAACAGCGGTCTGACAAAATTGGCTTAACATCAAAATTGTATCTTGGCTGTGCAACTAAAGTACAAAAACAAGCTTTAAAGATTAGAACGTGTAGCAGAAAATCTTTCATTACCCCGGATATAAAATAAGTTTAATACACAGCAATACAATTTTCTTTTTTATAAATCAAAAATTTCTTAAATCCATAATACATAGACTGACTAGAACGTAATCCATCGCTAAATTCACCAAACATCCTAATGTTAATTTACAGAATTATATGGTTAAAAGTCTCTAAGTAATAATTCGACATTTATGAAAATGTAACACTATATAATAATATCGATGAAATTCTCAATACTCTCAATATTACTGATTCTCTGCAGTATGGTTATCTGCTTTTCTGCAGATAAGAACATCATACTCTTCATTACTGACGATCAGAGCCCAGATGCTGGATGCTATGGGAATAAATTCATTAAAATGCCAAACCTCGATCAACTAGCCTCTGATGGAACACTCTTCACAAATGCATTTGCTACCACAGCGAGCTGCTCTGCTTCTAGGTCTGTCATCCTCTCGGGTCTTCATAACCATTTAAATGGTCAATATGGACATCAACACAATTATCATAAATTTGCATCATTTCAAAACATCCAAAGCCTTCCAGTACTACTCGCTAAACAAGGGTATAGAACTTTTCGAATTGGAAAATATCATGTAGCTCCTGAACCCGTTTATCGATTTGAAACTAAGTTACAGGGAAATACGCGTAATGCTGTTCAAATGGCAAAACAGTGTGAGAAATTAATTAATTCAAAAGACGCCAAACCCTTCTTTTTATATTTTGCAACATCTGATCCACACAGAGGAGGAGGTATAGACAAAAACTCGAAATACAAACCAGATCTTTTTGGCAACAAATCGAATAAGGGATCACATAATGGGGTTAATGAGGTTTTCTATGGCATAAATGATGTTGAAGTCCCACCATTCTTACCAGACACCCCAACTTGCCGCGCCGAACTAGCCCAATATTATCAATCCTGTAGCAGAATTGACCAGGGGCTTGGAGAGCTCATTAAGATTCTTAAAAAAGCAAAAAAATACGATGATACATTATTGATATTTACTTCAGATCATGGAATCGCAATGCCAGGCGGGAAGACTACCGTATACGATCCAGGATTAAGAGTACCCTTCGTTGTAAGAAATCCATACCAATCTAAGAGAGGTGTAGTAAATGATGCTATGATCAGCCATATAGACATCACTCCTTCCATCTTAGATTTTGCTGGAGCCTACGACAGTAAAAATAAAAAAGTCAAAGAAGGATTAATTAATTATGATGAGGCCAAGAAGAGGGCTCCTAATGAAAACAGAGGACCAAATTTCAAAAATTTTCATGGTAGATCATGGCTTTCTATTCTTGATATTACCAACCCTCAAGGCTGGGACAGTATAGGTGCTTCACACACATTTCATGAAATTCAAATGTATTACCCCATGAGGGTGGTACGAGATAGGAAGTTCAAACTTATATGGAATATTGCATATCCATTGCCTTTTCCATTTGCGAGTGACCTTTGGGCTGCTCCAACTTGGCA
>Ga0163111_10001685_pt1 | contig 13741 bp, 8 predicted proteins | sample CRUFie1St18metaG_FD_109645 | JGI IMG/M metagenome (GOLD analysis project Ga0163111, IMG submission 109645) | Marine microbial communities from the Costa Rica Dome - CRUD Field 142mm St18 metaG | ecosystem: Environmental > Aquatic > Marine > Oceanic > Photic zone | place: Costa Rica: the Eastern...
AGATAAGTGCAAAATATTTTCGACTTTTGGTTCTGGATTCCTATCAAATATGCCGTTGGGTTTATCATTAATATGAATGATTTCACAATTAATTTTTTCTAACAAGATTTTAAATCCCTTACAACTAGCACCGTTGATTGTATCAAGAATAATTTTAAAATTTCTACTTTTAATCTTTTCAATATTTATAAAACTTAAGTTTAAAATATTATCAATATGCAAATTAATTGCTTCTTTATAACTACTTACTTTCCCTTTTTTAAAATTATCATTGCGTTTTTTTTTAGTATTTTTTTTGGTGGAAAGTTCAATTAATTTTTTATTTGTAATATTGTTTAAAAAAATACCATTTGAGTCAATGAATTTTAATCCATTCCACTCAGAGGGGTTATGACTTGCTGTAACAACAATTGCGCCAGCGATTTCAAATTCTTGGGTTATGTATTGAGCTGTTGGAGTTGGAATTATATCGCAATCAATTATGTCTCTTCCAATGTCTGTAAGTTGTTTAACTATATGGCTGGTTATCTCTTTGCCGGTAGTTCTAGAATCTCTGGCTAAGAGTATTGGTAGATTATTATTTTTTTGAATTTTTGAAAAAGATCTGACGTATAAAGAAATATCTTCGAGAAAAAGAGATTTATTAAGAATACCTCTAATTCCAGAAACGCTTTTAATTTGTTTCATCAGAAATCTTAATAAATTCTTCTTTTTCTTTTCTTAGTTCTGGCAATCTTTTTTAATTCACTTGGTTTCAAATAATATGTTTTTGCTTTGACATCTCTTAAGATGCCTGCTTTTTCCCATTTCTTTTTGAAACGTCTAAGTGCTTTTTCAAAAGGTTCACCATCTTTGACTAGAATGCTTACCATTCTATTTCTCCTTTATCCTAAATATTGTCTAAGTTTTGTACTTCTTGATTTATGTCTAAGTCTTCTAATTGCTTTTTCTTTAATTTGTCTAACTCTTTCTCTAGTTAAGCCAAATTCTTCACCTATTTCATTTAATGTAAGTGCATATTCTCTATTTATACCAAAATACATTTTAATGACTTCTTGTTCTCTTTCTTTAAGGCTAGTTAATGATGCTTTAACCTCTTCTTCTAATGAGGTTAATTCTAACTCTCTATCTGGCTCATCAGTTTTTGTGTCTGATATAACATCGAGTAAACAATTACTGTCTTCATCTGAAAAGGGAGTATCAAGTGAATGATGCCTTCTTGATATTCTTTGGGCTTCATTAATTTCTGTTGATTTCATTTCAAGCTGTTTGCCAAGTTCATCAGCTCTTGGAGCACGCTCAAAAACTTGTTCAAGTTTTTCTGATGCTTTGTTTATTTTACTAATTGTCCCAACCCTATTAAGAGGCAGTCTTACTATTCTCGAATGTTCTGCTAAAGCTTGAAGAACAGATTGTCTTATCCACCAAACTGCATAAGATATAAATTTAAACCCTCTCGTTTCGTCAAATCTTTCAGCAGCTTTAATTAATCCAAGGTTACCCTCATTTATTAAATCAGTAAGAGGTAGACCCTGTCCCTGATAATCTTTTGCAACACTTACTACAAATCTTAAATTAGCCTCTGTTAATTCTTTTAAGGCTCTTCTATTACCCTGTTTTACTTTAATGGCAAGCTCGACTTCTCTATCTGGAGTTAAGGGTTCAAATTTACTAATTTCCTGTAAGTATTTACTTAAAGATCTATTAGCGTCACTTCCAATTTTTTCAATCTTTTTTTGTACTTTGGTTTTCTTAACTTTTTTTGCTGCAGCTTTAACGGTTTTTGTATCAGCTTTAACTTCATTTTTTTTTGCTTTAACTTCTTTTGTTTTAGCTTTACTTTTTTTTGTTTTTGCTGCTTCAACTTTTTTTGTCGCCATTAAATATCCTTTTAAATTGTCTGAAAATATAGAATATTTTTATTTATTACCCAATGATAAAATTCCTTTTTTAGAATAAAATATAAATGTTATATTTCATTCTATGCCGCGATGGTGGAATTGGTAGACACGCTGGTCTTAGGAACCAGTGCTTTCGGGCGTGGGGGTTCGACTCCCTCTCGCGGCACAATAATTTTAGTTAAAAATTTTAAATCTCAAAGTAAATCTAGTTTGTAACGCAAGTCACACATAACCCAAAAATTGCTCTAAATCACTTTATATTTAAAAATATGAACATATTTTAAAATAGATTTAATTATAGGAGTAATTATGAAAGAGATTAAACAAAAGCTTATGAAACTTGAGTATTTAAATGAAGTTTGTGTTCATAGTCCCGCCTTAATGATTGATACTAAGTGTGGTGTCGGTTGTTATAAATTTAGTAAATTGGGATATCAAGATGACCAATTAATAATTGAATTCAAATTGCAAAATAATCACAAAAACAAAGACACGAATAATATTTTACATATTTTGGGAAATAAATGTTATTTATCTGTCGATCAATTTCTTTATGCTATGAAATATTATGCATCAGCATAGTATATTGTTCTTTTGATATAATATTTTTTATATTATTTTTCATTGTTATGGAAAGTTTAAATTTTATGTCAAATGGTGAGTCAGTACTTTTTTTATTGGACTTTTTATCTAAAAATATTTTAGTATATTTTTTGATATTAATTTCTTTATCAATTGTAGGGGCCAAATTAATTGATTTAATTTTTATAAAATTTTTGAAAAATTTGGTGCATAAAACAAAATCAGATTTTGATGATAAGATATTAGATTTAATACATAGACCTTTATATTATAGTTTACTTTTTATTGGTTTTGGATTTTCTATTTCGATTGAAAATTTTTATTTATCATCAAATGTAATATTTGTTATTAATGCAATCATGAAAAGTCTTTTAATTGTTTTATGGTCAATAGCATTTTTAAAAATTTTTGTATTATTAATACAAATCTCATCATCTAAAAGTTCTAACTCTAAACTTCTTAGTTCAAAATTAGTTCCGTTGTTTGATAACATTGGTAAAATAATAATTTTTACAGGCTCAACTTATCTTATTATGGTTAGTTGGGGTATGAATCCTGTTGGCTGGTTAGCATCAGCAGGTGTTTTAGGTATTGTCTTAGGACTTGCAGCTAAAGATACCATAGCTAATTTATTCTCAGGCATTTTTATTATGGTTGATTCACCATACAAAGAAGGCGATTACATTAATTTAGACTCAGGAGAGCGTGGTTATGTGAAAAATATTGGAATTAGAAGTACAAGAATCATGACAAGAGATGATATTGAAATAACGGTACCAAACTCTGTTATTGCAAATGCTAAGATAATTAATGAAAGTGGAGGGCCATACGAAAATGAAAGAGTCAGACTATCTATTGGTGTCGCATATGGTTCAGATATTGATAAAGTAAAAAATATTCTCATTAAAATAGCAACTGAATCTGGGATGATATCAGAAAAATTTGAACCTAGAGTGAGATTTAGATCTTTTGGTGATTCAAGTTTAGATTTTGAATTATTATTTTGGATAGACAAACCTGAAGCTAGAGGCAGAACTCTAGATTTTATAAATTCAAAAATTTATAAAGAGTTCAATAAAAATAATATAGAAATTCCATTTCCGCAAAGAACAGTCCACATAAAAAAGTAATGGCAGTCAATAAAAAAGAGTGGTTTATGATTGACAATAAACCAATTTACTTAACCCATGGAAACTATGGTGGAAGCCTCAAGTGTGCATTTCATGATAAATTAAATTGGCAAAGAAAACTCGAATTCAACCCTCATCATTTCATCAATTATGAATTGTTTGATGAATTAATAAAATCAAGAAATCAATTAAGCAATTTTTTGGACTGTGATAGTAAAAATTTAGTTTTCTTTCCTAATCCATCTACAGCGTTGAATACAGTGATTAAAAGTTTAAATCTAAATGAAAAAGATGAAGTGCTTACTTCGAATCATGAATATGGCGCCCTTGATAAAACGTGGGATTTTTATTCTCGAAAAAAGGGATATAAATATATTAAAGTTAATATTGATATTCCATTTAATGATGAAGAATCATTTGTTAAATCTTTTAAAAAAAAAATTAATAATAATACAAAGGTAATATTTTTAAGTCACATTACTTCATCTACTGCCCTTTTATTTCCTGTGAAAAAGATTTGTGAAATTGCAAGAGAAAACGATATAATTACAATTATTGATGGAGCACATGTTCCTGGCCATATAAATTTAAGTATTTCAGAAATTAATCCTGATGTTTATGTGGGAGCATGCCACAAATGGATGTGTACACCCAAAGGCGTTTCGTTTCTGTATACTAAAAAATCGTTTCAAAATAATGTTGAACCTTTAGTGATTAGTTGGGGATGGAAAGGTGAAATATTTCAAAAAGAATCAGAATATATTAATTGGCATCAATGGCAAGGTACAAATGACCTATCATCATTTTTGACAATCCCATCAACAATAAATTTTTTTAATGAAAATAATTGGAATAAGGTAAGTCAAGAATGTCGTGAATTAATTATTGAATTAAAAAATAAATTTTTAAAATTAAATTCTAATTGTATGCCAACCTCATTTAACGATAAATATTTGACTCAAATGTTATCTTTCACTGTAAATCAATCTCACAAAATAGTTAAAGAAATCTTAACCGATTCAAGAAAAATACTTTCATTTCAAAAGAAAATTTTTGAAAAAGCAAACATTCACATTCCTGTAATTTTATGGAATGAAAAAGTTTTTATGAGAGTATCAGTACAGGCTTACAACAAACCAAGCGATATTGATAAAATGTTTGAAATGCTTAAATCATTTAATCTACTTTAATTGCAATATATCTAGAATAGGTTTGAGAGAAAAAACTACTTTTATTTATTGTTGTTACCCCAATAAGTACAATGTCTCCTGATTCAAGACCATTGATTGCTTCATAATAATTTTCTAAATTTTCTATAATAGTATCATCGATTTGTGTAATAATATCATTTTCTTTAATATCTTCCAATTCAGCAGATGAATCTTCTTGGACTTCTTTGACTCTAATTTTATCTTCTTCTGTAAATTCAACTTTTAAACCTATTTTATCAAAGTCTGAATTTTGATTAAGATAATTTCCATAAAGTTCTTCATCTGATGGCCTTGATTCAAGAGTTATATTTTTATTTATTTTTTTACCATCTCTGATAATGGTTAGCTTTACTTCTGTACCTGGATATTTATAAAAAATAACATTTCTTAAATCTGATGTACCATTAATTTTTTCTTCATCAATATTGGTAATAACATCTTTAGATTTTAAACCTGATTTTTCGGCTGGACTATTTGATATAACCTGAGTTATCATAACTCCTTTTGTATCATCCAAATTTAAGGCTTCAGCTAAATTTTTAGTTATTTCTTGAAAAGATATTCCTAACCAACCACCTGTAACATCACCAAGATTAATTAAATCTTCCGTTATTCTTGAAGCTTGGTTAATTGGAATCGCAAAACCTACTCCAGCATTAGTTCTTGACCACCCATCTGTGGCAATTGCATTATTAATTCCAATCAGTTCGCCATCTAAATTAAATAAAGCGCCTCCTGAGTTACCAGGGTTAATTGCTGCATCATGTTGAATGAAATTTTCAAAATTTTGTGGAGACATTACATCACTTCTTCCTGTTGCGCTAACAATACCAGCTGTTACTGTATGATTTAAATTTATTCCAAAAGGACTTCCAATCGCTATAACCCATTCTCCTACTTCAAGTAAATCTGAATTTCCAAAATTTGCTTGATTTAAATTATCTGCTTCAATTTTTAAAACTGCCAGATCTGTATTTTCATGTGTGCCAACAACTTTTGCATCAAATTCTCTATCATCGTACAAAACTATTTTAATAGATTCAGCATTTTGAACTACATGATTGTTAGTTATAATGTAACCTTCGTCTTTATTTATTATAACACCTGAACCAAGCGATCTCCCTTTTTCTTTATATCTAGGAAACATATCTTCAAATTCTTTGGGGATTTTACCAAATCCATGAAATAAATCATTTTCTCTAATGGTTTCTGATATTATAGAAACAACAGTTGGATTTCCTATATTGGCTACATCAATAAATTTTTTATTAAAGCTATCTTTACTTGAAGAACCAAAAATTGATGATTGCAAAATTAATAAAATTATTATTAAAAATTTCATGAAACTCCTTTTTAACTTTTTTTAGTGTAAAAACATTATATATAATTTCAAAAGAAAAGTTCCATTATAAAAAATAATTTTTTTATTTTTTGGTTGTTAGAATATCATGTGATTTATTACCTTTAAAGACGTATTATAGAGTTTTTAAGCACTTAAAGACGTATAATATTGATATATAGGATGATAATAACCAAAAGATGAGTAGGTCAATTTGAAAAAAAATATATTTAATTTCTTAATATTCAATTTTCTTTTATTTTTTACTTTTTCATGTCAAGAAACAGATGAACAAGATAGCTCTGATAACAATCCGACTGATACAAGTACGCTTGATGAAAACTTAAATGGAGCTTCTTCTGAATTAAATAGTCTATTTTTTAATTTTAATAATGAGTTGGACTATTCTTATAATTATTACACTGTTTCTGGTTTAGGTTATGGAAATACAATTGAAAATCCATGCTTGATAAGGTCTACAGATAAGTTAAATTTATATACATTTCCAGAATACTTGATTGAAGCAAGAAATTGTGATGACCCATCAATAATATGTTCTAACTCAAACCTAGATTATGATAATTTTGTTCAAAATTATTTAATAGATGAGACGTATGGCGAATATAATGGTCAAAATTATGAATGCTCTTGCTATTGCATTGATGACGATGGAGATGAAGTTAATTGCGGTTCAAATAATGCGGTTGGAAGAGAATATAATAATCCTTCAGTAATTGGTGGGGCTTGCCAAAACAAAGAAATTGACAATCAGGCGTCTTGCGAATCACTTGGTTGGATTTGGTTTGAAGAATTTATAGATTGCTCGCTAATGGATGTTAATGAAGATTGTGAAATGGAAGTTGCGCAAGAACAAGAAATTTTGAATGTTCAAAATGTAGAATTTTCTGTTTTATATAATAATTTAGAAAGTTTGACATGGGACGCTGATGCTGGTAGATATAAACCTCAGCCTTCGCCTGAACAAGAAATATCAGTTGCCATAATTGACTCTTCAGATGTTTACGATATTTCAAATTATTGGACTATAATAGATGAGTGGCAAGATGTAACTGGTATGGTTTATGTTGATCATAGTCAGTGGAATGATACTACACTAATTATCCCAGAAGATCCTCAGGAGGGATCTGATAGTCCAGATATTATTATTGACACAACGTTCATTTACACCAAAACCATTCTTGGGTTAGATTCATTAATGTTTAGAATTAATGCTGATTGCAATAATGATGGAATTTGGACTCAAGCTGAAGATTTCGAAGATACAGGTTTAGATGGCTGTTTTGATAGCAATGAAACCGGGTATGTTGAAAATGAACAAGGTCTGCAAGATAATCAGTTATCTTACACATGTGGCGATTGTCAGATTAACGGAGTTAATGATGCTGATGGCGACGGAGTATGCGATCCTGACCCAAATGGAGATAATTGGCAGGAGGGTTTTGATTTATTGGTTTATACAGAAGGCAACGGTATTTATGAAGCTGGAGAAGAATTCACTGATAGACCTGATAATCTTTTAGTTGCTGAAATTTACTATGATATTGATGGGAATGGCACTAGAAATGGTTTAGAACCATTTGCTGATTTAAATTGTAACGGTTCATATGATGCAGAAATTGGTGTTAACGATGGAAATGGAATTTGGGATGGCGAAGAAAAATTTATTGATTCCAATTTAAATGGAACTTGGGATAATTCAGAATATTTATATTCAACATCTCAAAGCCCAAATCAAATTGTAATTAATTATGACACCAATTCTGATGGAACAGTTAATGAGGAAGACGGTGAACCTGTAATATTATCTAATATTGAGTTTGATGGTGACAACAATGCAATGGTTTATTTAAATGCTGATTACGTTTCATTTTCAGATATAATTGCTGAACAAGAAGAACAAAGTTACCAATACTACAAATACACACCTATAAAAGAAATAGTAACAGTTTTTTCAAATGAAATAGTTGAGGACATTCCTTCTAACTTAACAAATCAAGACTATTTTGTTACAAAAACGCTATGGGACATGTCTAATTTTGGAGTAGATGTAGATGGCGATGGTGTACCAGACAGAGATTATGATTATGATTACCATTTATTTAGATACAGTGATTTAGATGATAATATTGGTGCTGGACATTTATTGAAGCTTGTTCACCCGAAATATTACTATCACTATGGTTATTTTGAAACTCCTTCAGAAATTGAGGAAGGATTTTATGAAACATCAGATCTGATGGAAGATATTATGATATACACTGTTAATGGACAAATAAGAGATGGAGAAAGAGTAACCTCATTCGAGGAAATGAGTGTTGATTCTGATAATGATGGCATAAATGATATGAGTTATGAAGTAAATAAAATTTTTGAAGTAGAAACTGAAATGATGAGCGCACCTTTAAGAAAAATCTTAGGCAGCTTAATTTCAGAAGATGACATTTCAAATACTTGTTCTGAAGGCGAAATGATTGTATGTGCTGCTGATGGTGTTGTTTCATGTATTGATGGCGAAGACACTGAATATGGATACAATGACTGTGGAACTAGAATTGATGAAATATCAGATTGCTCTTCTGATACGACATTTTCTACATTTAAAGTTATAAGAACTAAAGAAATAACACTTATAGGTAATGGGGTAGAATTTGGCGAGAGAAATACAATTTGGATGGCAGATGGAAAAGGCATTATTAAAGACAAATTAGAGCATAGGTGGACTGAATCAAATGGTGTGCCTGATTGGAAAGAATTTTCAAGGTTAGAACTCGAATCTTTAATGAGCGAAAATAACACTCTAAGTAGATTGTTTAATAGCCACAAAATCATTGATGTTAAAGATTTTGAAAATGAAAACAATTTGAATAACGATCCATTTATCCCAAATCCGACAGCAATAATTCAAAGGTCAAGGAGCCCTTATGATCAATAGATTTTTATTAGTAATATTAACATCTACTTTTATTTTCTCTGGCACAGATGGCACAATAAGAGGAAAAGTAATTTCTAGTAATGATGGGCAAGTTTTAGCTGGCGTTCAAGTTTTTATTGCAGAAGAACAAATTGGTGCTGTTACAGACATTGATGGTAACTATCTTATTCTTAATGTTCCTGTTGGTGAACACGAAATTACAGCAAATTTACTTGGATACAAAACAGTGAAGTCACCTATAGAAGTTTCAATGGATAGAACCACCTGGTATAATTTAGGTTTGGAAGTTTCAGCTTTAGAGGGAGAAACAGTTTATATTTCGGGTGAAGAAGCGCTTGTAGAAAAAGGAAGAACTGCTAAAAAAGTTACTGTAAAAAAAGAAGCCATTGAAGCTTTACCTATTAAAGATGTGTCTGAATTATATAACTTACAAGCCGGTGTTGTTAAAGTTGAGTCAGGAACTAGAGGGGCTGTGCCAAATAATGAAGATAGAGGGGTAGAGGAAGTTCATGTTAGGGGCGGAAGAAGTGGCGAAATTGCTTATATGATTGATGGTTTGTATATTCGTAATCCTATTTATGGTGGTATTGGAAGCGGTACAAGATTAAATTTATTTGCAGTAAAGCAATTTGATTGGCAGCCAGGTGGTTTTAATGCTGAATATGGTGATGCGATGTCTGCAGTTTCTAATATGCATACTATGTCTGGTAACAATAAAAAATATCAATTCAGAACAAAATACGAAACTAGTATGGTTGGGGGAGCCCTTTTTGATAACGCATATGATGATTTAAGAGGATATAATGATTATAATATTGGTTTTGGGGGTCCAGTACCATTTATAAATAACTTAACTTTTTGGGTTTCATCCCAAAAAACTGGAAATGATAGTTATAGAGTTTATGAATTTGATGATTTAGCTTTTGTAGAAAATGATCCAGGCAATAATAATAATAGGTCTAATATTGTGGCTCCATGGGATACATACACAGGAATGAAGGGTTTTGGTTTTGACAAAACAGAAGATATTTTTTCAAAATTATCATACAAACTCGGTAAATCTATAAGATTTAATGTTTCGCATTGGACTGTTTACAATCACAGAAAAATATTTAACTCACAATACATCTATTTTAGTGGAGATGGAAATCATCAAAATGAACTATTCAAAGATACTAGAAGAACTACTTTTGAGTTAAATCACGATGTAAATAGTAAGATTTTTTACACATTAAGAGTTTCAAATTTTAATCAAGAATCTTTTCAAGGCGTAAGATGGAGAGATAGCGATAATGATGGTTACCCAGATTGGTTTGAATGGAGACATCCAGCAGGAGATAGGCAAGCATCTAACCCATATGATGAAGATGTAATACCTTATTCAGGACTACTTGAGCAACAAACAATTTCATATACAAATGTTGATGGTTTAGGGCCAAATCAATATTCAAGTGGTTGGTATCTAGGGGCTGAGCCTGGAACATACAATTGGGAAGTTGCAGAACCCTGGAATGATTTAAATGGTAACGGCTTATGTGAAGAAGGGGAATTTATACCATTTTCTGCTCAAGATTTAGATGGTGATGGAGTTTGGGATGGACCAAGACAAATTAGCAAAGCAATTAAAAGAGATGGAAGTTATTGGTTAACTCCAGAAATGTATGTTAATTATGAAGATTTTTATGATGAATATTATTGGTACAGAGATTATGATCAAAATCCTTTTAACGCTTATTATAACCCGGAGTCTGAACTTGGAGACATTACTGACAACTTAGATCCAAATTCAGATTTTGCTCAAATTTTAGATTCTCTTTACTTTTTACCCTTAACTCCTACAGCTAGCCAACAGTGGACTGAAAACAAAATTTTTGGAGGAACAGATAGAATATTTGGTAATTCAAATGCTGAGACAAATGAAATTAGATTTGACTTAACTGGACAATTAACAAATGAGTGGAGAACAAGATTAGGATTTGATTTAAAATCTCATAAACTAGAGTTTTATGAAGTAAGAGAGCCATGGCTCGGTTCTCAAGCAATTACCCAAAGATTTGCAGAGCAGTGGGATGATTTTGGAGCCGATGGAATACCATACCTTGAAAGCGAAGATGGATCTCCTGACGCAGGAGAAGGAAATGGTATATGGGATCCAGGTGAATCTTATGATGATTTTAATGGTAACAATAAATGGGATAACTATGTTGAACCAGTAGAATTTGCTTTTTACATTCAAAATACTTTCGAAGTACCTTGGATGGTAATAAATGCTGGCGCGAGAGTTGATGCTGTTAATTATAATACAAAAATTTGGTCTGACCCTCAATCAAGCTATACTCCAAATGAACCTTGGTTTTATGTTGATTGGGGCTTTGATGGAATTGAATGGATTGATGGGAATGGAGATAATGATTGGTTAGACGAAAACGGCAACCCTGATCAGTATTTTGATTCTAATGGAATTTTACAAACGGAAGTTGCTCCAGATGAAGGTGAAAATGATGGACAATATAATTCAGGAGGAAATGGAGTCTACGATCAGTATGATCCGTCTACATGTATTCTATGTGGAGATGAAGAATTTACAGATCTGAATGGAAATGGTCTTTATGATCAAGGTGAACCATTTATTGATGAAGGTGAACCTGCTGGCTTAATTAGTCAAGGTTCAAATGTTGCAGATGCAAGGGTAATTTTTAAAAATTCAGAATGGATATATGAAATAAGTCCTAGAGTTGGGTTTAGTCATGTGATTACAGATGATGCAACTTTTACTTTTAACTATGGAGTTTATAATCAAACACCCGTTTATGAAAACATATATTTTAATACAAGCAGACAAGAAGATCCAGAAGAAGTTTTTGAAGAGAGCGCTGGTTTTATAGGTAATGCAACTATGTCTGCAATGAGAACACAATCTTACGAATTTGCTTTTAATGTACAAGGCGGTAGAAATTGGGCTTATACTGTTGGAGCATGGGTTAAAGATATGGATAAATTAGTCAGCTCTAGAAGTTACAGATCTGGTGTTTATGAATATCAAGTTGCTGATAATGGGGATTTTGGTAGAGCAATTGGTATAGACTTATCATTAAGAACACAAGGTAAATTCATAACTGATATTCAGTATACATATTCTAGAGCTATAGCAAATGGTGATTATGATGTTGGAGCATTTGGTACTGATTTTGCAAATACACCTGCCCAAGAATATAGAATGTCTTTTGATAGAACGCATGACTTAACTGCTTCTATGTACACAAAGATATTTTCTAATTTAACTTTAGGCGCAACATATTTTTATCAATCGGGAGTTCCATACACACCTTTTATATATAACGCTAGTGGAGAAAAACCTTATGAAGATGTGTTGAATAAAAATACAGAAACGACAGATGCTTTTCAAAGAATTGATATGTCAATTTCTTATGGCATTAAAATGAGAAATACAAAATTAAGCTTAGGTATGAATATCTTTAATGTATTTGATATTGAAAATGTTATTGATATTTATCCGCTTACAGGAGAACCTAATAACCCTGGAACGTACTATCGAAATCCAGAAATTGAAAATTTACCTAGACTTGGTGGAGAATATTCAAGAAGCTATTATGATAGACCTTGGTATTATTCTAGTCCACGAGAGATAAATTTCTTTGTTAGGTTTGATTTTAATTAAGGGGAAATAAATTGAATTATATTTACAAAAATAAAAACTTATTCATCGTTACACTAATTTTCACTCTTTTAACAGGAGCTGAAAAGCGTAACAATTCAAATGGAGTGGGTTACGATTTTAATAGTCTTGATAGACCTTTATTTAGAATTGGAGATTATGATTTTCCATCAAATCCAATGAATGATAGAGCAAAAGGGTACTCAATTCAAGGAAAAGTTAAAAATGGTGTTTTAAACTTTGGTGCATTTATAGATTGGGACTACAATCCTTCTGGTGCATGGGGCCAGTACGCTTACCTTCCAAGTGTAGCGTTTATGGCGGGTGTACCTGGTTATATTAGTACATCAGAGTTTAGTTGGACAAGCGAACCTTTAGAGGACTCAGATAATTTAGTTGCTTGGGTTTCCACTGATGCTTACGATGCATGGGCTGAATCAGTTTCAGATTTAGGTGTTCCGGATCGATTCTCTGGAATTGTTTATAATATTGAAAAAGATAGAGGAATAATTGCATTACAAAGAAATAATATAGCAGATTTTGGTACATCAAGATTTGAATGTACGATTTCTGGATTTCAAAACGAACAGGAATGTGAATCAAATTTTGTTTTAGATGAAGATGGAAATCAAGTGTACGGATCTTGGATTTATCAAACTGAACTAGCTTCTTATGCTTCTGATTCTGTTTATGAATGGTATATGGATACATCCTCTGGTGAAATATATTTAGTAATGCTTGAAGATGAACTTGATCCAAATTTAAACGGTTCTTTAATGGGACTAATATTTCCATGGGCATTTAGACCAAAATTAGAAGCTCGTTTTTCCGAATATGATAAATATGATTATGGGGTCGATCAAGAAGAATGGACTGAAGATGATTATTATACTTTTTATGGAGCTACTGCATCTGAGTCTTGGATGTCAAGATGGAATCCAAAAACAAA
>Ga0163111_10001686_pt1 | contig 13737 bp, 15 predicted proteins | sample CRUFie1St18metaG_FD_109645 | JGI IMG/M metagenome (GOLD analysis project Ga0163111, IMG submission 109645) | Marine microbial communities from the Costa Rica Dome - CRUD Field 142mm St18 metaG | ecosystem: Environmental > Aquatic > Marine > Oceanic > Photic zone | place: Costa Rica: the Eastern...
AGTATCACTTGCTGAGTTTGGTGGACAGTTCAGTGCTAATGACTATCTAAGACTAAGTGCTAGTGCATCTTGCCCATCTGGTGAATTTGTACAGATCACATCAGTCAATGATACTAATGCTGAGAAGTTCACTGTTAATAACGGTGCTAATCAGGATAGATTTGTAATCGACTCAGTATATGGTGGTGTTAGATCTAATGTTCTTGGTACTCAAGACTTTACGGTTAACCTTTATGGTGATGCAACTACTAACTCTACTGATAATCAATTCCAGATTATTAATGGAGAGACTATACCTGCTACCAGATTAACAATTGATAGTGATGGTAAGTTAACTGTTGTTGGTACTGGTACAACTGCACAACCTAAAGCGATAGTTGATAAGGTTGGTGCTGGTTGGTTTGCTGGTGATCTAAGAGTCAACCTCAACAATGTTGCTGGATCCACAACACGTACTGAACTTTCATTACAAGTTGAAAATTCATCTGGTGATACAGACATCGGTGGTAAACTTAGAATAGATGATGACTTCGGAATATTCAGTGGAACTACTGGAATTGATTTCGGTGCTGATGCTACTGCTAAGTTCTTTGTTGATGCACAGACTGGTGATACAAGAATTGGTATTACTGGTTCTGCACTAGGTGATGGAGATCTAACTGTTAATGGTGGTCACGTTACTATCAATAGCACATCGACTGCTACACCTTCGGATATAGACTTCCCACTACAGATAACAAATCTTGGTGTGAGTGCTAACCGTAACTATAAGATACGTCAGGATGCTGCTATTGATGCGTTTGGTGTTACTAAGTTCTATAACGAGAATGGTGGTAAGCACTGGGTGTTTGCTACAACTAACCAAACATGTCAGACTGGTAAGAACTATATGGTTTCTATTACTGCTGATACAGTGTTCACTCTTCCAAGTAACGCTTTAACTGGTGATATAATTAGATTCATAGAGGTCGGTGGTGCTTTATCATACGACACTTCACTAATAGTTCGTGCTCCTGTAGGAACTGCAATTGGTGGTGATACCACTGGTACTCAAGCTGGTGGATTAAGTTCTCCATATCAAGGTGGTGAACTGCTAGTTCAAACAAGAAACGCTGGATTTGGTTTAGTATATGCTGGAAGTAACGATAGCGGTAACAACGCAATACCAGCCAACTTTAGAGGTTGGTGGCTCGTGGAGATATAAACAATGACCACGTACTACGAAACAGAGAGAAAGATGAGTGGTTCTGCAGTAGGAACCATTCTTCCTTGGTCAGGCGATGCATCATCTATTCCAGAAGGATGGTTGCAATGCAATGGACAGACATTAGAAGGATCTGAGTATCCAATACTTGCATCTATTCTTGGTAATACTTATGGACCTACTGGTGGTCTAAATGCTAGAACATATGATGATTATACTCTTGGTGATATATTCAGACTACCTAATCTAAATGGTAGAGTTCTTGTTGACTATGAACAAGCATACGTTAGTTCATCTGCACAGTATGCACATCTACAAATGGGACAGACATCTGCTAGTAATTCAGTTGGTGGTTTGTCTATCAAGACTGGTGAAATTGATCCATTAAGAATTAGTGGTACATATACCTTCACCAATTTAACTGGTAGTCAATCTGGTACTGGACTGACTATTGTAGTTGACGTTGATGTTGTTGGTAGAGCAGCAATTACAAGTATTACTGCTAATGGTACAGGTTGGCAAGAAGATGAAGAGGTAACAATCTCAACAGCTCAGTTACCAAATGGTACAACAGATATGGTGATAATGGTTGATTGGATTAAACCATCAGTACAAGATGTCTTGCTACCAACTGCAACTGGTTCAACTCAGCTTATAGAGGGTGATGGTAGTCCTGTTTCACCACCTACATCTATTAATGCTACATCAGATATCAACTTTAATGTATCTGACTCTGGTAATTTAACAGGACAGATAAGAAACTTTACAGTCAATCCACCATCATACTTTAAGACTTTCTATGTTATTCCTAGAAAGTTAAGTAAGGATCATATGCCTAGTCATAGACATTCTAATCCCCCAGCTGTATCAGGTTACAGGAGAGCAATTCCTGATGGACCTGCTATTGAGGGATTCCAATGTCCTGATGCTGAAGCATGTTGCGAGAATAATCAGAAAGAAAGAACTATTAATAGTGGTGGTGATGTTGATTTCTTCAACACTGATGCAGCAGCTCCTGGTGGATATGGTCTTGTAACTAGATATCAATCTGGTGTTACTGTTGTTGAAACATCAGGTCCGAAGTTGGGTAACTCTGCAACTGCTGGTTCAGTTGGTTTAGCACACTCAATACCACAACCTGCATGGACTGGTCCTATACCTAGACCACTTGGTGCTACGTTTGACCAGACTTCTGGTGGATCTTTGACGAACTACTGGGCATCAAACTTAGGTAATTTAACAGGATATAAGAATTGGTATTCATATACTGGTGATGGTACTGGTATGATAGGACAACAGACTGCTGCTGATGCTGTTGCTTCAAATTTATGGACTGGAGGTGATAACACTTCATCTAAGACATATCCTACCACATTGAATCACAACAAAGAATATCATACAGAGATGGGTCATCACTCACATTATACATTTGAGTTACAAATGAATGCTGGATTCTTAAAGGCTCCAACTATTGTACCAGTTAATAATATCAAAGTTACTAGTGATCTTGCTGGTAATACTAATACAATAGCAGCACAAAATATACCGTCAGCACTAAATATAACAGTGGATGTTAAGACACCTGCATTGAGTATGATGTATATAATTAGGGCATTCTAGATGAAGTACTACCAGAAAGAAAAATCTAAATTAGGAAATGCACCTGGTACTATTATCAATTGGTCTAAAGAGATCTCTAATAGTGATCCAAATGCAGCAGCAAATATAAAAGATTTACCAGCAGGGTATTTACCTTGTGATGGTCAGATTTATAATGCAAATCAATATCCACAATTAGCAGCAATTCTTGGTACTGGTGCAGCATCTATCTACAAGAAGGATGATGCAACTCTATCTAATACACAGTTTCAAGTACCTGACTTGGGATCAAAACATATTGAAGCAGCAACATCTGGTAACGTAGGTATCCAACGTAATATGACCAAGACAGTTGGTACTGGTTCTGATGCACAAGACATTGATAAGGCTGGTGTTGGTGTTGAGATAATATCTAACATTGGTAACACTGCTGTTGTTGGATTTAATGGTGTATTTACAATACCAACACAAAACTTTGCTTTGAATGGTAACATAGGTTGGACAGTACCAACTACAACTGAACAAGAGTCAGTTGCAATTAATGCTCTTGGTCCTCATATGCATTACACTACTACTCATTGGGTTGCTATTAAGGAAGATCCAGCAGTAACTAATAGGTCACAACCATCATATGTTAGGGCAGCTGATATGAATGTTAATGTTTATTTTGGTGGTAACTTCCCTTTTTGTGATGCTAGATCAAGAGAATATCATTCTGCGATGGATCCTTCCATGAATGGTGAAGGTAACTGTGGTGGATGTACTACATGGAATAGGTATTTCGTTGGTTGGACAACAGGTGGAGGAAAAAATGATACTAATGCTCAAGCTGCTGCAAGTGGTGTTTATCCTTCATTGTGGACTGATAACTTCACGTATACATCTAAGACTGCAGCATCATGGCCAAATAATGTAACTATTAACCTAGGTAAATGTTCACCATACGACACTCGTGTAAGTGATTCTACATTTACATATCCAGCAGCAAGGAACTTAATGGAAGCAACTGAGTCACCACCAGGTTCAGAGTTGAATGATAGAACTGCTCATACTCATAGAATAGGTAGATCCATAGGTGATACAGAATATACTGCTACAACTGCAGTTACTACAGTTAGACCAGATGGATTGCAAGCAGATGTAAATATAAGAACAAGTAATATCGCTAAGTTTGATGATATAGTATCACCATACTTTGTCCTAGAATACCTCATTAAATACTAATGGCCACATACAGGAAAAGAAATAGTTTTAATCGTCACTATTCAGACCAACATGGAGACTTAGGTGCTCCTGTTGGATCTATTATCGCTGTGTATGTTGATGAGTATAGCACAGTCAATGGTACTATAGACAAGGATGCAGTAGCATATAATTATCCTGGATATGTCTATTGTGAAGGACAAGACTTAAACATATCAGACTTTCCATTATTATATGAAGCAATTGGTAATAAGTATGGTGGTGCTAATCCAAATACTGTAGACTTAAAGACTTGGAATGGTTCTAAGACAGCAAACAGTGGTAATAATAATCATACACCAGGTGGTATTGATCTAGGTACATTCAAAGTACCAGATCTAAGGATGAAAAGAATCAATGGACCTAATGGTATAGATGGTGCTGGTTCATTAACACCTGACGAAGCAGCAATGGAAGTTGGTGATAGTGGTGGAGAGTGGTATATATCACGAGCAAGACAGTTAAAAGAATATACTTTTGGTAGTGTTAGAATTACTGGATACACTAATGTGACTGGGTTTATACCTGGTACATTGAGTGGTACAGCAGATATAGAAATTGGACCTTTGGAAGAAAAATTCCTCAATGGACCACCACCACACGGTCATATGGTAATGGGTAGTGAACATGATACTAGATCTATCATGGATGCTCAGGATATTGATGGTAGTGATGGACAACCAGGATGGGATACTGGTTATGGTATGATTCTAGAGTCTCAGTTACCTCAAGGAGATGCAGCAGGTCATAGTCACTGGATTGCAGAGATGAGACCTGCTAGAAATAGTCTTGATGCAACATTAGATGATCCAAAGGATATGTACAGTTATGATGTATCTGAGACATATGCTCATGAATTTGCACCACCAGGAAATAGTGCTGCACAAGGTCAGGTAGTATATACTGTACAAAATAATCAAGACACTACTTATAGTTGGGTTTGCCCTACTGGTGTAACACAGGTACATGCATTGTGTATTGGTGGTGGTGCTGGTGGTATGTCTGGAAATTTAGGAGGCGGTGGCGGTGGCCTCGGATGGAAGAATAACATAACAGTTGTACCAGGTCAAGCTTATACAGTAGTCGTTGGTCATGGTGGTACTGGTAGTACTGGTACACCAAATACAGACTACGCCAATGTTAGAGGTGGTGATAGTTATTTTATCACCTATGGAACAGTTCTTGGTAAAGGTGGTGGTAACTATGGAACACCACCAACAACAGCGATGGGTGGTGGATTTATTGGTGATGGTGGAGGTAATGGTGGACATGCTACCACATATGGTGGTGGAGGAGGATGTGGAGGATATTCTGGAAATGGTGGTGGTGGAACCACACCTAATGCAGCATCTGGATCTGGTGGTTCTGGTGCTGGTGCAGATTGTTCTATTCCTAGTGCTAATAACGGTGCTGGTGGTGGAGGTACAGGTCTTTTAGGTATTGGAACCACGGGTTCTGGTGCTAGTGGTCAAGCAACTACTGTTGCTACGACATATACCTTGATGTCTGGTGGTGCTCCTGGATCTGGTGGACAAGCTGGAGAGAATACAAACTCACCACTAATAAAAACTGCTAACTGGGTTCCAATAAGTAATGCACAATTATCTTCAGGTTCTGCTGCTGTGTGGTCATCATTTATGTTGAACAAAGCAATATATCCAATTGCACCTAGTTTAACTATTAATGATCCTTATCTTGGTACAGCCGTACAATGTGGATGGACATATTTTGTACCTGCTGGTCAAACTATTGCTAGTGTAACATGTACATTAGAATGTGATGGACAGGCAAATCTTAGATGGATACGTCCTAATGATGCTTCTAACGCTCCTGTATTAGATATATCTTGTGCATCTACAAATACTGGAACACCACCATTTACAGGAACTGTGACTGGTGCAGCAACTAATCTTGGTGAAGGATTCCATGTATTGTTAGTTACTGTTACCAATGGTGCTGTAACTGGTGCTGGTGCAGACAATACTTGGGGAAATAATCCTGGTGGTGTTGGATTTACTTGTGTTAATGACGCAACTGGTTCAACTATCATAGACTCAAGAACGAATTGTACTGGTGGATTGTATGGTTATGGTGATGCTAAGGGTGGTGATGGTGGATATCCTGGTGGTGGAGGTGGTGCAAACTACTGGCATTCAGAGAATGCTGTAGCAACTGATCCTGGTGATGGTGCTCATGGTGCTGTAAGACTAATGTGGGGTCCTAATAGGTCATATCCATCTGCAGCAGCAGACGTAGCAACAGGAGTCACTGACGAAGCAGTTAATGCTTATGATAACCCTTGGGGATCCTTTAAGTGGAATGATGGTAAGGTCAATGATAATGATCAAACCGTAACATTCATCAAATCAAAACAAATGAATGTAACACCTCAACAAGCTGGTATACAACTCAATGAGGGTACGCTTACCATGACTGGTGCAGAGCAATTAGAGGTTGCTGCCAATATTGTACCTAGACAACCAGTCCCACTTGTGCTAAAATATTTCAGGGTTAAATACTTAATAAAAGCTTTTTGAATTAGATTATGTCTATAACTGGAACGGGTGCTTCTAACTACATGGAAATGGTGACACCCATTATTCCCGTCAATATGATGGGAGATAAGGCAGAGTTCGATGATTTCATTGCTGTCTGGCCTGGATTTGTACCATCTGCATTCTGTAATGATCTGATTGGATTCTTTACTAGATGGGAAGAGGCAGCAGCAGAAAGAAATATTAAAAGGGATCTCAAACCATTAAATAATTTTTCCGATGCACAAAATGCAATGGAGGGATCACAGCAGTTTCCTAAAAAAGAACTAGGTAGGAAGGATTATGCTATTCTTATAGATAATCTTGATACTACCTTGAATGCTAGGATTAATCAGTATTTACAAGCATGTGTTAATCATTATTGTAGTGAGTATGGTGCTCTAACATCTGTACCTCTAACATCATGGCAGAGTAAGATGCAAAAGACACCTGAAGGTGGTGGTTACCATGTATATCATCATGAAAATGGGTCATTTAATGAGCAGAATAGGGATTTAGTCTGGACAATATATCTTAATGAAGATTTTGAAGGAGGAGAGACAGAGTTTTTCTATCAAAAGAGAAGAATTAAACCTACTACTGGTACAGTTTGTATATTTCCTGGTGGTTTCACACATACCCATAAGGGTAATCTAGTACTTAAAGGAACTAAATACATAGTAACAGGATGGTTCTATCAACAACCAGCATAACATGGAATTAAACAATAACACAGTAGTAATAAGAGGGCAAACGAGACAAATTACTCGTGGTAGCACCACTGTTACAATAGAAGATGATAGTTGGGACAATTATATTGTACCAGTATTATATCCTTTATGGAGTTCAGATAGGGATAAGTTGTCTTATTTTGAATATAGTAATGGTGCTGCTGAATCATGGAAATGTGATAAGCAGAAGTATGTTCGTAATCATACCACTGGTGTTTATTTCTGGAAGGACTATACATTTACCGAACCAACAATAGAAAATGTTCGTACATTTGTAACATCACTAAGAGAAGCATTTGATGCATGTCTATCAGTTAAAAAAGATGAAGTTAATGACACACTTGAAAGAATTATAGAGAAAGAGAAAGGTATATCATTAACTAAGGTTAAAACTTGGAGAGATTTCTTCTTGCATACATCTGATTGGACAATGCTTGAGGATGCACCTGTTACTGCTGAAGAGAAACAGCAGTGGAAAGACTGGAGAGCTAAGATACGTGAGTTACCAACACAGTTCACAGATTCTGCTGTTAATCTAATACAGACTCTTAAACTACCCATTGACCCAAAGGTTTACAAAGAATACTTTTTGCCTTATAATGCTGGTGTAGCATACTTATCAACCGATGAACAATTCCTTGACTTCCCATCTGGTAAGTATAGTAATCTTGAGAGAGTTATGAGTGATTGGGTTCGTTTAGCACTTATGATAAGGAGACCATCAAAAGGATTTGATGTTCCTAGTGTATCATCTATTACTGATCCTATAGATGCATTAGTTAAAAGGATCGAACTAGAACAAGAATCATTACAAAAATTAAAAGATTTGCATTCCTAAATTATGATACGAAGAATGAAGTGGTTACCAGAGGCTGCTTGCAGTCACATTGGTAACTTTTATGATAACGCTGAATTTATTGATGGTAAAAACTCAGGCACTGCTAATAGAAAGATTAAAAGAAATCAAGAAATGAAAGGTGCAGGTGAACAGGCATGTATAAAATTATTTTGTGATCAGTGGTGGAAGAGTGGATTTGCAAAACAGATTCTAACTAAAAAGATCACAACACCTATGTTTGTGAAGTATACAGAAGAGGAGGAAGGACATTATTCATTTCATAATGATGTACCTATGATGGGTGGTAAAGATAATTGTGTGAGATCTGATTATGTTATGGTCACTGGTATTAATGATGCTAGTGAGTATGAGGGTGGTGGATTACAAGTTAGATTGGGATCAGAAACATATGAATATCGTCTTGGTAAAGGTGAATGTGTATTCTTTGATCCAAATCAATGGCATGCTGTTACACCAGTAACAAAAGGTGTTCGTAAAGTTGTTATCATGTGGGTTGAGACATTGATTCAGGATGAATATGTTCGTGAATTAATATATGATTATCAAGATTTGATGGACTTTGCATTGGAATCAATTGACTTGAATCATTGGACTGCCGACATTGAACCAGCTACATACTTTAATGCTATTAAATATAAATTGATGAGGAAATACGCTAACAACTTCTAATGGATTATAAAGCACTACAAGATACACTATCAGACTATGCTAAGTTAAAGGGCAAATCATTTATATGGTATGATAGTCCTAAGATGAGAGCATTAGAAAATGCTAGTGATACAACCAAAATCAATACTGTGTGGACATGGTATAAAGATTTCTTACCAGATGTGGTAATGGAAAACTTTAAGACCTCTACTTACGGTACATATCATTACACTGATGATATATCAGCACAATCAGATGCAGAGGACTGGTTCCCTAAGTCTAGTCTCTGTCCAGATGCAGACCATTACATATATGCATGTGTATTTTCTTCTAATGGTTCTCTTGCGTGGGAGAACGTGGGATAGTATCAACATCCTTCGGTGCATATTGAGTAACCATCCATGATTTGTGTGCTTGATTGTATCCATGATATTGGACTGCTAAATCATCAACCCCTTCTAGTTTGGTTCTAAAGTATCCATGTGGTTCTAACATGGGTAGTTTAGTATCTTTTTCTGGTGTTAGTCTAACTTCACCTTGTGATATTTCATAAGGTAAATTATATTCTATACACTCAGGTTCCCAAGGTCTTGTCTTCCAACAGTTAAACATTAGTGTTACTCGTGTCTCACCTTCAGGTAGTTCACCATATTTACCTACAACACCATGAAAATATGGTAGTGACCAGTTAATCTGTTTACCTAACTTAGGTGATGACCAGAATGACCAATTATCTTCACCAGTAATATAGAATTGTTTCCTTGTCCAATCGTGATACTTATCAAGTATAACAGTTGGTTGACCCCAGTCACTCAGGTATGTAACAGTAGAGAATGGTGCAGATCTATACTCACCACTTCTTCTTGAATGACCTAGATCACCATCAACATGAAATAACCATCTTGAATTTATATTATTATGTGTTCTTATCCACCACTCAGCACCAATATAACTATGGAACATGTGGTGCTGTCGTGCTGAATGAAATATGAAGTTCTCAACTATATTTTGTGGTGGTCTCTCAAATCCATACCACCATGTCTTCTTTTCTTCTGGATCATGTGCTACAATATTATCAGATTCAGCACGTAGTCTAAGTGCGTCCTCTTCAGTGAGATAGATACTGTATGATTCAATCGTCATGAGTAATTACCAAATTCATCCTATATTCCCCACTATTATTTACCAATGTAGTATGGGTAGTCATTGGTGTGATATCCTATCAAGTAAGAAAGAATATCATTTCGATCCATCTAGCGGTGCTCTGACTGGTGAGACTAGAGACCTTGGACTAATGCATCATGATCCTGACTTACAAGATTTCTTTGGTCAAGTCAGTAATAGTATTATAGCATGTTTAGATCAAGCAAGCATTAATACTGATGTAGTTGAACCAGCGATCATGAAAGCATGGTGTACTATGATAGATGCTGGTGATACTATGAGAGCACATACTCATGCATGTTCTGACCTATCATTTGTATACTATGTGGATCCACCAGACAATGCATTGATAAGATTCTTTAATCCAAATAGAAATCCCAACAAGTATTTTGATGGTGCATATGATAGTGAACCAATACTAAGGGAGAAGAATTTCATCAATGCTAGTGACTATACAATGGGTGTACAGAAGGGTGATATAATTATCTTCCCATCTAATATACCACATTGTACAGTGGGCGGTGGTCAAAGTGTCCACCTTAGATCCATTGCTGGTGATGTTAAGCTAGTATTGAAGCATGATTATACCAGTTTAGACACTGGTTTGATCAATCCAGCACACTGGAGGGTTGTGCAACCCAACAAACTGGCACACTCATCCAACACAGACCCCTGAAACCTGTTATATTAGATTTGTTGAGGGATCACTAGGTTCCTAACTACTAAGACATCAACGCAAGGCAGGGGTGAGCAACAATCAGGAGTCTCTTAGATGGCACACTGTGGAAAACTGCTCTTTATGTTTGGAGACCTCTTGTACTGCTGATATTCTAGGATATCTGAAAAGACAGTTTTGAAGTTGTAAATCTTAGACATGACGTTGGGGTAATTGACTGCCCCTAGTCTCTCAACTGCTGCATGTCCCTTTGATGGTTTCAGACATGGAGGCGATAGGAAACCATCACCTTATACTATACCTAACTACCTACTATGTCTGTAGAATCAGTTCTTACCGACCTTGAGTATTCAATTGATTATCTTGGTTGCGATGACGAGCAATCAGGTGAAGTGTTTGCAGCAGCAGAGTCATTAGGTGTCTCACCTAGATACTTTGTTGAGGAGTTCATTGTTACTGGTGATGCCGATGTGCATCAACAGGATTACCTATCTGTTGATACATTCAACGCTGTTCATGGTATTTACTTCGAGGAGGAGTAATTAATGCAACCATCAGATTCCTATGAGAAGTGGGATCGTGCGAAGACTCTTTTATTAGAGTCTTTGCATAAACCTGACGATAGATTGAGAGGTTGTGCTCACAACCAGAAATGTTTTTATGAGTTGATGGAGATTAAAGATCAGGTTATAGATATGGTACAACGAATGCAAAACCCACGTAAATATGTGGATGATGATTACGATAAAATACCATCTAGATACTAATGGAAGAAGAACTAAAGTTTGAAGTCGTTCTAGATGAGGACGGCTTCAATTTGTTGTATGAAGCAGCACAAACTAGAGAGGAACTCAGAGACCTCTTAATGCCCCTAGAAGAGGCAGAACTGAAGTTATCTTATAAAGAGTACCTCAAAGAGGTTGACGAGGGTGAGAGAATGAGTTATAATGATTTTAAAGACTGGGCTGAAAATCCAGACGATTCCCACATACTACCTGATGGATGTTATGAAATCTGAAGAAGTTGTTACAGTTGTTGAGGTGAACACTCAAGAACTATATTATTTACAGTCCTTAATGATGGATTCGCCTGATCCTGAGATTGATGGACTTGATTGTAGTGACCTATATCATAGATTAGATCATGCAAGAGTTGATGCAAAGAGAGAGTTGGAGACATTTATACCTGGTTTCCATGACTAATGGATAATTTTATTAGATCTTATGATAGGGTACTAGACCCAAAGACATTACAAGAAGTATTAAAGATTGCTGCTAACACTGATGATAAGCAACGTACCAGAGGTGGTGCGAGGTTTAATATTAGAAACAATGGTACTGTACGTGATCGGCAAATATTATTAGAACCATTTTGGCCACAGATTGCAATGGAGGTAACTCATTGTGTCTTTGATAACTTATTGAAACCATTTATTACTGAGTTCTCTCTCATTAAAGATCTAGAAGCAGATTGGATGAATGGGTGTTGTTTGTTACAAAAGACAGCACCTAGTGAAGGATACCACAAATTTCATATTGAGAACAGTGGGTATATCAATCAGACTAGAAACGTAGCATGGATGATATATCTTAATGATGTTGAAGATGGTGGTGAAACAGAGTTTCCATACCAAAAGAAAAGATTTAAACCTGTAGAGAATAGAGGATTGATATGGCCAGGTGGGATAACACATTTCCATCGTGGTCTTCCACCATATTCTAATGAAAAATTAATATTAACAGGTTGGTTAGCAACATCAAATGATATTATGACCTACCATGTAAGTACACCTAACCCACTAGATCGAAATGAGAATAACTCAAGAAATAATTGATAAGATTGCAGTACTAATGCAACACACCAAAATGAATGGTGATGTTAATTGGAAAGATGGAGATGAGATAGATGTCTGCTTAGGTGGACATTTTGCTGGTGATAAGTTTATCTCTATTATAAACAGAACTCGTAGTAACACTACCAAAAAATAATGTATCAAGCACTACCAGACTTTATAACAGTTAAAGATAGTAAAGTAGCAGGTCAAGGATTATTTGCTACTGATAATATACCTGAAGGTGTTGACCTAGGTATATCACATGTTGTTGTGGATAATTCTATCATGAGAACACCTCTTGGTGGTTTCGTTAATCATAGTGAGACACCTAACTGTACAAAATGGCCTGAGGTACAACAATGGGGTCAAATATATTATATGAAGACCATTAAAGAAATCAAGAAGGGTGAAGAACTATTCTTGAAGTATACATTCTATAATGTAACATGAGAAATACTGTTCTATTTGGTGATTGTAGAGATACACTCAAGACATTACATGGTCACATTACCACTGGTATTGCTGAGAGACCACGTATGTGTGTTACATCACCACCGTACTATGGTTTAAGAAACTATGGTGATGAAGAGAATCAAATAGGTCAGGAACAATCACCTGAAGAGTTTGTTGAACAACTAGTGGATGTATTCAGTAAGGTACGTGATGTACTAACTGATGATGGTACACTATGGTTAAACATTGGTGATTCATATTATAATTACAGGAAGGATGGATGTATACCCAAACAGTCTGTTGCAAAGAATAGACAAGACTTACCCAAGACAACACCACGTAGATCCAATAAGCTTGTAGGATATAAAGATAAGGATCTAATTGGTATACCGTGGATGCTTGCATTTGCATTACGTGCTGATGGATGGTATCTAAGACAAGATATTATATGGCACAAACCTAATCCTATGCCTGAGTCAGTTAAGGATAGGTGTACTAAATCACATGAGTACATATTTTTATTAAGTAAGAGTAAATATTATTACTACAACAATGAAGCAATAAAAGAACCAGCAAAGGATTGGGGTACACGTGATAGAACCAATGGTAAGTATCACAATACTGGTACAGGACTACAACCACACTCAGGACTATCTAAATCATATCCTAAGAAGAATAAGCGTAGTGTCTGGTCAGTGACCAACAAACCATATAAGGGTGCTCATTTCGCTTGCTATCCACCTGATCTCATTGAACCATGTATTCTAGCAGGTTCTGAGGAGGGTGATATCAT
>Ga0163111_10001687_pt1 | contig 13736 bp, 12 predicted proteins | sample CRUFie1St18metaG_FD_109645 | JGI IMG/M metagenome (GOLD analysis project Ga0163111, IMG submission 109645) | Marine microbial communities from the Costa Rica Dome - CRUD Field 142mm St18 metaG | ecosystem: Environmental > Aquatic > Marine > Oceanic > Photic zone | place: Costa Rica: the Eastern...
CACAACTTCCGGTAAAATGTTACTGCAGAATGTAGTGATTATCGATGGAGCAAAAATATATCTTCCTGATTATATATATGAAATTGACACGAAAGATAGTTTTGCAAAAACAACAAACATAATCCAATTATGGGATTTGGGAGGATTGCCAATTCATTCTGAAAAATCAATCCATAGTTTTGATTGGCTGTATGATTTAAGATCAATAAACTCAACAATATCAAGAAAAATAGCAATCTCTTGGATCTTAGAGTGGGTAGCAAGATATGGCAGTGGAAAGGGTCCAGGTTGGAGTATTGAAGTAGCATCAAAAAGGGCTATTTCTTTAGTGGAAAACACAGACCTTTTTGAAAAACCTCCCTTTGGAGGAGAGGAGCCTTATAATTTTCTGAATGAAAAAGTTAGGACGATTTTAAGCAGGACATTATACCTCATAAGAATTGTAAAACCCATAAGCTTTTCAAGTAAGAACCAATTTTTTATAAAGATGGCTATTTTTTATTGTGAATACTTTCGAGGGGCAGAAACCAAAATTTTAGGTCAATTTATCCAAGGAATTGGTCGTGAATCAAAAAGATTAATAAACAAGCACGGAGAGATAGATTCGAGAAATCCCGAAGAACTTTTGGAATTTTTAGTTTATTTAGAGAAGTTACGAAACTATGGCAGACAATTGAAAGTTTATGGTGCGGCAGAAGGGTCCTTCATTGACGTTTCAGTTATGCGTGCTGCTAAAACACTAAAAGCAGTAAGGTTTGAGAATGGAAGATTGGTTGCAGCAATGGGTTCTGACGGGGGGTCGGAACCTTATTTAAATGTGTTATCATCAGTAGAATATCCTAAGGAGGTTATTAGAGATGGCATATATATGGGCTTTTGTAAGTTAAGGGCAAAAAATGTAACAATTATTGCAGATGTAAGCGAACCACCCAAGTATGATAGAAGAGGGACAGCACATGCAGGATTGTTGTCATTTGAATTTGCATCGGGATTACGAAAAATAATAGTGAACTGTGGCTCTGGGCATAGACACGACTCTTATATTGAAAGGCAAAATAGGTCTACTTATGCTCATTCAACTTTGGAACTAGCTGATCAATCCCAAGCTCAATTTATACCAGTTTGGCCTAGAAGTCTTCGTCCTGAAGACAAAATGTTTAGGAGAAGTCAGAAGGCAACAAAGGTTTTAATGGAAGAAAACCAAAAGGAAAAAACTTTAACCTCAGAGCATAACTGTTATGAATCAAGATTTGGTATTATACACAAAAGGCAGTTTAAACTAACGTTCGATGGTCAAAATTTGTCTGGGTCGGATGAATTAATTTATTCTGGCTTTAAAAATAAAAAGACTCCTTATAGGCTATATTTTCATTTACATCCTGATGTTGAAGCATGGCATTTGGAAACAAACAAATCTGTAATTCTTAAGCTTAAGAACGGGGAGACATGGCTTTTTACTCATAAAGGTGGAGATTTATCTTTGGCTGAAAGTGCATATTTTGGCCGAGGAGATATTAATGTTAGAGAATCAAAACAAATTGTTGTGTCTTCAAATAAAAAAAAATATAGGGAGCTTGTAGAATGGAAATTTCAAAACCAAACCTCTAGATCAGGAAATTTAAGAGACATAGGATTGGAAAATATTGGATAAAAAAAATTTAAAAAATTCCAAGCTTACAAAATTAACCAGGGCGTTAATTTCTGTTTCTGATAAGAAGAATTTAAATATTTTGGCGAAATATTTAGTGTCATGTGGGGTGGAAATAGTCTCGACAGGGGGTACAGCTTCGTTCTTAAGAGACAGAGAATTTCCTATAAATGACGTTTCGGAGGTAACTGGTTTCCCAGAAATGATGGATGGAAGAGTAAAAACTCTTCATCCAAAGATACATGGAGGAATACTTTTTCGAAGAAATAAACCAGAGGATTTACAAGAATTACGTGATCATGCCATTAGTGAGATAGATCTCGTTGTAGTCAATTTATACCCGTTTAGAAAAGCGGTCCTTTCAGGAAAGAATTATTCGGATTGCATAGAAGAAATAGATATTGGAGGCCCGGCCCTTATAAGGGCAGCAGCAAAAAACCATGAGAACGTTTGTGTGATTGTTGACCCAGATGATTATAATGATCTAATAAAAGAGTTAAAAAATAATGATGGAAAAATTTCAACATCTTTCAGTAAGAGAATGGCCATTAAGGCATTTTTGACTGTTTCAAATTATGATTTTGATATTCAAAATTGGTTAAAATGTGGTTCCATAGGGATTGCGGGGATAAGATCAGGCATAAAAAAAGAAATAAAACTTCGGTATGGGGAGAATCCACATCAAGAAGCCGAACTTTTGATATATGATAGAGAGGGGCCAAATATCGCAACCTCAAAAAAAGTTCAGGGAAAGGAGCTGTCTTACAATAATTATATCGATGCTGATAGTGCCTTTAAGATCATTTCGGAGTTTAATGATGAAAAGGAATTTGCTTGTGTAATAGTCAAGCACAAAAATCCTTGCGGTGTTGCTAAGGCGAAAACACTTCATCAAGCATATTTAAAAGCAAACAACTGTGATCCTACCTCAGCTTTTGGTGGAATTGTTGCTGTAAATTCCACTCTTGATGCCATTACAGCGAGTGAGATTAAAAAAACTTTTACTGAAGTTATAATAGCACCAAAAATATCAAAAGAAGCAAAAGACATTTTCAAAGAGAAAAAAAATGTGCGACTCTTAGAAACGTTTGGTTTGTTAGATTATAAGAGTTCTACAAAGGTTACAAAGGAAATATCCGGCGGTATTCTTTTGCAGGAAGAAAATCGTATTATTTTCGATAGAAAAAAGATTAAAAATGTAACAAATCTAGAGCCAAACGAAAAAGAATTAAATGATATGATTTTTGCTTGGAAAATAGTCAAACACGTAAATTCTAATGCCATAATAATTGTGAAAGACGGTCAAACAATTGGGATAGGGGGCGGCCAGACTAGTAGGCTTGATAGTGTTAAGATGGCCATTATAAAATCAGAAAATTTCGCTAATAATATGGAAAATAATATGATAGGTGCTGTAGCGGCCTCGGACGCATTTTTTCCTTTCTCAGACGGAGTGATTGAATTATGCAACGCTGGCGTGAAGGCAATTATTCAGCCCGGCGGTTCTATAAATGATGAAGATATAATAAGAGAGGCCAATAAAAACAATATTTCTATGCTTTTTACCGGAATTAGATATTTTTCGCATTAGGAACTAATTTCTCTAGCTTCCTCTAATAACATAATTGGAACACCATCTTTAATTCTAAAGGCCAAGCCAGCTTTATCTGAAATTAATTCATGCTTTTCAGAATCATAACGGAGCCTTGTTCTCGTTTTCGGGCAAACCAATATTTTAAGCAAATCATAATTAAACTCGTTGTCCATTTTAATCCCTTACTTTTTAACTATTGAATTATATCATTTCCTTGTTTTTGAGACGAGATTTCCATTAAGGTAGTCAAAACCTTTTTCCGATCATCTAAACTATAGGCTTCTAATAGAGCTTGCTTTTCATAACTTTCAAAAGGGCACAAAATTGAAAGTGAATTAATCAAAGTTTCTTGATCTGCTTTTTTCAAATTACTCCAGTCTGCAGAAATTTTATTTGAAGAAAAATAATCTGCAATAATACTAAAAAATGGATCAGTACCAGACATTTCTTTTGCTGGGTTATTTCCTAAATCAATTGAAAAATCTGACCAATCAATTTTTGCCAGCAAATATGATGATTGATTTTGTTTCAAGTCAATAAGAAAAAATCGGCTAAATCCTGTTAGTGTAATCATGTAGCGCCCATCATCTAATTCATCATACGAAGTAATTTTTCCTGCGCATCCAATTTTGTAAAACTTTTCAATATCTTTAAAGCTTGAGTTTCTTTCTTGATTTTCCAGGGGTTGGATCATACCTATAAGTCGATGATCGGATTTTAAAGAATCTTTGATCATTTCAAGATATTTAGGTTCAAAGATATTTAAAGGAAGTCTGGATCTAGGTAAAAGTAATGCCCCAGTTAAGGGAAAAAGAGGAATATTTTCAGGACTAAAACTCATTACCATTACATAGTAAAATTAAGAGAACATCAGGGAAGAAAGCTTCCGTCTACCGCTAATAGAAAAACTGTTTTCTGGTCCTAAAGATTCAAATATTTTAGTAAGCTGGTTTTTTGCAGCCCCATTGTTCCAATCTCTATCTTCCTTGTAAATTTCCAATAGCAGTAGAATTGATTCTTCTGGTTGCGAGTTTGCATTTAAGGCAATAGCAAGTTCAAATTTGTTTTTAAGGTCCTTTGGATTGCTGTCTAGGCGCTTTTTTAATACAGAAACTTCCTCTAGATCCTCTGATTTTTCAAGCAATTCAATTTTCGCAACCATCTTTAAAATTTCAGGTTTTTTTCGCATTTCGTCATTTAAATTTTCAAGGTAAATCTTAGCTTCCGTAACATTGGACATTTTTAGATAACAAGAAATTATTCCACTGTGTGCTAGAGGATTGGTTTGATCTTTTTCCGCAGCAGTTTTAAAGGCCATCATTGCTTCTTCTATAAGGTCCTCCTCCAGATGTATTTCTCCTTGCTCTATTAGATTTTTTTCCTCTTCATCATTGGAACCAAACTTCTTCTGAATTTTTTCAAAGAATTCCTTAACTGAGGATGCTGTTTGTGCTCCCATAAACCCATCTACAGGCTGACCAGCAGAGAATGCGAAAACGGCTGGAATAGATTGAACTCTAAGTTGAGAGGCTATGCCCTGATTTTCATCTATGTTTACCTTAACTAGTTTAACTTTGCCGTTTCGTGCTTTAACTTCGCTCTCCAAAATTGGTCCAAGCGTCTTACATGGACCGCACCAAGGAGCCCAAAAATCAACTATAACGGGTAAATTTTGAGATGCCTCTACAACTTCTGCCATAAATGTTTGGTCGGAAGCATCTGATATCAAATTATTATTACTGGTTCCAATAACGTCTATCTCAGGCATTGTTTCTCCATTTATCAGCTCAAGTAAGATACATGAGGGTAGTCTAAGGTAAATTCAACCATTAATTTATTTTTTCTAATAATTTATTAAGACGTGATATAAAAGCTTCTCTCGTTTTAAATGGTGACATTGGTATAAATTTATATTTTTTAACAAAGTCATCTTTCTGGGAGCCAAAAATTTTGTCGGCTTCCTTTTCAGTAAAGCCAGCCATTTGTGTTGCCTCAATCCATGCAGCGGATTTATCGGCATTTTTTATTTTTGATTTAATGCTTTTTGGAACGGTGGTGGGTAAACCAAATTTAATATGAACTGCCCTAAGAATTTCGATTTCTAACTTCTCATATTCTGGCCCTATTTTATTTTTAACTGGAGATATCATGTCTCCTATAACATATTCCGGGGCATCATGAAGAAGAGCTACCAACTGCCACGCCGCATTTTTAATTTCTCTCGAAAATAGTTCCTGAACCAATAAAGAGTGATAAGCAACAGATAGAGGAAATTCTCCAAATGTTTGCCCATTCCATCTAGCTAAAAATGACAAGCCATGAGCAATATCCTCAGCCTCAATATCTAAAGGTGAAGGATTCAATAAATCCAATCTTCTCCCCGATAACATTCTCTGCCAAGCTCGATCAATATTTTCTTTGATATTACTCAAAATATACACTATCTAAAAAGAAATTTTTTTATGAGGAAAGTTTCTATGAGTAATGATTACATTGTCAAGGATATTAATTTAAGTGCTTTTGGACGAAAAGAGATATTAATAGCAGAAACAGAAATGCCGGGCTTAATGGCACTAAGAGAAGAATTTGGTGCGGAAAAACCGTTAAGGGGTGCAAGGATTTCTGGATCCCTACACATGACAATTCAAACAGCCGTTCTTATAGAAACGCTTGTTCATCTTGGAGCTGATGTGAGGTGGGCCTCATGTAATATTTTTTCTACGCAAGACCATGCTGCCGCTGCCATTGCGGAAACTGGAACCCCTGTTTTTGCAATAAAAGGCGAAAGCCTTGAAGAATATTGGGATTATGCTGATAAAATATTTAATTTTAAAACAGGAACCTGCAATCTAATTTTAGATGATGGTGGGGATGCAACCATGTATATTCTTTTAGGTGCTAAAGCTGAGGGTGGTGACACGGAATTCTTAGAAAACCCATCTTCTGAAGAGGAAGTTGCTCTTTTTGCTCAAATTCGAAAGAGAATGAAAGAAAACCCCGGTTGGTTTGGAAAGCAAAGGGATGAAATTTTGGGTGTTTCGGAGGAGACAACAACAGGTGTACACCGCTTATACCAGTTGATGGAAAAAGGAGAACTTCCGTTTCCTGCTATAAATGTAAATGACAGTGTTACAAAATCAAAATTTGATAATAAATATGGCTGTAAGGAATCTTTGGTTGATGGAATAAGAAGAGCCACTGACACAATGCTAGCAGGGAAGACAGCTGTAGTATGTGGATATGGAGATGTTGGAAAGGGATCTGCGGCAAGTTTAAGAGGGTCTGGCGCCAGGGTAAAAGTTACAGAAGTTGACCCTATTTGTGCACTTCAAGCTGCTATGGATGGCTTTGAAGTTATCAAACTTGAGGATGCGTTGGAGACCGCCGACGTTTTCATTACTGCAACTGGAAATAAAGATGTCATAAAAGTTGACCATATGCGGAAGATGAAAAACATGGCTATTGTTGGCAATATTGGACATTTTGATAATGAAATTCAGATAGCCGGGCTGAAAAATCATAAATGGACAAATATTAAGGATCAGGTGGACATGATAGAAATGCCTTCAGGGAATAATATTATATTACTTTCAGAAGGACGCCTTCTAAATTTAGGTAATGCAACAGGGCACCCAAGTTTTGTAATGTCGGCAAGCTTTACTAATCAGGTTTTGGCTCAATTAGAACTTTGGACGAATGCAGAAGAATATAAGAATGAAGTTTATGTTTTGCCAAAAAAGCTAGATGAAAAAGTTGCAATGTTACATCTTAACAAAATAGGTGTAAGACTTACGGACCTAGAAAAGGATCAAGCTGACTATATTGGTGTGGATAAATCAGGACCCTTTAAGCCAGATCACTATAGATATTAATTCATTCTATTTTTAAAGGTCTTGATAAAAGAAGCTGAACAGCATCATTTGGTTCGATTTTACCTTTAATAATTTGTGATATGGCTTCGACAATAGGCATTTCTACTTTTAATTTTTTGGAGAGTTTCAATACAGCTTCAGCTGTTCTTACTCCTTCTATAGTCTTGCTGTTAAGATTAAATTTTTCAGAAATATTTTTCTGAACGATACTTTTTCCCAGCAAAAAATTCCTCGATTTTGTAGAGTTGCAGGTTAAAGACAAGTCCCCAAAACCGGACAAACCAAAAAGAGTTTTTTTCTGAGCTCCTAGCGTTACAGCAAAGTTACATATCTCAGAAAATCCCCTTATCATCAAGGATGTTCTAGCACTTTCTCCTAGCCCCAGACCTTCTGAAATACCACATGCAATGGCGATTATATTTTTTAGCGAACCACCTAGTTGAACACCATAGGGATCGTTACTGGCATAAAGCCTAAGTGTCAGGGTAGAAAGGTTTTTTTGAAGTATTTTTGCAGTTTCAATTTTTAAATGTGCAATTATTAGTGCAGTGGGCAGACCTTCAGCAATTTCAGTAGCAAAGCCAGGACCACTCAGAACAGCAAAATCTTGCTGCGGCAAAACAGATAGCAAAAGGTCCGATTGAAGTTGTAAATTCTTAGCATCGATACCCTTTCCGCACAAAACAAAGGTGGTTTTTTCTGAGAATGCATCTTTATTTTCGCTTAAAAAAACTCTCGTTTTTTGTGCAGGTATACTAAGTAGGATTATATCTGCAAATTTTGAAACAGATTTAAGGTTTTCCGTCGTAATTAGGCGCTCTGAGAGCTTTATGCCTGGTAAATACTTATTATTAACGTGTTTGCTACCTATCTCCTTCCGCTGATTTTTGTTTGGGACCCAAAGCGTAACATCCTTATTTTCTTTAGCTAATGTATTAGCTAAAGCAGTTCCAAATGCCCCTGCTCCAATAACTAAAATTTTCAAGATTTAGCCCCCCTTTTTCCGGAGCCTATTAGAGGGGCGGCTTCGGTATCTAAAGGCCATCTTGACCGGATCTCTAATTTTCTTTCAATACACCCACGTTCTAGAAAAATTTCAGCCCCTGCACTAGCAATCATAGCCCCATTGTCTGTGCAAAGCTCAATAGGGGGAGCAAAGAATTCAAAACCTAGTTTCTTCGACGTGTTTTCTAAACATTGTCGGATACTCTGATTTGCAGCGACCCCTCCACACACACAAAATTTTAAGCCAGTTAGATTTTTATAATATTTCTCCCGAAAAGAAGTCATAGCAATTTTTGACTTTTCCGCAAAGATATCTGAAATAGTTTTTTGGAAATCAGCTGACATATCATTAATAAAAACAGCTTTTTTTTCTTCACTGGAATATTGAAAGTTTTTCTCTATCTCTCTTGCTGCAGCAGCTTTTAAGCCCGAAAATGACATATTGCAAGTTGGTGCTTTAAAAAGAGGTTTAGGAAGATTAAATCGATTTATTTTTCCCTTTTTGGCACAATTTTCGATTAATGGTCCTCCCGGATAACCAAGGCCAAGAAGCTTAGCGAGTTTATCAAATGCTTCCCCTGGAGAATCATCAATCGTTCCACCAAGTCGTCGAAATTTAGAAGGGCTCAATACCTCTAAAAATTGGCAATGACCGCCAGAAGCTAAAAGTACAAGATATGGAAACTCCAAGGCAGGGTTCCCTAGAGAAAATTCTGAAAGCCGGGGACTTAATGCATGGCCTACTAAATGATTAACGCCAATTATCGGCTTTCCTAAAGATTTAGAAAGGCCTTTTGCAAACATAGTACCGGAAATCAATCCACCAATTAAACCTGGACCTGAAGTAACAGAGATTAAGTCAATTTCACTGGCATTTAATTCAGCATTTTTAAGAGACAATGATACGCAAATATCTAAATTTTCTGCATGCGCTCTAGCTGCTATTTCAGGAACAACGCCGCCGTAATTTTCATGAAGACTGCTTTGTGAAAATATTTCTGAAGACAGAATTTTTGCAGATGAAATTCTGCTACTGATTTGCCAATCTTTTGTTTTAGTTTCCAAACTCAAATGAACCACAGAAGCTGCTGTATCGTCGCAGCTACTCTCAATACCAAGAATGGTCATTGCTTTTTGCATATTTCGCAGACATTATTAAAGCTAATCAAAAGGAGTTAGCATTAACGACATGTCCAATCAACAGAATAAAAGAAATTTTTATGATCAGCCTTTAAAAATTGGCACTAGAGGGTCACCCCTCGCTTTGGCTCAAGCATATGAAACCAAAGAAAGATTGATGAAGTTGCATGGCTTAGGTGATGATGCTTTTGAAATATGTGTAATAAACACAATGGGTGATAAAATCCAGGACCGTGCATTATCTGAGATTGGTGGAAAGGGTTTGTTTACTAAGGAAATTGAAGAAGGGTTACTTTCTGGACAAATAGATATTGCTGTACATTCCATGAAAGACATGCCAACGGAATTACCAAAAAATTTGGAAATATCAGTTTTTTTGGAACGTGAAGACCCAAGAGATTCATTTATAAGTGATGACTATAGCACTATAGAAGACTTACCTTCTGGTTCAGTAGTAGGTACTTCTAGTCTTAGGCGAAAAGCTCAACTTTTGGCTTTTCGTTCAGATCTAAAAGTAATTGAATTTCGTGGAAATGTTCAAACCCGATTAAGGAAGTTGAAAGAGAAGGTTGCCGATGCTACATTTTTAGCCTGTGCTGGACTGAATAGACTTTTAATGCAAGATTTGATAAAACCAGTTCCTATTAAGCAAATGCTTCCAGCCGTAGCTCAAGGCGTTATTGGAATAGAGAATACAATAGGAAATAAAACCATATTTGATTTAATTGAGCCATTAAATCATAAAAAAACAGCAATTCAAATGACAGTAGAGAGATCGTTTTTAGCTGTTTTAGATGGTTCGTGCAGAACTCCAATTGGTGGTCATGCCATAATTAAGGAAGAAGAAATATTTTTCCATGGTGAAATTCTTAAGCCCGATGGTTCGATAGTGCACAAAGACGTTTGGTCCGGACCTATCTCGGATTCAAAAATGATTGGAGAAACTGCAGGTCAAATTCTTAAAGAAAAAGGGGGAAAGAATTTCTTTGGGTAGATCAATATTACTTACCAGGCCCATTAAGCAATCAAAAATTTTCGAAAAAATGCTTTTGAAAGAAGGTGTAAAAGACCCCATAATAATTTCTCCTCTCGTTAAAATTATTTTCAACAAGTTTTCCGGAGATGAGTTTAAAAAAATAAAGGCATTTGTGGTTACAAGTTCCAACGCTATCGAGGCAATAAAAAGGAATAAATCATTTTCACTTCGTTTATCTAGAGAACTTATTCCAATTTACTGTGTTGGAAAATATACAACAGAAATAGCTAGAGCATATGGTTTTAATAGTAGTTTCTTTGGATCAACAGCATCAGATTTGGCAGACAATTTAGGCAAGAAACTTCTAACAAAAAACGATCATTTTAAGGCCGAAGAAATCTGTTATTTAAGGGGTCAAAAAATTACACTCAACCTTGTTAAATATCTAGGGCTAAAGGAGAAAGTTGTGTATTCTCAAATAGAAAATGAAATGGACCCTAAAATAGAAGGTAAAATAACTGCTGGAGTGGTCGGGAACATTTTTTTCTTCTCTAGTCATACCGTGGATTTGTTTTTTGACAAAATAAATGGTATTGAGGCTTCTATTAATATATTTTGTTTTAGCGAAAATATCCGCAATAAAGTTATTGATAGGATAGGGCGGGAAAAAGATAATGTCTATTTTACTGAAAGACCGATAAGCTTAGATATGGTTAATTTATTTCTATCCAAAAAGTAGAGCACTTCATGGCAAAAGGTACAAGAAGTACAAAAAATGCTTCCGAGGCATCTGGGAACCAAAAAGTCAGCAAAGCAGCTAAAACTAAAGAGTTGGCAGCCGAAGAGGTGGAGGTAGTTCAGGAAAAAGAAATAAATGAAAACAATAGTGTTTCCGGAAATAATATAAAGAATTTTACTGAAAGACCTATATGGATAAACCTAAAGCTTTTGTGGGCATTTGGTTTCATTTTATTACTAATATTAACATTTGCATCAACTTTTCTTTATTTTGAAAATCGAGATCTGAGAAAAAGTTTGATTGAAGTTTCTGCACATCAGCAAAAGATATCTGATTTTTTAGATGGAGAAAGTTTTGCAAAGAATGTTCGTGAGCAGTTCAATGAAATGTATCTTAATATGGTCACGACAGATTTGGAAAGAAGGACACAGGAGTTTGACGAAAAAATCAAAACTTTTAAAGACGAGTTGGTTGCCATTCCGACAAAAGAGGAACTTATCTCTGACTTGGATCCAATATTAAAAGACACCCTTTTAAAAATGGAGGAAAACTTAAGTCTAGAAATCTCAAAAAGAATTGAGAGTTTAAATAACCTGACTAAAGAACTTTCTAATGAAATTTCTGCAAATGGAGAAATCGATATTAATTTAATTCTTCAGGAGCTGGATAAAGTTAATGAAGATATTGAAAGAATAAAAAAAGGTTCAAAGACCATGTCTAATGAACTAAAGGCCGTTTCTAGTAATATCAATAGAATTAATAGTGACTTTCGAAAAAAAGAAGAGTTAGAATCTAATCTCAGCCAGCAAGAAAATATGGAAACAGTTTATTCGGAAGTTCAAGAGATTTTAAGAATTATACCCAATTTGACCACCTTAGCTATTAGGAATGAGTATGTATCTGAGACAATAGAGAAAACGGATAATAGGTACTGGGGACAAATAAAGGCATTTTTCGGTAGTAAAATCACCTCAAGATCTCTTAAACCTAAAGAGGGAAGTTCAGTAGATGCAATAATGTCAAGGGCTGAAAATGCTCTAAAGGAAATGGATCTTAACAAAGCGCTTGTAGAGTTGGAAAGCTTACCTGATACGGCAAGGGCGACTTTTATTGAAGTGATAGAAAGAGTTATGAAATTAGTAGGGACACCAGAAAGCGCTTCAGATCAGGACAATTAAGATGATATTTTCGGCACTAAAGGGTTTTTTTGTTTTAATTTTTGTGGGCATTCTTGGTCTCCTAGCAGGCTATTTAAATGATACGCCGGGTGGGGTAAATTTAGTATTTTATTCTGAAGAGTTTCGCTTTTCGTTTCTTAGTGCCATATTTTTCCTGCTAATCATAATTGTTGCCATTCTCATACTAATAAAGATTCTGAATTTTTTATCTGCGGTCTTAAGTTTTTTTCGTGGTGATGAAACCGCAATAAAAAGGTTTTTTGAAAGATCTAAAGAAAGGAGGGGTCTTAAAGCATTTTCAAATTCTCTTATAGCTTTAGAAGAAGGAGAAAATGATAAGGCGTTTTCAGAAGCCAAAAAAGCAGAAAAGTTGCTGCGGTTTCCTCAAATGACAGCTCTTTTAGGGGCAAGGGCTACCAGAGCAAATGGTCTAATTTCAAGTGAGAAGGAATATAATAAAAAACTCCTTAAATACCCTGAAACGCAGATTGTAGGTTTAAGAGGTTTAATAAATTCCAGTTTAGAAGATGGGGACATTGATACAGCCCTAGCTTTAGCTGAAAAAGCTAAAACATTAAATCCAAAGAATGTAGGCGTAACGGAAACGCTATTTAATTTACAATGTAAGAACCGGGATTGGGAAGGAGCACATAAGAGTGTTTCCGAAATGTTTAGGCAAAAGCAAAGTCTTACAGGAGAAGAGTTAAGAAGAAGAGAGTCTGTGGTTCTGACGGCCGCTGCAAAAGAAAATCAACTTAATGGATTGACAGAGAAATCACTCTCACTAGCTCGTCAGGCTGTAAAGAAAACACCTGAATTTATTCCCGCAATTATTGTTTGTGCAGAGCTAGAACATTTGGTTGGCAAAAAGTCTTCAGGAGTTAAGTTAATTAAATCGGCTTGGGCCGTTGCGCCTCACCCTCTCTTAGCTTCAGTTTACGCAAATTTCTTTCCGGAAGAAACGCCTGAGAACAGGCTGGATAGGTTCCAATCCCTATTAAGAAATTTGAAGCACTTAGAGGCAGCGATCATTAGTGCAAATCTGCATATAGCCATAGAGGATTTTCCAAAAGCTAGATCGGTTTTAGTACCTTTTACCGAGGCAGAACTTGATTCAAGAGTTGCCACATTGATGGCAGCTGCTGAGAAAGGATGTGGAGAGGATGAGAAAGTCGTGAGTGGGTGGTTGTCTAAGAGTACGACTTCTAAAAGACCACCAGAATGGATCTGTGATCGATGTGGTTATATAGATTCTTGGAGGCCAGTTTGTTCCAAATGTGATACTTTTGATAGCCAAATATGGGCCTCCCCATCCAACTCGACAGAACTTCATCATGGATTAACCACCTTGCCCTTTGTACTTGATTCTTCTGAAGTCAAACCTGAAAAAGATACAGATAATATTTCGGATGATATTGAAGGTGATCTTGCCCATGAGGAAAGAGAAGTTGGTTCTAATTCAGAAGTAGCTCCAGATTTGATTTCTGAAGAAGAGAATGAAACTAAGGGAAAGGATAGAAGAAAAGAAAAGCAGACAATTGATATTGCCGACAACGCCCGAAAAATAATCTAATTACTCTTAGC
>Ga0163111_10001689_pt1 | contig 13734 bp, 14 predicted proteins | sample CRUFie1St18metaG_FD_109645 | JGI IMG/M metagenome (GOLD analysis project Ga0163111, IMG submission 109645) | Marine microbial communities from the Costa Rica Dome - CRUD Field 142mm St18 metaG | ecosystem: Environmental > Aquatic > Marine > Oceanic > Photic zone | place: Costa Rica: the Eastern...
CTGTATAATTCGATCCCTCTTTGACTTTCGAACTTCCTTTATCAGGTATTCGATTTTCAGTATGAGCTGCTCTTCGTCAGGTACTTCGTTCCACCAACCCCCCTCGTTCCACGTCAAAAACCGGCTAGTTTTACTAACCTCTTCGATGATATCGAGGACCATCTCCCTTCGTTTCAGCTTTACTTGCTTCTTGTTGTCGGCCTCTTGTTGCTCTTTTTGCATTTCTTGGATGAGTGACCGAACGCTTGCATTCCCTGGATTCCAGCTCAGCGATATGCCCTGTCGAAAAAGGACATCACTCAATTTTGGGCACTCAATAATGTTGCGAGATTCTTTTGCAAGGTCCAAATACATTTGCGATTCTTTGGCCTCTCGTGCCCGTGCCCATTGCTTCATATATCCAGTCTTGATTGTCCCGGAAAAGGATATGGGTATGTGCTCTGTTGGAATCCCGAATGACTGAATTCGGTAGAGCAATTCCACGGATTCCCCTAGCAGAAAAATATCACAAATAGAATAACGCGTTGCGATTGAGTTGCAATCTGTTGTAGGAATTTTGGTTACAATCCGATTTTCCCATGCTGCAACGAGCTCGTCTTACGTACCATAATGTATTCGTGTTTTCAATCGACCCCGCCCAACCCAGACCCGAAGCACAGCTGCGAAGAATCGATGAAGTGGGGTATCTGGTAAACAAATATGGATTGAAGCCATCCGGCATGATGTCATATCCTCGGGTCTGAAATTAGTCGGTGCAGAGCTTATCACTTTATCCCTCATGACATTGAACGTTGTGCCGAACCAAATAACGCATACCAATCCCTTTCGTTGCGTATCAATATCATCCCCTGCAATCCAATTCATGTACATGTATAATTTTGCCACCATAAATATTTTTGAAGATCGCCTCTGAGAGATAGAATACAAAACAGAGTTAGTGGAAAGGCGTGGTAAGCATGTCTACCAACCCATTCTGAAAATTCGGAATTATCCTTTGTGACGCCAATGAAAAATGCCATCGTACCTTATTTGTATCTGTCTCGTTATTAAATTCACTATACGCTCCGGCTTCATAGGGGGATGGATTGATGAGGGCGAAAATACGTCTTCCACTTCTATCACGATAGGGCAAAAACTGAATATGACCATTCCGAAGGTATTGGATCTCCTTTTTGTTGAAATCATTCAACCGGGGCGGTCGCTCTAGTACTACATTGCCAAAGAAGTGACATGCCAAATCCAAGAACTTGACCATCTTTTTCGCTGCAGCAACAATGTCAAAAAATGTAAAACGCAGGAATCGTAATCGAAAATCATCTCTGTGAATATATGTTGATGGGAGGTATTGGCTTTGTATGTATGCCCTCTTTTGGTGAAAGGGGATTATGTCGTCCCTATCCAGTACTGCGGCGAGCTTCTGAAGAGATAACTGCAACAATTCTGGCGTTTCTTCTATAGCACGGCAGCGCACTCCATGAATTTCCTCTTCCAATGCGTTTCTTTCCTCCAAAGAAAGCTGTAGCAATTCTTGTGAAATGCGATTGTCCACCATTGCGGTCTCGTCTATATTGTTCATCTCATCTTGCAGCCCCTGAATAAATCCCGACATTATCGACGTCGGGATATGAGGTGCAAAAGGTATGTGTCCCATGACACTTCCGGGAGTTATCGCTCCTGACTTCCGGGAATATACAACTTGTCGGCGTTGTCGACGATATCGCCGTCGACAATCTCAGTTCTTCTTGTATATTCTATTTTTATTAACCCATTAATTTATATTTTCATTCCCAAGATACCTGGGTGATTTTTGTTGGGAAACCCGGCTATCAATTAGGGGTCTCTTGTTTGCATTGAGAAATCTGGAGGACCTTAATTCAATTTGGAATTCCATTTTTGTTCGGGCTGTTTTCAATTATATATGAGATGACGTCAGCCCCCAGAGAATTCGTTAATTGAAAGGTGCGTGGTTCCTCAAGACAGCTTACATAAATGCATTTTGATTTCTTGACAATGATTTTAGAACACATAAGGAACATGACGGAAAAGAACCTTTCGAAAGCATTCCTATGGAATCTTGGATTGTTGACGGACTTTGTTTCATGTTTTAGTTAAGGCATCGCATTCAGGTGCCTTTCGTTGGTATTGGAACAGTGCACAAAAATAATGCTTCTGCACCATGGCTGGTCATGATCATGATGCCCCCTTGTCGGTGACAATAGTGATGATTTTTTGACGACTTTGCGTCTCCCTTATGTAGAAATACAAAAAAAACTTCTGCTACACCAAGAGTGGCAACATGGGAACAGAATAGCATTTCTAGTGATTGCAACAACTAATTTTGCAATCAAATGATTAAAAAATGCAAATAGAGGGCTTTTGGTTTGGTGCCAAAAGTATGAGTTCATAATTAAATCAGAAATAGTTTTGATTGCTATTCATATCATTTCTGACTTGTGCATTTGAATAGTGCAATGTGTCCACACTGCCATGGAAAGGGTGATAAAACAACTTGTGATTGAGACTAGTAGAGAAGAAATGGCTTCTTGATCACGTTTTTGTTGTTAATAGTCGAATGAATCGTCCAAAAAATTAAGTGTGACTGTCGGCATGCGCGGCAGAGAAACGGTCGAGCGAGCCGCGCCTAATGCGGGATCGCCGATTTTTAGCGTGACTCGCGAGTATCACACATTGAGAGGCATCTTGGCGCGTAGCTGAAAAAAACATCATCATTCTCACCGATTACGCTTGTCGTTGGAAATTCGACTGATCCATGAAATCAGAATTTCAACTAGACACCTGATAAGAAATTAAAACAGACCAAACAATAAAAGAGAATTCCATCAAGCATAGCACAGTCTCGTTGAGGGTAGTTTGCGTACTGCCCTTAAAGAAGTCGGATTGTTTTGTCATTTGTAGACTACACTAGAGGTCGCAACAATCTACAACGCTTCGACTACTCCATTGATTTAGGTTCACGGAAGGCTGCGAAATAGGAATAGAAACAAAAATATTCTTCGGTAGCCATGGTGTTAACAACGCAAAAAAGACCAATGCTGGTAGGTCTTGTATTATTCCTGATATTGACGCTTGTGAATTCACTGGCATGGGAGTTTTCCAGAGAAGACAAGAAATTAGGCTTTGCGATGGCAGATTTGTATGACGATGATGATTTCGATGACGATTCGGATGATTTTTTCGAATTTCAGCGTGGTTCTGGCCGGAAGCGCAAACAGCCCAAACAATGTCGAACAATAAGTAAGTGCCTATAATGCCAAGAAAGATTTATGTATAGATTGTTCGTGGTAAATCTCAATATCATATTCTTCTTTTTACAACTCTTCCCTCAGTCGATGTCATCTGTGACGACGAAGATTTTACACTGCTATGCGCCGCATTGGAACAGGCAGGACTGACTAATGCTTTGGACAATAAGAACAGGATATGGACACTCTTCGCGCCCACTGACGAAGCTTTCCTGTCTCTCGATCGGGAAATCGCCGAAGCGGTCTTCGAAAGTGTCGAGAACCTGGAGTTTGTCTTGTTGTATCACGCAGTCAGAAACCAAGAAATCTTTAGCCGCCAGTTGCAATGCCGAGCTACTGTGACCATGACAAATATGAAGGATACGCGCACCTTGTGCAAGGGCCAGAAGGTCTTCCAAAAGGGTGGAGGAAATAGTGATGACCAACTGCCAGAAATTATAGATGCCGACATAGAGGCATGCAACGGTGTGATCCATGTAATCGACCAGGTCATGTTGCCTACGAGACTGCCAGATGAACACTATGGCAAGCGTCCTACACAGCAGCCCGTCGCGAGACCAAGTCGGTCTCCAACACCACCGTCACCTTACCCAACGCCTTATTATCCAAAGCCGCAGCCTAGAAGCACACCATATCCAACTCCATATCCGACGCAGAAGCGCAAAGACACACCATATCCAACGTCATTTCCGACCTACCGACCAACATATCGGCCCACTCCATACCCACCACCTCCAGTCCCGGAAACGTCCTACCCGGAACCAGAACCCTATTATCCAGATCCGTACGACCCAGGACCAGATTATCATTATCCAGAGGAGAATCACGAGGACGCATATTACCCGGAAGAGGATCATGACGAGGATGATTATCACGATGATTATTATCATGATGACCAAAACGAAGATCATCATGACGAGGATGATTATTACAATGATGACCACCATGAAGACCAACACGATGACTATTATCATGATGATGATGATGATGACTCCAAACCAGAAGGTAGAGGTGGAGATTTCGTTTGCCTTTCCATCGGTGATCTAATTTGTCAGACAGGTGGCCTAGAGTTACTCTGTGAAGCCTTCTCAATAACTGGTCTGGCCCCATTCTTGCAAAACGAATTCCAATGGACGTTGTTTGCGCCAACGAATGAAGCTATAGAGAACTTGATTCAAAGTGTTCCTACGGGAACACTCAACACAAACAATATGGCAGATTTATTAGGATTTCATATGATCGAAAACAATGTCATTGAATTTAGCGACTTGCCATGTGAACAATGGGTTCAAATGTCGGACGGTGGATATACTTACACCCATTGTCGTGGGTTTGAAAAATTCCAAGTTGGCCGCGGGAACGGCTTTCAAGACAATATCATCATGCTGCGTGATAGTCCGATAATACTGAGGGAAGACATTGGTGCCTGTAACGGTATTATACATACGGTTGATGCTGTTCTACTGCCTTCCTGGTGGCAAGCATGATGAGGTTAGATGAGCAAGGTTTGATGAAAAAAGTTTGATGAGCGAAAAGTTGATGGTGAAAGACAGGTATCGTAGTAACCATGACCTGAGTATCTCACCAACGAATGTATTGACAACAAGAGCGATAAAACGACGAATAGCACTCAATTGCGTTCCGCTCAAAAATTTAGATATATTGTAAATTCCGGGGGATTATTATGAACATTAAGGTTATTAATAAATGTATAGTATTAGAACCAATGAACAGTTACCAATGTATAGGTAGCAAGATGCCTGTTCTAGTGCAGATTGGATAAAAATGTGTTGTCCTATTACTTTTTCTACTCTTATTGCTCCTGGTACAAGGAGAGGTTGCATACAAAACGCAACGTATAGAATATCGTACTTCTCTCTACGCTCCTGGCATTCTTGCGTTTTGCGATGATGGTACCAAGGTGATGGGATTTGGTACTAAAGGCCGAAGATTCGTAGGACTTTGACTATATTTGAATCAGTATCCACGAATGACTAGAGGCGTGATGAGTTGCAACGTATACTCCCTTATCGACGGCAGCGTTGCGTACTGAGGATATTGGAGGGAACTGTCCGTAAGATGTCACACTGACGCTATTTGACGTGGGTAAAAGAACCAAACGATGCGTGTCGTCACCTTGCTTTCACATGCTTTGTTGAGTCTTGCTTTGCTAAAAGGAAACTAGCAACTACTATTTAATTTCTCCCGATCAAAACGGGGACAATGTGTTGGAATCTTCATCGGATTTGTCTCCTAGAGAGCCCCGCAATTCTGAGGTCAGGGTGTGGAAATTGGAATTTTCTTTGATCGCAACGACGGTTATTTTGCAATGTGCCCAGACAATTTTTCAGCCGACAATTGGAAGTCCCGGTAAATCGGAGCATGTCAGATTATTGTGATTTTGAAAAGCGTGCTTGGAATGCGCGGTTTTTAAGATCAATATGTGAGAGAAGATGTGCCAACTCGAGGCAACGATCGATTGGTCCAAAGAGAACATTCGGGGGAGATCACACGTGCAGTTTTGTGTTGTGCCAAAGTGTGTTTGGGTCGTGAGTCGACAAATATTGCGGTCGACTGCGAGGTATTTCAACATTGGTTCCACATGATACAAACGCCAATGTCGCGCCCTAGATAGCACGGCTCGATAGATAAATCTTTTGACACAAGTGGTGGATTTCCATCAAAACAACAACCTTGGAAATGGAAGTATAAAACAACGCGATTTCTACGTGAAAAAATTCCTGACAAAGCAAAAACATTTTGCGTTGGTTTTCCTCATAATACTGCAATCCCTTGCTCCTACATTCGAGATACAAAGCAAACGCATCATGATTTCCTTTCGTGCCATGCCAATGGCAGCTCTGATTGTCGCTCTCCTTGTTGTTCCAGATGTCATGGGACAAAGTTGGGATTACGTGGAAGACGATAAATTTGACAACAGTGTTGATTGGTATGATGACCTTTATTCCGAGGAGGACGATAATACCTGGAAACAGCCAGATGACGATGATGATCATTACTACCACGACGATGACGATTGGTGGGCACCAGCTCCGGCGCCGTCTTGGCACAAACCAACCTGGCACAAGCCAACCTGGCACAAGCCAACTTGGCACAAGCCAACCTGGCACCCTAAGCCCTATCATAAACCTACCCATCACAAACCCACCAAACACCCGGTTAGAAAACCAACCAAGAAGCCAGTGTACGCATCATGCAACGACTCAGTTGGTATGTTGTGCTCTTTCGTGTAAATTGTTTTGTTTCGGGTGCTTTTGTCCCCCCCATACTCACCTTTTCGTTCTCCCACTACCGTACACACTCAAACTGCTTCAGCCGATATTGCATGTGGCGGAAGTTACAGCATCCTTTGTGCGGCAATTAAAAAGGTTGGACTCTATCGCGAACTCAACGACCGCTACCAAGACTACACAGCATTCTTTCCCACAAACAGTGCATTCGAGCAATTCTTAGACTACATGAATGTGGATAACGTCGGTGATCTTCCCAGTCGCACTCTGGAAGACGTTATTTTGTTGCACGTCCATTCGGGTCGCGAGATTAATAAGAATCAACTGAAGAAAAGATGCTCAGATACTCTGAAGATGGCAAACGGAGACCAGACCCGTACCCAGTGTTCGAGCAATAAGAATCAAATCTATCAAAAGGGGAACGGCAATCCCGACAACGACAGGCCTCAAATCATCAAGTTCGATCGACACGCCTGTAATGGAATCGTTCATACTGTTGATGAAGTTATCCTTCCAGGGTCAGTAGAGGTTTCGTTTGAATTTATTGAATCATTGTCCAATAATCCTCCTCCAGCCGAAGAAGCAACGATCGCTCTTCTTTTGCAATCGGAACCGCTCGTGTATTCTGGAGAAGGAATTTGCATGCCATCTCATATCGTTGTACTCACCGATATTCTTTTGCTCTTGCTCGCTATCCATTTCAATCCAATAATAGAAATCTAGGCGGCAGAAAAAGGGTTAAGCCAAAAGACCCGACCCGCTCCCCGACGCATTCTCCAACCAAAAAAACATCGACAAATACCCTCGCGTGCGATCAGGCTGGTTCTTTGGACTCTATCGGTACGTATCAAGGTATCAAAAATCATTGAGCTTCATGCATCCATACCCCATTCTCATCTATTTGAACTTTCTCCTCTTTCCCTTGGATATCCCTAGCCGAAGTCGCATGCTCATCTGTTACCTTCTCCATTCTTTGTGACGCTGTTACAAAGGCTGGTCTTGCTGACGTCTTAGGTGGCAATGGGAGCTTCACCGTTTTTGCTCCTACAAACGACGCGTTCGAGATGCTTGGTGCTAGTACGCTTGAAGGGCTCCTCGCCGATCCCGAAGGCGAACTTAAAAAGGTTCTTCTCTATCACGTTGCCGAAGGGAAACTCATGGAGGACGATTTAGAGTGTGGCCTCGAACTGCCTATGTTGAATTCGGATCCCTTCACCAGCGATTTTTCCAATACCGTCTGTCAAGAATTAGGAAAGTACCAGATTGGAAATGGTAACGTCTTCGGGATGTGGCCATTGATAATTGAAGCGGATCTAGAAACCTGCAACGGTGTAATCCACGTGGTGGATGATGTTCTTATTCCCAAACCCGACAATGGAAATTAATTGTATTCCAAAACAACGCACAAATTAATGCAGTCATTCAATTCGTTTCGAACACTTAAACCAAGAGCAATGAATCACTGCATATCGTTTTCAATTGCATGTTATTTTATGGGGACAAGAATTTTTCAATAACAGTTGGAAGATGCAATAAACCCAAAATAAAATAAGTTATTTGTACAACATATTCCTAATTTAAATTTTAACATTCATTTTTGAGGAGAATCCTTCTAGAGTTTCGGAACCTAGACTTCTTCTGGAAGTAAGATTTGGCTTACAATGTGAACAACGCCATTGCAAGCCAAATTGTCTGGAGCAATAAGGCGGGGAGTTCGTGGGGTAATGTTTCCGGGACCTCGTTGGTACATGAAACCGCTATGGGTCGAGCACGTGGTCTGGCTGGCCCTGTCGTTTCCCATAATCAAGTTGGTCTCACAAATCAAATCGTCCTTCTTTAGTTCGTCTCCAGGGACTGTGTGGTATTTCATAATGTCTAGAATCGAATCCCCAGTCAAACCCGCGATAGATTCAAAGGCATTTTCGAATGCCTCATCGGTGGGTGCAAAGACCGTCCACTTATCGCTAGTCAACGTTGTGTTTAACACTCTTCCATCATCGAGGAATGAACACATTCTGGACAACTCTTCCATTCCACAAATGACATCCTCTGTTGGTTCGAAGGTAAAAAGATATGTTAAGATAGAGAGAAAAGTCGAAATCGGAGATTATGAGTTTTTGATGCAATTGTTGATGGCTTCTATCATCGCAAATTTAAAAACGTAGAGAACAAAATTGATGATTTCGATTTTACTTACGAATCGATTGACACTCGTCATCTGTGGATGGTGATACTTCTTCCTCTTCCTCATCTTCTGCGCCTTCGATGAGGATGCCATCAAGCACGTGAATGACTCCATTGCAAGCATTCACGTCGGTTACGGATATTTCCAGCAATTCGTCATTTCCATTTCCAGTGATGAATTTCGTTGCATCCGGCCCACAAGAGATGGTGGTTGTTCCTCCAGTCTCCATCACCAAAATGTCATCACAGGACAGATCGGATCCGGGGATCACATGGTCTGGGATCAAGTGAAACAACAACAGATCAATCAATGCATCTTCAGTATCTTCAATGGCTTCAATGGCTTCTTGCGGAGTTTGAAGTCTAGGGAGTCGAAACACAAATCCCCCATGGTTTATGACTGTGGGCGCTGGTTTGGTGGTGTTAGAAAGGATTTCATCAAGGTCAACGTTGTCAAGAGCTGCGTTGGTTGGAGCAAAGACCGTCCACTGGGCGTCTGCGTCTTCGAAGAGATCTATGAGATCGGAATCGGTCAACATTTGGCAAAAGGAGTCAAAAATCGCCGTCTCGCAAAGGATTTCTGGAATGGTTTTGCATTGTAGTCCCTCAATGGGTTCAGACACGGTTGGTTCTGGTGATGTTGTGACCGTCTCTGTAGGGTAAGGTGTTGCTTTGGGTTTTTTGTATCTGGTTGGCCATGCGGTTGGCTCAGCAGTCGTGGGCGCAATGGTTGGCGATGGAGTCGCTTTAGAGCTCTTTTTCGCGTTAGATCCCAAGACCATGATGGATATAGCCATCAGTTGGCAGAGAAGAGTCAGTTTCATCATGGTTCGTTTCTTCGTCTATTATTTTGAGAGCAAACTGTGCTACTGTGTAGGATATGAATCGGACGCTTTCGATGTCGTTGATTGGATTTTTCGTCCAAGGGCGAGAAATTTGTTCCATACAATTCCGTTGTTGTCTAAATTCTCAATCGTGGGACCAAAATTTTCGGTAATGACTCAACTTCAATTCCCGAGGAGATGAAACCTAAATCGAATGCCGAATCCTGATTCGACAAGGGACTCACGAATTCTTGGATGACCGCCTCGTACAAATTTCAAAAGAATGCTCTCTCTTCGACGGATTAGGGCGCGATTTCTCTTTCCGTTGTGGAAAATACCTCCGAGCACGGCATCTCCCCCCAAAAATTTGCTCAGTTTTTTGGATATCCGTGAATCAGCTCATCCAATCAACAGACGATAGGCAAGTCGTAATCGGAAGAGAATATGGGAATCAAGCGGGAATGCATAACTTGCTCGCACGTCAGAGTTTCCTTCGAGCACTGAATCGTATTAAGATACTTCAGATACGCAATGAAACTTAGATTGGACGAAGCACGGTTTCCTTCCTTTGGAAGGAGACGTACGAGTTCTCTGTGCTGAGTAGTTTGTGTTACGTCAAAGTCAAAAGAACTTCTGCTGCGACAGCGTCATACCCTACCGAATCTTAGTCTTGGAAGGCAACAACCCCACTTTATTGCGACTGTGCACTATTCTAATATTCCAGCTATGATGCCGTTCTCATTCCACAAATTTATTCTTGCAACGTGTCTCTCGGCATTTTTTTCACTAGGGAAAGTCTCTGGTGACGAGAATTGCACTTCTATTGGTAAGGTGATTCGATTCAGTCGACAATGAGTTACTCAACCGGATGTACATACTCTCCCATCGGGACTATGTTGTTCGAAATGTGGTTCTTGAATCCTTCACTCATTCAATTTTTTTCGTATTGTTGTTGGTATTTCAACTATTGCTCTTCTGGGTTCAACCCTACGTTTCATTCACCAGCCGACCTTGCTTGTGAAACCGACAATCTCAGCACATTGTGCGAACTCATTTCGGGTTCCGAAGCCACAACCGATGCTCTGACAAACGAACTCTTTACCGTCTTTGCTCCCACCGACGAGGCCTTTGATTCGGTCGAGAGTGAATTGTTTGACGATTTGATAAATTGTACCCAGGCCATGAACAGCGTTTTGGCCTTTCACACAGTCTACGGAGAAGAATTGATGAGCACCGACCTGGAATGCCAGAAAACCATTGCCATGGCCAATGGCGATGACAGCCGTACGGTCTGTAGTGGCGACAAGATCTACCAAAAGGGATCTCTCAATTCGAGGGACAAGATGCCTGAAATAGTCGTAGCCGACATCGAGGCCTGCAACGGAGTTATTCACGTTGTTGACCAGGTGATGATCCCAAAAGAAAACCGAATTGCCGATTGCGACGCAGATGATGATGCTGGTGGCTTTGAGGGAATTGAACCATATTTGGACCTGAAACGGAACTCTGGGGCTTCGTGCAAGACAATTGGTAAGATGGAAACGAGTTTATGTGGCAAAGCAATAGTATCCTCCTCATTCATGTGCGTAACTCATTTCGTTTTGTGTCATTTGCCCATGTTCATCCTTTCGAATCGGATTTTGATTTTCCCAGCCGAGATTGCCTGTGACGGAAGCGATTTCTCCACCCTCTGCGATTTAGTGGTGTCAAACGACTTGGCTGAGGCTCTTTCAGAAGGCACGTGGACCGTCTTTGCCCCCACAGATGAAGCATTTTCCGCCATTGAAGAGGTCGCAGAGGATCTAGACGATGCACAAATCCTCGATGTCTTGTTATTCCATGCTATTCCGGAGCAGGTGATTGCCTTTGAGGATCTGCCGTGCCAGGGACTCACGGGGATGGCCAATGGTGCTGCGAGCCGCACCAAGTGCGACCTAGACGATGTCAGCGGTGAGCGAATCAAGATCCAAAAGGGTGCGGGTCAGATTGATGGCTTGGCGCCTCAAATTAGCATACCGAATATCGAGGCCTGCAACGGGATGGTTCACGTGGTGAACAACGTTATGATCCCCAAGCTCTAAATTTTTGAGAACTTTAAACGATAACTTGTATGCAATAGGATGAATATATGTTTAAGCTAATGCTACAACACACAAAACGCAGGTCGAATTGGTTTACCACCAGTTGTTTATTTGTGGGGACATGAATCGTTCGAAAACGTTGTGTTACTAAATAGATTGAGTGTTCTAGTTGGTTGGAGAAAAGTTGTGCAAATCTAATCGAATTTTTTTCTGTCTATAATATGCGTACAAATAATCATTGTCTGCTGTTGTTTTTGTTGTTCCTCAAAGATTGTATTCCCACATTTCATTTTTCTTCTAAAATTTTATGGAAAAATGTTCCCAAAGAAAGGCAAGCTTCCACATTCTTATATACCAAGGGCATTATTCGTTCCATTGATCCGAAAGGCCTTGACGAGACACGAACCCCGTATTACAAGAAAATAAAGAAGCATCTAGTTTACCTCCTCCAGGTCTGGGAGATCGTCCAAATCCTCTCCATCACCATCTTCACCGTCGTCTTCACCATCGTCTCCATCCATGCCTGGCATATCTCCCATGCCCGGGATACCTCCCATACCGCCTGCACCACCGCCCATGCTACCCATTTGCTTCATCAATTCTGCCATGTCCATTCCACCGGGCATACCTCCGCCCATGCCGCCCATTCCAGGCATACCTCCCATTCCAGGCATACCTCCCATTCCTCCCATTCCAGGCATACCACCGCCCATTCCCATGCCTCCTTCCAGGTTACTCATATCGAATCCTTCCTCCTCTTCGTCTTCATCGACGTACCGGTTCCAATCGATCTTGACCTGGTTCTTTTCGAGTGCCTTGTCCTTCAAGAGGCGTGGCCAGAATTCTTCTTCTTCCTTGTCTTTTTTGAGAATGTGCATCTGAATCGATCGTGGCAGGACCTTGTAGGTCGATCCCTCCGAATCAACCTCCTTAAAGAATTCGATGTTGACCTCGTAGGATTTGTCTCCACTGGTACCATTGAATTTGAGCTCCTTGTCCGTCAAGACGATGGTCTCGTCTTTGACGTCTGGCAATGCAATCGTTAGGTACAAGGAATCTGATCGCTGTGCGTATTTGATGGGTGCCGTATTTGTAGATGACATGGTTGATATTAGTAACTTAAGTTGTTGTTAGGGGAGTGTTATATAATATAGTGCAGAGTCTGATTTGTTTCTGCTTTGAGAGTTGAGAAACCAATCGTTTATCGTTGGTTGAGAAAGTCTATCTAAATCTTCGGAGAGCTTCGATTTTGAACGGTGGTTGTGCGCTGAACGAGAACCCAAAAATCAAAGGTGGAATTAATCGAAGGAGTCGTCGCTGGTCGAGCAAAAGAATCTTGAAGGCGTGCGTTCAACGTCTTATTTATTGATTGAGAGAAGAAACGAAATCCAAGATTCTCATCGAACGAGTGTCAAAATGAATAATCATCAATACGATTAGGCCTCTTCAATCAATTAGAACATTTTAAATGCCATATGCAAAAGGAGGACAACAAATAGCAGAAAGAACGAAAAGAGTTTCCCTGAAATTTTAGTCGCAAAGTTAGGAGTGCAAAAAAAGCATCAACAGCAGGATTTCTATCAAAAATACATACCCAAAAACAAGAAAAATACTTTACAGAACATTGCCAACATGGTTTCTAGCGAGAATAATGATGCAATACCACCTGTGACGTCTGACGATGATAAGACTTCGTTTGTTGATCCATCATGGTTTGAATCCCCCGCAAGGCCTCTGAGCACCTCGGGTGGAACCGCAGCCTTTTACAAACTCGAACTGACCGAGGAGGGCATGAATAGCTGCAATCGTTCGACCGCAAGCAAAGACTATTGGCTCGGCAAGGATCTAAGCCATGCGGCGGACGAAAAAGATTTTTATCAGCAGGTTCTTGACGTTCGATCCAACATGAAGAAAACTATCAATGCTGCAGAGGAGAAGAATGAAGCAGGCAGCGGCAAGACAAATTACGAGCAACATCAGGGAGACATTACCGAGGGCATCGGATTGCTAGAGGCCTTCATGTTTGATTATCTGGGCGTTCTAAGAACCGAGATAGAATGTCCTAGCGAGAAGAAGAAAAAAGAAGAAGATGATGATGCAACAAATGAGAAGGACAGCATCGATACCGACA
>Ga0163111_10001691_pt1 | contig 13728 bp, 7 predicted proteins | sample CRUFie1St18metaG_FD_109645 | JGI IMG/M metagenome (GOLD analysis project Ga0163111, IMG submission 109645) | Marine microbial communities from the Costa Rica Dome - CRUD Field 142mm St18 metaG | ecosystem: Environmental > Aquatic > Marine > Oceanic > Photic zone | place: Costa Rica: the Eastern...
CACCTTCATCGCCTTCATCGGCGATGTCGAGCCGGAGGTTGCGGTCGCCAAGATCGAGGAATATTTCGGCGACTGGAAGGCGCAGGGCCCGGCACTTGGCCAAGCGCTGCCCGGACCCGCGGAATTGAAGCCTGGCCGGGTTGGCTACTTCTTCGATGAGAAGCTGATGACCTCGGTGACGCTCGGCGCGTTGCGACCCTATGAAGAACGCCCCGATACCCGGGCAACGCGACGCGAGAACCTGATACGCGCGATCGGTTCGCGCATCCTCAACCGGCGCTTCAATCGCAAGGTCGAACAGGGCGAGGCGACCTATCTTTCGGGCGGAGCCAGCCGCTACCGTTTCGACGACGTGATCGACGGCATGACGCTGACCGTCCGAGCGACGCCCGAGGACTGGGCAGAGGCACTTGCCGAGGGCGAGCAGGAGCTTCGCCGGGCGCTGCAATACGGCTTCTCGCAGGACGAGCTCGACGAGCAATTGGCGATCATCCGGCAGGCGCGCGAGACCGCGGTCGAACGCGCCGATACGCGCAAGACCTATGCCGACTTCGAATACAATTACGCAAAAGAACTCGTGTCAGCCTTCGCACAGGACAAGGTGTTCACGTCGCCTCAGACCAATCTCGCGCTGTTCGAAGAAACTGCGCCGACGATCACTCTGGAGGAAGTCGAACGCGAATTCCGGGATGCGTGGCGCGGCATCGAGGATCCGGCGATCTACTTCGTGAACAAGGCACCGCTCGAGAACACCGAGGCGGCGCTGAAAACGGCATTGACCAAATCGCGCGAGGTTGCGGTGGCACCTCCCGAGCCGCGCAATGTCGGCGCTTTCGCCTACACCGATTTCGGAACGCCCGGTGAAGTCGTGTCCGACCAATATGTGGAGGATGCCGACGCGCATCTGGTGAAGTTCGCGAACAATGTCCGCCTCAATTTCAAGCAGACCGATTTCGATGCGGGCACGATCTCCGTACGTGTTCGCGTTGGAGGCGGCTTCATGGCGATGCCGACCCGCAGCGAAGCGCTTCGCCGCTTGGGGCTCAACCTGCTCGATCAGAGCGGCGTGGTCGGCCATACCGACGACGACCTGCGGATAATGTTCGCCGGGCAGCGCGTCGGCGTCACGGCCAAGACTTTCATCGACAACGATGCTTTCGAACTGCTCGGTGCGACCGATGCCGATGACCTTGCCGCGCAATTCAACCTGCTGGCGGCCAAGGTGAAGGCCCCGGCCTTCAGCGAGGACGTTGCCGCACAGTACTTCCGCAAGATCAGGGCATGGTATCCGACGCATGATTCCTCGCCGCAGGAAACGGTGCGCAAGTATCTGCCGCGCCTCGTCCGCTCGGGGCACAAGGCCTACGGCTTCGACGATCTCGACAGTTTCATGGAACCCACCATCGCCGATGCCCGGTCGTGGATCGAACCCGAAATGGCCAACGGCCTGATCGAGGTGACGGTCGTCGGCGATATCGACAAGCAGACCGTCGTCGATCAGGTGGCGCGGACGCTTGGCGCTCTGCCCGCACGTGCCGATACGAAAGGCGATTACCCGGTTATGGGGAACGTGCAGTTCCCGGAGGGCAACGAAACGCCCTATCGCTACTATCACAAGGGTACGCCAGACCAGGCGCTGGTCTATGTCTACTGGCCCGCGCCCGATGCGAGCGACCCCGCGGATCGCTATCGCATGCGCCTGTTGCGCGGGTTGTTCCGCAATCGCCTGTCCGACGTGCTGCGCGAAGAAATGGGATCGACCTATTCGCCGGGCACGGCGTCCTATGCCAACGATCTCTTCGACGATTACGGATATCTGTATGCCCGGGTTACCGCCAAGCCGGACGAGGTCGACAAGGTGCGCGAGGGGGTCCTTCGGGTCGCAAACGAGATGGCGAACACGCCGATCGACGAAGATACCTTCATCCGTGCCTGGACGCCGATCGTCGAGGATCTCGACAGCAGTCTCGAAAACAACAGCTACTGGCTGAGCGTCCTCGGCGATGCGCAGACCGACGCCAGCGGACTGACTCGCTTCCGCGTGCGCGAACCGGCCTATCGCAACATGACTGCGGAGGAGATCAGCGCGCTGGCCAAGCAGGTGTTCGGTGGGAGCAACGAGATCAGCGCCTACATCCTGCCGGCGAAGATGCAGTAGCCAAAGCAATCGTGTCCCGACCGGTGATTGCCGACCCCCATCAGGCGATCACCGGCGACCGGCATAGCGCCGGTCCGGGTGGAATGTCCGTTCTCCGGCGTTCCACCCGTCCTTGTTTGCGGTGCCAGTGCTCCGCGGCGCTGGCTTCAGGCGGCGGTTCTGCTGGAGATGAGCACCGGCTGGCCGTGGGCGAGCGATGGCTTGTCGACGGGAGCCAGCGAGACCTTGTCGCGCCCGGTGTTCTTCGCCTCGTAGAGCGCAAGATCGGAGCGGCGGGCGAGATCGGACAGGGCTTCGCCCGGGGCCAGTTGCGCAAGGCCGAACGAGGCGGACACCTCTTGCTCGTGTCCGATCGCTGCGGACAGTTCGGCCCGTACCCGCTGACGCAGGATCTCGGCCGATCGCGCCGCTTGCTCGATATTCTGATTGGCAAGGATCAGCGCGAATTCCTCTCCGCCGAGGCGTGCCACGAGGTCCTTCTCTCCAGTGGCGTCGGAAAGCAGCCGGGCGAGCGCAATGATCACCTGATCGCCCACCGCATGGCCGTGACGGTCGTTGATAGTCTTGAAACGGTCGATGTCGACGGTGACCAGTGTCAGCGGCCTGGCGCGGCGCATGGCGGTCGCTACCATCGCATCACCATGCACTTCGAAGCCGCGCCGGTTGCGCAGGCCCGATAACGGATCGGTTTCCGAACGGGCGACCATCTCGATCGTCATGTCGCGCATCATTACCAGCAGCAGGACCAGCGCGAGCGCGATCAGGATCACCGACCCCATGCTCTGCGAGATCGCGGCGTAATGCGAGGCCAGATAGTGTTGTGGCGCATCCGCGATGCCCATGCGCCATGCCACGAGCGGCTTGACCAAGTAGGTGAGCGCAGCGGCCGAACTGACGAACACCAGCAGCCGGTCGAGCAGCATGCGTCGCTGCGACCGGATCACGATCCAGGTCATCAGTATCTGCATTGCGAAATAAGGAATGTGGTAGAGCAGCGTGCGCGCGGCCGATCCATAGGGCAGGACGAGCATCGCGGGGGTAAGAAGCGCGGCAAGCACCCAGATCGAAGCGATCGGCGCGGTTGGCAGCGGCGCGCGATAATGCTTCGACACGCCGATCATCCCACACGTCAGCGCCGCGAGGTAGATATAGAAGATGACGAAACCGATCGTCGTGGGGTGCGCCGACCAGGGCAGCAGGAATTCGAGTGTGACGTCGGCCACTCCCAGCGCATAGGCGCCCGCGAGCCAGCCAGCACCGCGTGCCACCGGGTTGGAACGCGCGACCACGGCAAACGCCACGCCGAACAGCGCGGCGATGAACATGTTGATCCCGAGTATGAACGCCGCGGTCATCGGCCGTTCCCTGCCCCCATCTTGTTCCCGCGGCGGACGATAGTGGCGACAGGTTAAGATGCCCTAACCATGCAAAATCGCCTCGGGAAATGGGGGCACGGCCAGTGGCCGGACGACAGCGGTCAGGTCTCGGAGCGAGACTGCACCGTCATGCCGACCCCGCCGTATCGTTGTTCTAGCCCCGGCAGGGCGAAGACGCGCTGCGCGTCAGGCTGCCCAGGGGCCGGTAATGGCGAGCGTGCGTGTGGGCGAATAGGCGTTGACGAAGAACCATTTGCCGTCGGGCGAGAAGCACCCGCCCGCGAGTTCGGTCTGGAGACGCAGGCGACCAAAGGCATAGGCCCGTCCATCGGGTGTGATCCCGCGGAGATGGTTGTCCACCACGTCGGTATATTGATCTTCGCACACGATCAGGTGGCCATTGGGGCCCACGGTGAGGTTGTCGCCGTAATTGAACTGGTCTTCGCTTTCGCTTTCGAAGAACAGTTCGATCGTATCGGCGCGCGCGCCGCGCCCCGGGACGAGACGGAATATCTGCCCCAGCTTGCGCTGACCGCCGCTGGTCGAGCAGATGAAGACTTCGTCGGTGCCCGTGTGGATGCCTTCACCCCGCGCAATCAGTGCCGCACCATCTGCGGCCGCACGGAGACGCAAGTCGTCCTGTGGTGCCTCGACGTCGGTGCAGTCGATCCAGCGGACCGTATGACTTGCCCCGGTGGCCATGTCGGGGCCGGTCCAGTTGCGCGTATCGGCAAGACCGTCGATCACCATGGCCTGCAGCCGCCCGCCATCGGCAAGACGGCCGGGCGTGTCGGGCAGGAAGCGGTAGAGTACGCTGTCGTCGCGGTCTTCGGTGAGATAGACGATGCCGGTCGCCGGATCGACGCAGGCGGCCTCGTGGTTGAAGCGCCCCATCGCGGTGAGCGGCACCGCATCGACCAGCCCGTTGGCGGCGGCGGGGACTTCGAAAACCCAGCCGTGGTTGCGTTCCAGCCCGTCTCCGTAGCGTTGGCCGGGGCCGGTCGGTGCCTCCTCGCAAGTCAGCCAGCTGCCCCACGGCGTGATCCCGCCCGAGCAATTACGGATGGTGCCGGCGAGCGTGCGAAATTCGCGCTTGGGTGCGAGCGTTGTCGCATCGAGCACCAGATTGGTGGTGCCCCCCGGTACGATCGCACCGTCGCGCCGCCCGAAACCGCTTGCCAGAACGCCACCGGCATCGTCGGTCGGGATCAGTTCGTGGTTGCGGATCAGGACGATCTCATTCTCGCCCAGCGGCAGGCAGCCCATGCCGTCGGCCTTGTCGGGCACGGTGCCGCCATCGGCCATCGTGTCACCAAGGCTGGACAACAGCCGGTAGCTGAAGCCGCGTGGCAGATCGAGCAGGCCGTTCGGATCAGCGACCAGCGGGCCATAACCTTCGAACCGCGCGGCTGCCGTGGCGCCTTGTGTGGCCATGCGTCCTGCACAGCCGCTCAGCAGCAAGCCAGAAAATGCGGCGCCGGTCGCGCCGAGGAAGTGTCGCCGGTCGATTGTCATGTCATTTCCCATTGCCGAAGGGTGTGACCGTTCGGTGACTATCCTGCGCGGCAAGGTCAAGATTCTTGGCAGGCGGACGGGATGCTTTCGCGGTCCTTTCGAAGACAATCGACGCCTCGTCCTATTGCGCGAGGCCGCCCCCGAGGGCAACGAACAGCGTGGCCCCGTTCTGCAGATAGGCGCGCTGGGTGGCGAGCAATTGCTGCTGTGCAGAAAACAGGTTTCGCTCGGCATCCAGCACTTCGAGATAATCCGCCACGCCTTCGCGGTAGCGCAATCGTGCAAGTCGCGCGATGCGTTCCTGTGCCGCCACGCCCTGTTCCTGTGCGGCAACCTGCTGGGCCAGCCAGCGCCGACCGGCAAGCCCGTCGGACACCTCGCGAAAGGCGGTCTGGACCGCTTTCTCGTAAAGCGCGACCTGTTCGACTTCGCGCGCCTTGGCGAGGTCCAGATCGGCCTCGCGCGCGCCCCAGTCGAAGATGGGCAGCGAAATGGTCGGTCCAAAAGACCACGTGGCGCCATCCGATCCGAACAGATCGCCAAGGTCGCTCGAGGCAAAGCCCGCGCTGCCGGTCAGCGAAATCGTCGGGAAAAAGGCAGCGCGCGCAGCGCCGATATTGGCGCGGGCAGCACGCAGCTGCTCTTCGGCTGCGACGAGGTCGGGGCGCACCAGCAGCAGTTCGGAAGGCGTGCCGGCGTCGAGAACCATGGCATTGCCCTGCGATTGAAGCGACATGGCCCCGGGCAGATCGGTCGGTATGCTTCCTCCGACCAGTACCGCCAACTGGTTGCGCAATTGCGCCTGCGCCAGTTGCTGCGCTGCGAGTTGCTGCTCGGCCGAGGTCAGCAGCGTTTCCGCCTGGCGATAGGGTAATGCCGAGGTCACGCCCGCATCGAGCCGCAATTGTGCGATCCGCAGCCCTTCGCGACGGCTGTCCAGCGTCGCCTGCGCCAGATCGATTTGCGCCTCGGTCTCGCGCAGTTCGAAATATGTCGAAGCCACATCGGCGATCAGCGAGAGATAGAAGGCCCGCTGGTTCGCTTCGGTGGCGAGGTATTGCGCTCGCGCGGCATCCGATAGATTGGCGACGCGGCCCCAGAAATCGAGCTCGAACGAGGTGACGCCGACGCCGACGTCGAACCTATCGGTGGTCACCGCGCCCGCCGCTTCGCTGTCGAGAGTGCCAAGCGGCGTCCGCGTGCGACTGGCCGCCGCGCTGGCCACGGCAGTGGGCAGGCGACGGCTGTCCTGAATGCGGTATTGTGCGCGGGCCTGCTCGATCCGTGCGGTGGCGGCCATCAGATCGCGGTTGTTGGCAACAGCGGTGTCCAGCAACGCGACCAACCGGGGATCGGTAAACCAGTCGCCATAGGAAAGCGTGGCTGCGGTCACCGTGCCATCGGGGGCGAAGGCGGGGTCGTAGGCGGCAGCGCTCGCCAGCGCGGGCCGGGTATGATCGGGTGCCATGTTGACGCAGCCGGCAAGGGCGAGCGCAAGCAGGCTCACACTGGTGATGCGCTTCATGCGATGTCTCCTTCGGGTTCGGCAGGCGGGGTGGGCTTGCGACCGCCGAGCTTGGTGCGCACCAGCAGATAGAGCAGCGGGATGACGAAGATACCGATCGCGGTGGCCGCGATCATTCCGCCCATCACGCCGGTACCCACCGCGATCCGGCTGGCTGCGCCAGCACCCGAGGAAAGCACCAGCGGCACCATGCCGAGAATGAAGGCCAGCGAGGTCATGATGATCGGGCGCAGGCGCAGGCGTGCGGCTGCCTTGACGGCCTCCAGCGGGCTCTTGCCTTCGGCCTCTTCTTCGATGGCGAATTCGACGATAAGGATCGCGTTCTTCGCCGCCAGACCGATGATAGTGATCAGGCCGACATTGAAATAGATGTCCGCGGACAATCCGCGCAGCATGGTGAAGATCACCGCGCCCAGCACACCCATCGGGACGATCAGCAACACCGAGAAAGGCACCGACCAGCTTTCGTACAAAGCCGCCAGGACGAGGAAAACGATCACCACCGACAAGCCCAGCAGCAGGCCGATCTGGCCGCCCGCCTGCTTCTCTTCATAGCTGATACCGGTCCATTCGAAGCCGATACCGTCAGGCAACTGGCTGGCAATGCGTTCCATTTCGTCCAGTGCGGCGCCGGAGGATTCGCCGGGGGCCGCAGTCCCCGAAACGGTCATGGCCGGATAGCCATTGTAGCGGCCGAGGCTGGGCGGGCCTGCGGTCCATTCGGCGGTCGCGAAGGAGCTGAAGGGGACAAGCGCGCCCTGATCGTTCGGAATACGCAGTGACAGCACGTCTTCAGGCTCCATCCGGTGCGGAGCATCCGCCTGCACCAGCACCTGCAGGACGCGGCCCTGACGGTTGAAATCGTTGGCGTATGCCGAACCGAAGTTGATCGACAGAGCGTTGTTCACGTCGGTCATCGACAGGCCCATCGCGCGCGCCTGGACGCGATCCACCTCGACATGCAACTGCGGCGCAGGGGGCTGGTCTTCGGGTCGGATGTTGGCAAGCAGCGGGCTTTGCGATGCCATCCCAAGCAACTGGTTGCGCGCATCGGTCAACGCTTCACGGCCCACGCCGCCGCGATCCTGCAGTTTCATGGTGAACCCGCTGGCCTGGCCCAGCGACTGGATCGCGGGTGGCTGGATCGCGAATGCCAGCGCATTGTCGAGCCCCATGAAGGTGCCCATTGCCTGGCCCACCAGCGCCTCGGCGGAACTGTCCGCCGCGCCGCGTTCACTCCAATCGGTCAGCGGGGTGAACATGATTGCATTGTTCTGGCCCTGACCGAAGAAACTGAAGCCGCGCACCACGACTACGCGTTCGACTTCCTCGCGCGATTGCCAGAACCCTTCGACGGGTTCGATCGCCTCGTCGAGCCGCTCTTGCGTCGATCCTGCAGGCGACTGAACGACGGTGATTACATAGCCCTGGTCCTCGGTCGGCAGGAACCCGCCGGGCAGGCGCGCAAACAGCAGCCCGGTAATTGCACCGAGCAACAGGAAGACCGCCAGTCCGCGCATCGGCCTGGCGAGGATTTTCTCGTTCGTGCGCCCGTATTTTTCCGTCATCTGCGCGAACCACTGGTTGAAGCGGTTGAAGAATACGGTGCCCTTGCGCCGCGCCAGTTCGACCTTTCCGCGCCAGCCTTCGGGCAGCGGGGTCTCGTCCGGCTCGCTGTCTGCGTCGCCGTCATGGTCCTGCACGTCCTGCGCGCGCAGGAAGGTCGCACAGAGCGCTGGTGTCAGCGACAGCGCGAGCACGGCCGAGAAGAAGATCGATATCGCGAGAGTGACGGAGAACTGGCGGTAGATGCCACCGGTCGATCCGGGGAAGAACGCCATCGGTACGAAGACCGCGATGAGCACCAGAGTGATACCGATGATCGCCCCGGTGATCTGATCCATCGCCTTGCGCGTCGCGGCGAGCGGGCCAAGCCCTTCCTCGCGCATAATGCGCTCGACATTCTCGATCACCACGATGGCGTCATCGACCAGAATGCCGATCGCCAGCACCATGCCGAATAGCGAAAGCACGTTGATCGAGAAGCCGAACAGCCACAGACCGAGACATGCGCCCGCCAGCGCGATCGGGACTACGAGTGTCGGGATCAGCGTCGCGCGCCAGTTCTGGAGAAAGAGGAACATGACGAGGAAGACAAGCACCATGGCTTCGACCAGCGTCTTGACGACTTCCTCGACCGAGACCTCCACGAAGGGGGTCGTGTCGTAGGGGATCGACCAAGCGACGTCCTGCGGCAAGCCGGCACCGAGCTCTTCCATGCGTTGCTTCACGCCTTCAGCGGTAGCCAGTGCATTGGCGCCGGTGGCGAGCTGGACCGCCATGCCCGCCATGGGCTGCCCGTCGAGTGTGGTCGAAGTCGCATAGGTCTGCGCACCGATTTCCACCCGCGCGACGTCGCCCAGCCTGACGCTCGCACCGCCCGCGTCGGCGCGCAGGATGATGCGGCGGAACTCGTCTTCGGTTTCGAAGCGGTTCTCGGTGGTGATGGTCGCGGTGATCTGCTGTCCTTCCTGGAGGGGAAGGGCCCCGAGCGAACCGCCGGCCGTCTGTGCATTCTGTTCACGGATCGCGGCGACGACCGCGCTGGGCGAGAGGTTGTAGGACGCGAGCTTGTCCGGATCGAGCCAGATACGCATCGCGTATTCGGAGCCGAACAAGGTGACATCGCCGACCCCGCTCACGCGGCGCAGTTCGTCGATGACCTGCGTCGATGCGATGTTGCCCAGATCGGTCGAGTCTAGCGCGCCGGTTTCGGATGTCAGCGCGACGATGAGCAGGAAGCCCGCGTTCGCCTGCCGAACGGTGATGCCTTGGCGGCGCACTTCCTCGGGCAGGCGCGCTTCGACCGTGCTCAGCCGGTTCTGTACCTCGGTCTGGGCGATGTCGATGTCGGTCCCGGCCTCGAAGGTCAGCGTGATCGAGGCAGTGCCGTTCGATAGGCTCGACGAGGACATGTAGAGGAAGCCCTCGACCCCGTTGAGCTGCTGCTCGATGACCTGCGTGACGTTCTGCTCGAGCGTTTCGGCATCTGCGCCCGGATAGACAACGTTGATCGCTAGCGAGGGCGGGGCAACTTCGGGATACTGCTCGATCGGGAGCGCGCGCAAGGCGATGAAACCGGACAGCAGGATGCCGAGCGAAATGACCCAGGCGAAGATGGGACGGTCGATGAAAAAGCGTGCCATGATCAGTCGGCCTTCGCGGCAGGCTTCTGCCCGGTCGGGGCGTTGGCGATCTGGACCGGCATGCCCGGTTGCAGTTTCTGGAGGTTGGAGACGATCACGCGATCACCGGGTTTGAGCCCGCTTGTGACGATCCATTTGTCGCCCACCAGTTCACCCAGCTCGACCGGTCGGACAGCGGCCTTGCCGTCCTTGTCGACGATCATCACCGTCCCGCCACTGTCGGCCACGCTGACCGCGCGCTGCGGGATTGCGATCACGCCGGTCTTCTTGCCCGCGTAAATGCGCGCGTTGACGAATTCACCCGACAGAAGCAGCCCGTCGGGGTTGGGGAATTCGGCGCGCAGCTCGACAGTGCCGGTTGCCTCGTCGACCGAGAAGTCGAGAAATTCGATCAATCCGGGAAGTTCGTATTCGGTGCCATCGGGAAACACGAGGCGCACCTCGACCGCGTCGTCGGGCGAGAGGTCGAGGTTGCCTGCGGCAATGGCCCGGCGGATTTGCAGCACTTCGGTCGCCGATTGCGAGAAGGAGACGTAGATCGGCGAAATCTGTTCGATCCGCGTCATCAGCGTGCCTTCGGGCTGCGACACCAGTGCGCCTTCGGTCACTGCGGCGCGTCCGGCACGGCCCGCAATCGGGGCCCGTACGGTGGTGTAGCCCAGTTGCAGCGACGCTGCGCGAAGCTGTGCCTGGATCTGCGCGACATTCGCATTCGCTTCGCGTGCCGCCGCCTGTGCCGCGTCGAATTCCTGGCCGCTGATGGCATTCTCTGCCACCAGCGGGCGATAGCGGGCCACCACTGCATTGGCATTGGCGGCGGTCGCACGCGCGCGTTCAAGGCTGGCCTGTGTCTGCGCATAGCTGGCGCGCAGCTCGGCGGGATCGATCCGGAACAGCGGCTGTCCCTGACCGACATCGGTGCCTTCTTCATAAAGTCGCTGCTGGACGATGCCGGTAACTCGCGCGCGCACTTCGGCCACGCGCACGGGCTCGACGCGTCCGGGCAACTCGAGGATATTGTCGAGGTCGGTCGTGGCCACCGTCACCGTGCGCACGGGGATCGCCTGCCCCTCCTGCGGTGCATCGGCCGAAGAACAGGCCGCAGCGAGGAGGCCGAGGCAAAAAAGGAGCAGGGTGCGAATTGGCGTCATGACTTTTCCTTAGGATGCGACTCACCTGCGACCGGCGGCTCATCTAGGCTCGCGTTTTTACAATTTTAGTACAGTTGTAAATTGACATTTTTGCATCTCATGTCCAATTAACTGGCATGGATGAGAGAGCTTGCAACATTGCCGCCGCGGGTTACGCGGTGATCAGCCAGTATGGCGTGCGCCGCGCGACGATGAACGACATTGCCGAAGCGGCGGGGGTGTCACGCCAGACGGTCTACAATATCTTTCCGAACCGGGAGGCCCTGCTGGTTGGTGTGGTACGCTACCATTTCGATTCGAAGTGGCAGGCTATCAGGGAGGCTTGCCCGATCAGCGACGCACGCCGCGATCGGTTCCAGCAATTCATGGACAAAATGGTCCTCGAATCGTGGGAGTCGATGCAGGCGATGCCGCATGCGGACGAACTCGAACTCGAGCTGGCCACCACCATCCGCGAGGAACTGGCCGAAATCCATGTCGAGGCGAAACGCAATCTGTGCGAATTCCTGCTGCCCTACGAAGCCGCGTTGGAGCGCCGCGCCATCACCCCGCGCGGGCTCGGCGAAATGCTGCACCATGCAATCACGGGCATGAAGCTGAGCACCACCACGCGCACGGAAATCGAGTCGGTGGTCGATACCATGCTGTCCTGCCTCATGGCGCTGACCGATCCGGTAGATTGATGCGCCGGCCTCCCCCACCGGAACGCATGCGCCGGTAAAGCGCTTTTCCCGTCGAAGGGAAGGCACATGGCGGCACGCGCATATTGGCAGGGGCAGATCAGGCTGGCGCTGGTTTCGATCCCGGTCGAAATTTTTTCGGCCACCAAATCGGGGGCGAAAATCCGGTTCAACCAGATCCATGAACCGAGTGGCAAACGGATATCCTACGAAAAGGTGGTGCCCGGCATCGGGGCGGTCGATCGCGATGAGATCATCAAGGGTTATGAGGTCTCGAAGGGCAATTACGTCCTGCTCGATGAAGACGAGATCGAAGCCGTCAAGATCGAGAGCAAGCGCACACTCGAACTGGTGCAGTTCGTCGACGCCTGCGAGATCGACCCGCTTTACTTCGAGAAACCTTACTACGTCGCGCCGCAGGACGAACTGGCTGAGGAAGCCTTCATCGTGCTGCGCGAATCGCTGCGCAAGGCAAAGAAGGTCGCTCTGGGTCAATTATCGGTCCGAGGGAGCGAGAAGCTCGTCGCCATCAAGCCCTGCGGGAAGGGCTTGCTGCTCGAAACGCTGCGCTATGCGGACGAAGTTCGCGCCGGACAGGCCTTTTTCGACGACATCGACGAGGCCAAGCCGCGCAAGGAATTGCTCGATCTTGCCAACACGCTGATCGACCAGAAGAGCGCGCCTTTTGACGCCAGCGAGTTCGAAGACCGCTATGGTCAGGCGCTGCGCAAGCTGATCGACAAAAAAGCCAAGTCCAAGAGCAAGTCGGCGGTTATCGAGGATGTCGATGAGCCGGACGGCGGCGACGGGTCGAACGTGATCGACCTGATGGCTGCTCTCAAGCAGTCGGTGAACGAGGACAAGCCGAAGAAATCGGCGCGCCGGAAGAAATCGGCCTGATCGCGTGGCGGCGCGAAAGGACCCGCTGGCAGACTACAACGCGAAACGCGATTTCGCGCTGACGCCCGAACCTGCTGGGAAGCGCGCCAGCAACGCGAAGGGCAATCGCTTCATCGTTCAGAAGCACGATGCGACCCGTCTGCACTGGGATCTACGGCTGGAAGTGGATGGCGTGCTGAAGAGCTGGGCGGTGACGAAGGGCCCTTCACCCGATCCCGATATCAAGCGGCTGGCGGTGCGCACGGAAGACCACCCACTGTCCTATGCCGATTTCGAAGGCGTCATACCCAGGGGCGAATATGGCGGCGGCACCGTGATGCTATGGGACCGCGGAACGTGGCAGCCGATCGCGGGCAAAAGCGTTGCCGATCTCGAAGAGGGCCATCTTCATTTCTGTCTCGCGGGCGAACGCATGCGCGGCGAATGGCTGCTGGTGCGCTTGAAACCGCGCAAGGGCGAAAAGCGCGAGAACTGGCTGTTGCGCAAATTGCAGGACGAGCACGTCGAAACAGGCGATGCGCTGGTCGAGCGCGAGCTGACCAGCGTTCTGACCGGGCGGTCGATGGCAGAAATCGCGGCGGACAAGCAGGGCAATTATTCACTGGAGGGCCAGCAAGGTGGCGCCTTCGTCAAGCAAATGCGCAAGGCATCGACGCGCAATGGGCGCCAGCGCGACAAAGCCAAATCCACGCGCAAGGCGGCGGCGTTGCCCGCCTATCGCAAACCGCAACTGGCCACGCTGGTCGACCAAGTGCCGACGGGCAACCGCTGGATGCACGAAATCAAGTTCGATGGCTATCGCGCACTGATCGCGGCCAAGGGCGATGAAGTGCATGTCTATACCCGAAACGGCAAGGACTGGACCGACAAGTTCGGGCCGCTGGTCGATGCCATTGCGGATTGCGATCTGCCTGCATGCCTGATCGACTGCGAAATCGTCGCCTATGATGCCAGGGGCAATCCCGATTTCTCGTCGCTGCAGCAAGTCCTCAAACGCGGGAAGGGGGCGCAGGGCCCGACGGATCGCTTGGCGCTGCATGCCTTCGACCTCTTGGAACTCGACGGGGAAAACCTGACCGGCCTGCCCAACATCGAGCGCAAGGAACGGCTCGAGGCGCTGCTCGACACGGCCCAGGCGCCCATTCACGTCGCTGAACACGTGCTGGGCGCGGGCGAAAGGCTTTATCGCACGATGTGCGACGCCGGCCAGGAAGGGA
>Ga0163111_10001692_pt1 | contig 13728 bp, 21 predicted proteins | sample CRUFie1St18metaG_FD_109645 | JGI IMG/M metagenome (GOLD analysis project Ga0163111, IMG submission 109645) | Marine microbial communities from the Costa Rica Dome - CRUD Field 142mm St18 metaG | ecosystem: Environmental > Aquatic > Marine > Oceanic > Photic zone | place: Costa Rica: the Eastern...
AACGCTATGCAGATTCATCTCTGCTAGGTGAGATTCCTCTGCCTGATTTGAGACGTCAAGATGATAAGAATAGACAGAACAGTATCAGTGACCTTGATCCTTTTCTTGTTCAGGAGTATCAGATCTTGATGAAGGCATACTTCGATCAAGGTATGCAACTGTACAAGAAGATGTTGGATCATGGAATTGCAAAGGAGTGTGCTCGTTTTGTGCTTCCTTTGGCGACGCCAACTAAATTATACATGACAGGCAATCTAAGGTCATGGATCCATTACATCAATTTGCGTACTGCTAACGGTACACAGAAAGAACACATGGACATTGCTGAACTATGCAAACGTCACTTCATCTGTCAGTTCCCTACTGTCTCTGAGGCACTTGGATGGTGTCCTGAGGAAGAGGATTGTGGATGTGATGATGACTATGCTGACTGCTTACAACCTGCACTAAGAATTGATTAATGTCTAGAACAAACAAAACTATCTGTGTGTCCTTCGGACAAGATGAGACACCCCTTCTAAGTCTTCTGGATGAAGGAAGGAAAGCAAAGTATCACGGCATGACTAGATCCTCATGGGTCAAGCAAAAGATTCGTGAAGAGTTTGGTAACAACGCTAACTAATTATGCCTACCTATCCCGTTCTAAATAAGAAAACAGGAGAGAAGAAGACCCTCTCCCTAACCATGAAAGAGTATTGTGACTGGCGGGATGAAAATCCTGACTGGGATAAAGACTGGTCCGAAGGGACTGGTGGCACAGTATATGGTAAACCCAAACAATCTGATGGTTTCAAGGAAGTCATGCAGAAAATGCAAGCAGAACATCCGAAAGCAAACCTGAGTCGTTACACCTAAACAATGCCTGTAAAGAACAAAAGAAAAACGTTTCCTGGAACTGGTATGACTGCTAAGCAAATGCGTCGCAAGAAACCCATCAATCTTGATCACCTCAAAACGATTGAACCTTTGACTGATAATCAAAGGAAAGTTTTTGATGCATATGCTGAGGGGAAAAACCTATGTATTCATGGTGCAGCAGGTACAGGTAAGACTTTCATCAGTCTTTACCTTGCTATGCAACAGGTTCTAGATCCTGATAACAACTACGAAAAGATCTACATGGTAAGATCACTCGTCCCTACTAGGGAGATCGGGTTCTTGCCTGGTGATCACGAGGACAAGAGTAACCTGTACCAGATTCCGTACAAGAACATGGTGAAATACATGTTCCAGATGCCTGATGACAATTCATTCGACATGCTGTATGATAATCTGAGAGCACAGGAAACTGTTTCCTTTTGGTCTACATCATTCATTCGTGGCGTTACCCTTGACAAATGTGTTATCATTGTGGATGAGTTCTCTAACTTGAACTTCCATGAACTAGACTCCATCATCACTCGTGTTGGTGAAGACGCTAAGATCATTTTTTCAGGTGACTACACACAATCTGACTTGATCAAGACTAATGAACGCACAGGCGTTCTAGACTTTATGAAAATTCTACAAACCATGCCATCATTTGAATGTGTTGAGTTTGGTATTGAAGATATTGTTAGATCTGGTATGGTACGTGAGTATCTTGTCAGTAAAATTAACCTAGGTTTTTCTTAATGAAGACTTTTAATCATGTGGGTCCTGCTTCTGAGTTAGTTGAACTCTCAGCAACCCAAGTTGAAGGGCGTCGATTCTATAAGACACCCGAAGACAAGTGGTATCCATCAGTCACTACTGTGGTGTCACATATCTCTGCCTCTACCATCAAAGCATGGGAAGAGCGTGTAGGGTATGAGGCAGCAGAGAAAGTGCGTCGTACATCATCCCTCAGAGGAACAAAATATCATGGCATCGTTGAAAACTACCTTAAAGGCAACCTTGAAAAGGTGGAGAAAAGCGAAGGTCTTCCCTCGTACCTTTTTAGGTTTGCTCGTAAGGATCTTGATCGTATTGACAATATTCATATTCTTGAAGCCCCTCTTTACTCTGATGATCTATGCATTGCTGGGCGTGTTGATTGTATTGCTGAGTTTGATGGCGAGCTTGCTATCATAGACTTCAAGACAACTGGCACACTCAAAAAGGAAGAGTGGTTGGAGAAATATTTTGTTCAGGAAGCAGCGTACGCTTACATGTATTGGGAGCGTACTGGATGTGAAGTGAAGAAACTTGTTACATTCTCTATCGCTGAGGATGGACAGACTCAAATCATACAGAAGTATGATAAAATACCCTATGTTGACACGTTATGCGAATGGATCAAGGAATTCCGCTACTTTTTAGGGAGCAAATGATCGTGAAGAATCTCGAAGAAAACTTCATGACACAGAACAAGTTCTCTGCTCTCGTAGAACATGCTGTACAGAACAATAACGGTCTCATCAATTACATTGAAGCAGTAGCATCAGTGTGTGAAGAGTATGAGATTGAGGTAGAGATGGTCAATAAATTGATCTCTAAACCACTTAAAGATAAGATCAAAGCGAATGCACAACAACTTAATTGTATTAAACGGACGAGTAGAGGTATCTTACCACTATGACAGAGGATTTCTTTAAGAGTGAGGTCGTTGCTAGCGAACTAGACGACCTCCAAACGACATATACCGAACTCTTGAAAATGTCACAAGGATTTTCAGAGTTCGCACCCCAAGAACGTATTGACCACATCGACAAGACACTAGAACTCATCGCCAAACAGAAGGTGTTCTACTCTCGCTTGCAGATGATGGTCAATTATGTTGAGGAGGATAGTGATGAACCATCAGAGGTTGCTGCGATGAAAGATCGCATCGACTCTCTGTCCTCCATCTACTCAGGTGGAAGCAACCTAATGCAGATCCTTCAAGTCATGGAGGACAAACTGCTGGGTTGGAAGCGTGACCTGAAAAACAACAACGCTTGACAAGTCCTATATAGTATGCCATGATATCCTCATGGCACACACGCCAAATACAACCTCAATACGGAGCAAATACGAATGTCCTTTTCATCTTTGAAAAAGTCTAGTGGGTCTAGCATCAGCAATCTGACTGCTGCACTGGACAAGATGAACAAAACTGGTGGTGGTCGCGGTCCCGACGAGAGACTGTGGAAACCCGAAGTTGATAAAGCAGGAAACGGTTATGCCGTTATCCGATTCCTTCCCAACCCACCGAAGGAAGATCTGCCATGGGCACAAGTCTGGTCTCACGCATTCAAAGGACCTGGCGGTTGGTACATCGAGAACTCTCGCACCACTCTGGAACAGAACGATCCAGTGGGTGACCTCAACCGTGTGCTTTGGAACAGCGGACTGGAATCAGACAAAGATGTCGCTCGCAGACAGAAGCGTAAACTGTCATACTACTCCAACATCTATGTTGTGAAGGATCCTCTTCACCCTGAGAACGAAGGCAAAGTCTTCCTCTATAAGTATGGCAAGAAGATTCATGATAAGATTGCTGAGGCAATGAAACCTCAGTTTGAAGATGAGCAACCTATCAATCCATTTGATTTCTGGCAGGGTGCTGACTTCAAGTTGAAGATCGTCAAGCAAGACGGTTATTGGAACTATGATCGTTCAGAGTTTGGATCACAATCTACCCTTGGTGACTTTGATGATGACAAACTTGAAGAGATCTACAATCAGGAGTATTCACTCGCTGACTTCACTGATCCTAAGAACTTCAAGTCCTATGAAGAACTGGAAGCACGTTTGAATCTTGTACTCGGTCGCACCTCTCGTGCTGCTGTTGTACAAGAAGAAGAAGCGGAGTACCAAGTTCCTGCACCAGTTGTAGAAGAGTCCACTCCTGAACCCAGCGGGTTCGGATCTGCTGTATCATCGTTGAAGGAAGAGGAAGATCCTGATCTTTCATACTTCGCGAAACTTGCAGAGGAGTAAACATGATTAAGAAAGTTCTTGCCGCCGCCGCTATGCTCTCACTGACGCTTCCTGCGTCAGCAGAGGCACTTACGTGGAAGGAGTTTTGGGAACCGTTCACTGATGATGAGGTGCATGTGCATCACTATCATAGGGACTACTATCGAAGACCACTACCACGATATTGTTGGCGGTGGAGGACTTTCTATTACGAACCAGATGAGTACGGACATCGTGGTTACTATAAAGAAAAACTCGTGAGGGTTAGGTGTCGTAGACGTTACCACGTTCACCCAGCGTTTTAACCCCGTATATTATTTCACTTTCTGTTTACCAAAAGGTCGGAAAAAAATTCCCAGTATTTTTTTGCCCTCAGGGTTTTTCAATAATTTTTACTATGTCACACTACAAACCATATTCCGCCGAATGGCACAGATACCGCTATTTGAAGGAAGCACTAGATAACTACTTAGATGATTATGTTGATAATGATCTAATAGTTGGCGATATTCTAAATATTGTGTGTGAGCGCCAAGACGCTGCACATACCGAATACACAAAACTTTCGGATCTGCAAACCAAACTAAGAGAGTAACATGCTTTCAACTGCTTATAGACTTCGACTTGAAGCAATCTGTAAACAGATAGCAAATAATGAAGAAGTTCCTCTTACAGACATGATCTGGGCAGAGAAACTTGCAAAAGCACATACTCTCGCACGAGACTGGTTGAACAAAGCACGTCGGCAGTCTAACGGCATTCAAGAGGGAAGTATGGACGATTTTATGAATAGGATGGGATTAGGAGACCCCGACCCATCCAATTATAGGACGGGGTTTGATAGTGCAGAAGATATTAGAGATTGGTTCCAAAGAGACAGACCTGACGATTGGAGGCAACGTGACTAACGACTTTTTAGACAATCTGGCAGCAAACCAGTATCAAAGACAAGCAGATAGAGATCGTATTAAGGATCTCCAATGGCAGTTGAAAACCGCCAAAAAGACGATTGATGAACTTCAATCTGAAATTGTAGTATTACGAACAATGAAATTATGATCGGACCTGGTGAACACGTCGCTATGTTAAATCTCGTTCAAGCATGGAACGAGATTACATGGGAAGAAAGTATTCCTTTTATCCTTGTACTTATTGGTCTTTATTGGGTAAAGGTCAAGATTGATGCCTCAGTCGGTATCAGCAAGAAACAAGGCAGACAACTGAAAAACATCATTAAAGAGGCAATCGAGGAGACAAGATGAGTGGAGACATTGGTGTACATCACGAACCAGTCATCTTTTACTCCAAAGAGATGACTCAGGCGAAAGAGATCTTTTTGAAACTCAAAGGGATCAACGTCAAACTGTATAAACAGACAATTTCACGCTTAAAGAGTTATGAGTGACACCGCAGTAATTTACAGTAACGGAAGTCAAGAGTGCGAGAGAGCAGCACAATTACTTAGATCACTAGACGGCGAATTTCTGGAATATCGACTAAACGAGCATTTCACACAAAAAGCATTTGAAGCAGAATTTGGGAAAGACGCTTCATACCCCCAAATTGCACTAGGAGTTAAACATATTGGACATTTGAAGGATTTACTACACAACTGCCATAAGTCAGATGGATCTTTCCGCTTATGATTTCGGCGGTAGACCCGTCACAGGTGTAAATCTTCTTTGCCTTATTAGCGAGATGGAAGGTACATCCCAACATCTCAAATTTATGGGTTTTAAGGAAGATATGGACACAATAAATGAAATGAAGAAGAGATACTATAAACTCTACTTCAAAAAGAAGAAGGAAGAGGGTTAGTACCCACCTCCGTAGTATCCTCCACCGCTAGATCCACTAGATCCTGACGAACCACTCGATCCACTGGATCCTGACGATCCGCTGCTGCTAGATCCTGAACTACTTGATCCACTGCTGCTGCTGGACGAACTACTGCTGCTGTCGGTGCTACTATACGAATCGGTTCCACCACTGGTTGAAGACGCATCGGTCGTTCCAGCGACAACACCGCTGCTGTTGACGCCAACATCAGACTGTGACTCAGAAGTTGTGACAGTTGCTCCACTTTCGGTCTGTGTTGTAGTAATAACTTTGTTTACCAATTCAAGACCAGAAGCAAACTCAACACCAGGAGTTCTTCCATATTCCGTAGAATAATCAATTTTCTTAATTACAAAGGTTTCGTTAACAGCATTAGGAGTGAACTTAATACCTGATACATCCTCAATCTCTTCATTAGGAGCATATGCAATCAGTTGTTCAAACTCGTCAACGAAAATATCAACATACTCGTTTCTTAGTAACCAGATATTTGACTTCATGTCATTTATCTTCTTTTCGTGTTCCCAGTTAGAAACAGGAATAGAAGCATCTGGCACCAAAGTACCCTGAGGGGTGAAATAGCGATAATTGGCATTTACCTCAATGCCAGGTTTTACAATCAATTTACCATTTTCGTCTCTAATGGCATTCGTCTCGTAATGATGAACACCGTTGAGACTATTTGCATATCTACTCTTAGTGTAATCAGTCAACTCACGCTCTGACATTGGCCAATCATTGTATATGTTGGTTATGTTATTACATAAGAAGATGACCCAATCCATCTCAGAGTCGCCATATACGTCAAATGCAACTTGATCAGGACGCTGATTGTTCATGACAGTGTACTGTTCAAAACCAAGAACAGAATCCTGAATATCCTCTACCAGTTTACACCGACGAAAGATATTCTTCGCTATCACAAAGGGTTCGACGTTATTACGACGGAACGACGATATACGGACTTTGACGTCAGGTAGATATGAAAAATAAGGCATTACTGTCCTTGGAAATCGATAGAGGTATTGAAGTCAACATTAAAGTTGTTGTTCAATAGAGAATCACGAAGACCTTGGTCACTGATTATTTCTGCATTGAGATTATCAGCGGAGAAAGGTTGAATTGGGAGATTATGTTGATCATTGACATTACCCTTGTTATTTTTCTTCTTAGGGTTGTACATGCCACGAGTGATGAATGCAGTCTCGTCAAAGGTTAGTCCCATCTTGTACATAGCAGGACCAAAGTCTACTGATGAGTTCATCCCCTTTCTAATAGAGTTGTTTTGACCAGTAGGAGTCATATTCACTTGCATACCTGTTAGAACCATGTTCACAGGGTATGTAAGCATTGTGCTGAGTGCTTGTGGTGAGGATAGTTTATCACCTGCACCCTTTGAGATACGAGGTTCACCAGGTGTATAACGAACGATCTCAGCACGGAAGAATCTAGGAATAGTCAACCATTTATCATTTGCACCTGCTGTATCAGGCAACATTGAATCTCTCAATGTTAGAATGATATTCATAATTGACTGTGCTTCGTCAGCATTACGAGGCGACATGTCAAAGTCAAAACTGTGTTGACGATAGTTAACGCCTCTGAACACAGTTTCTTGATAAGGGTTGAATACTTTACCTTTTGATAGTGCTGCTAGTTGGTTCTTACTAAGGTTACCATCTACACCAATCATACCAGACAAACCATTAAAGATGTTAGCAGCAGCATTAAAGGCAACTTGTGTCTTTCCTGAGTTTGCACCCTTTTGTAATGCATCAACAAAGTTGTCAACATTGCCATCTGCCAGTGCTGACACCGCTGCTGAACCAAAAGGACCCAATGCTGCTCTATCATAAGAAGCATTGAATGTTTCACTTAGTTGATGTGGTAAATAGAGATATACAGTCTTATAAATCTTCTTCTTGTCCCCAGCACCCTTACTACCCTTCTTACCACCTACATATGAGTAGGAGTTAGATCCTTTGTCATCTGACTCATAAATTGTGAACTTGAAGTAATCAAGTGCCTTTGTCGGATATCTCCCACGTCGAGAAACGGCTCCATCAGAACCCACCCCGCCCCTAGGTGCGATTAGCGGATACATCAATCTATTACTTGCCATGAGTTACTCGGGAAAATACCGTCCTTCAAATAGACAAAAATATAAAGGGGACCCTACAAACATTATTTATAGGAGTTTATGGGAAAGAAAGTTTATGGTGTGGTGCGACAAGAATGAAAACATCATTGAATGGGGGTCTGAGGAGATCGTCATTCCATACATTAGTCCTGTTGATAACAGGGTGCATCGTTATTTTCCAGACTTCTATGTCCGAGCACTCACTAGGGATGGAAGGTCTCAGAAGTTCATTATTGAGGTTAAACCGAAGGCACAATGTGCGCCCCCTAAGAAACAGAAACGAATTACCAAGAAGTTTATAACTGAGGTTAAGACCTATGCTGTAAATGAAGCGAAGTGGAAAGCAGCAGAGGAATATTGTAAAGACCGTCGTATGATTTTTAAGATACTCACCGAAAACGAACTCAAAGTATGAGCATCTTCACAGACATTAAAGACTTAGCAGGTGGTAAGAAGCAGTCGAAAGACTGGTATAGATCACAAACCTTCTATGGATTGCAGGATTACACTGGTAGTTTCAAACCTGGTGATGTAATCTTCTTCTCTTATAGTGCTGCTACACCAAACTTACCATTCTATGATAGGTTCCCTATGGTGCAGATCACTGATGTAGATATGCAGAACCTGCAATTCTCAGGTGGTAACTTACATTATCTACGTCCATCAGCACGTAAAAGCGTTGCAAGATCATGGGGTGGAGGGTCTATTTCATATCCTCGTCGCTGCCATCATAAATACTTTATGTCAAATGCTAGTAACATCAAATCTGTACCTGCATCTGAACTCATCGATATGACTCCCTTACCCTTGGAACAGTTTACATCAAGAGGGATAGACGTGCCTAGTAGTTTTATTTGGTCCAGACTATAAATGCCTAATCCTAATAGATTTAATACATTCCGAGATCTGGTTGCTACCAACGCATTAGCACCTGCTGTTAGTAACCTATGGGAATTTAGAATACCACCCCCACTGTTCATGTCGTTCGGTGGTGGATTATCTGCCAAAACCAAAGAGTTCGTCAGTAATGTCAACTACTATGCTACTTCTGTAACTGTACCTAGTAGAGCAGTGACTACTGGTGAAATCAATAACTTTGGTATGATTCGTAGGTTTGCAACTGGTCAGACCAATTCATCTGTAAATGTATCGTTCCTAGTGACTAAGGACCAAAGTCACAGAGCGTTCTTTGAGAGATGGTTGAACTATGCTGCATCAGATGCTGACAACACTGTTGGTTTCTATGATGACTATGTTTCTGACATGAGTATCATTAAATGGGAGAATGGTACTAACTTTAAGATTGCAGGTCAACCACCTGAGGATGCAGAAAACAAAGACATGTTTGACTTCAATCCTCAACAGTCAACTGCTGTGTATCAACTCTATGGTGCATTCCCTATCAATATCAGCACTATGACGCTTGATAACGAGCAGACAAACCTGTTACAGATGGATATTGAGTTCTACTTTGAGAGATATAGATTCGATCAAGTGGGAACCAAGCAACTTAAATACAAAGAAATACAACCCGTTTACACATGGGAAGAAATACAACTAAGAGTCGAAGGGTCTGGTAACCCAGATGTCGAACGATTTAGTGTATAAATAATTTTATCGTAATCTATCATTATGCCTTTACCTAAACTTGCGGTGCCAGAGTATGATTGTACTCTGCCTGTTAGCGGTCAGAAAGTCAACTTTCGACCGTTCCTTGTAAAAGAAGAAAAACTCCTCTACCTCGCTATGGAGAGTCAGAAGGAGAAAGAGATGATCAAAGCAGTTAAAACTATTCTTAAAAACTGCACAGACGTTAAGTCTGTTGATACTCTCCCCACATTTGAGTTGGAATACCTATTCTTACAGATTCGCTCCAAAGCAGTCGGTGAGACCAGTGAATTCAAGATCACATGTGAAGACGATGGTAAAACTCAGGTAGACGTAGCACTTGACCTTAATGAGGTTGAGGTTGTCATTCCTAAGGACCATAAAAAGATCGTCAAACTGAGTGATGACGTCAAGATCCAAATGAAGTATCCCGCTCTGGATGCTTTCGTGGAAAGAAACATGACTGACAACCCATCTTTGGATGACATGTTTGATCTTGCCGCTGATTGTATTGACAAAGTGTATGATGGTGATGAAATCTATGATTCTTTCACTAAGAAGGAAGCAAATGAGTTCATCGGCGAAATGAATAATGAGCAGTTCCAAAAGATTCAATCATTCTTTGAAACTATGCCGAAACTCTCTCATACATTAGAAATTACTAATCCTAAGACAGGAGTAGTAAATGAGGTCATCTTGGAGGGTCTGGCGAGTTTTTTCGAGTAGCATTGATGCATGATAGTCTTATGAATCACTATAAGACTAACTTCGCATTAATGCAGCATCACAAGTACAGTCTAACTGAACTTGGAGACATGATGCCTTGGGAACGTGATGTGTATGTGAACCTTCTACTTGCCCACTTACAAGAAGAAGAAAGGCGCATGAACAAACAGAACAATAGTGTCCCACTTTAATGGCGAACGCAACCCTAAGAAAATATATCAGCGTAAAGGCACCCACTGGGCAGGACGACCTTGCTAAGGCAATGCGTACAACTGTTTTTGCCCAAAACAGGTTGGGTGGTGCTGTTACATTTTTAGGGATGGAAATGCAGCAGTTCAAAGATGCTGTACAACTTCATACTGAGTTCTCGACAGAGATGCTTCAAAGGCAGAAGGATCTCGATAAGAAAGAACATGATACAAAAGTAGAACTCATTGAAGCACAAGAAGATTTACTAGGTAGAAAGAAAGGCAGAGCAAAAGATAAAGCATCTGAGGCATTACAGGAGAAGGTAGATCCTAAGGAAAAGAAGAAGAAGGGAGAAAAACTAGCTAAGAAAGAGAAACCCAGTATATTAAAGTGGTTAGGTGGATTTGCCAAGGGTCTTAATCCTATACTGAAACTGATAGTTCAGGCATTGGCACCACTGCTCACCATGAAACTCCTTGATTGGTTGAGTGATGAGAAGAATCGAGCGGCGATAAAACCAGTCATTGAATTTGCTGTCAGTCTGTTTAAGTTCAGTCGAGCCCTTGCAGGGTTCGGTATTGAGAATGTGATGAGTGGTATCCGAAATATATTCGGTGAATCAGATAAAACGGGCATGGAGAGAATATTCCAAGGAATGTTCGGTGTCCTACAAATGGTGGGTGGTCTTGGTGCTCTTTGGGCAGCATCCAGAGTATTAATGCCATGGAAACTTATCGGTGACGTTAAGTTCATGCTTGGTCTTGGTAAAGCAGTGTCTGCTGCTGAGAAGACTGGTCCCGACATTGGCAGAAATAGAAATAGAGGGAAAGGTAATGTTGTAGGTAGAGATGGTAGAACCTCTCGCCAAAGACTGAGAGATATAAAAGCAAGGAGAAAAAATAAGAGAGTAAGACCTAGATTCAGAGGAAGAGGAAGAGGCAGAGGTCTCTTTGGTATGATGACTGGCATGTGTCCAAACCCCTTGGATCTACTCCCAGACAACACTCCTAAGAATGTTGTAGACAACGTTGCTAAGAACGTAGACAAGGTTGATGACGCTGCTGGTGCTGTCAAAACAGCGAAGAATATAGACAAGGCAGTTGATGCAGTAGACACTGCTAATACAGCAAACAAAGTTATTAAGAATACACCACCTAAGACAAGTTGGTTCCAGAGAGCACGTAACCTTGGTTCTGGTCTTGTTGATAACACTGTTAAAGCAGGAAGGTTTATTGGTGAAGGTACAGTATCCAATTACAACAAGGCAGTAACCCAAGTAGACAGGTTCGCAAACTTTGTAATGGATGGTGCTCTAAAACTTGGAGATTGGGCTGGAAAAGGTATAAAGAGTTCATGGGATGCTACTACTGCAACTGCTGCTAAGTGGGGCAATGGCATTAAAGATTGGACTGTAAAAACTCTGGATGATGTCAATGTAAAGGCAAAGAACTTCTTCATGGAGAAGATTCTTACTCCACTGAAACCAGTCATTGATCCATTGATGGAGAAGGCGTCTAAGTTTGGCGCTGGCATCATGGAATACCTTAAAAAGATTCCTGGTTATGAGAAGGTTGGTAAAATATTTGAATCGAAAGGTATTACTAATGTTGCTACTGCTGGATTTGAGAAGTTAGGTAAGAGAGCAGGTGCTGTATTACCTGTCATTGGTGGTGTTGTCAACCTAGCATTTGCATATGATCGCTTCGCTAATGGTGATAGTGTTGGTGGTCTGCTTGAATCTATCTCAGGTATCTTAGATATTGGTGGTCTTGCCACTGCTGGTGCTACTAGCGTCATGTCTATGTTCCTTGATGGTTATCTATTTGCTCGTGACTTCCTTCCTATGTTGGAAGAGGGTGAGAATGCACTTATCTCAGCATTAGGACTTGGTGGATTTAAGAGTACAGTAGATGGTATGTTGAGTAAGTTACCCGACCTTGGCACGCTGGTGGGTAAATTTATGAGTATGATTGGCATGGGTGATAAAGAAGAGAAGGCAAAAGGAGGACTTGTACCATTTTCCAGAGGTGGAAAGGTCAAGGAGGGAATGCAGAAGAAGAGGGATATCCCAAGTCCTACATATACAACTCCTACTCCATTCGTCAAAGGTTTTGACATCCCTACTAAGGGTGAAGGACAATTCAAGAGATTTGCTAGTGGTGGACTATATGTGTTCTCCACAGCACCTGCTGGTGCTCCTAAATTAATGGGTCATGGTAAAGGATTTGGTGATACTTATCCACACCATCATCCTAAACCTGGTGGCAACGTACCTCGTGCAGGTGGTATTCCTAGGGATTATCTAATCTCTGAACTTAGAAATCCAGCAAGACCTGACTCCAAGGGTGATAGACATCCTATCCGTGCTGGTGTTAGTGGTACTGTGGATTCTGTTGGTGAAGGATGGGGTGCTGTAAGAATTAAAGATGCTAGTGGACCAATGTTCCGTTCTGGTCACATGACTGGAATTAGGGTAAAGATGGGTCAACAGGTTAACCCTAGCACTATTATTGGTATTCAGGATGCTGTTGGTATGAGTAATGGATATGTCCATGCTCACATCGAAGGTAGGACCGCTGCTATTCATAACGCTTGGATCAAAGCAAACAGTGGTAGTAAATCTACTGGTAGTGATGATATTAATGTTCCCACTGGTGATGATGGAACTGTTAATGCTGGTACGGGTTCTGGTACAAGTACAGCACCTGGTGCAGGAGAAAGAGAAGCAGAGAAACCCAAGAAGATTGACATCATGGAAGCATTCACCAAGTTGGGTGGTGCAGACTTACTAAAATCTTATGTTGCTGACATCAATGCAGATCCTGACCTTGGAGGTGGAGGTGGTGGTGGTGCTAATGAGATTAGTGTTAATCATGACAAGGCAAAGAGAAATGTTGTAGATGTCTCTACAAACCTAGATGCTGTCTCAGAGAAGCTAAATAAGACAAGTGAGAAATTAGCACAAGAATCAGTAGCATCAAAAGTCCGCACCAAACTTGTGAAGGGCACTAAGAATTCTATTATGATTATGCGCCAGTTTATTAAAGGTGGCGGCACAATGGCACCAGAGATCATTACACCTGGCAGCGGCATCACACCTCTAATTACTAACTAATGGCAGAACCAAGATTATATAAAATGATCACACCACCCAAGTTCAAGGGTGGCGGTATCACTGTAAAGGTAGGTGATAAGGTTATTACCTCACCTGAGGTGTCGTTCGCTAAGAGTATTTCTGCGACTAACAGTCTAGGTGCGACTGTTAATAGCATGGCGATAATGATGAAGGAAATGAAGACTTCCTTCACCACCTTCACTGTTTCAAACATGAAACTCCAAGAGTCAATGTTTGAGAAGCGTGAAGA
>Ga0163111_10001693_pt1 | contig 13722 bp, 7 predicted proteins | sample CRUFie1St18metaG_FD_109645 | JGI IMG/M metagenome (GOLD analysis project Ga0163111, IMG submission 109645) | Marine microbial communities from the Costa Rica Dome - CRUD Field 142mm St18 metaG | ecosystem: Environmental > Aquatic > Marine > Oceanic > Photic zone | place: Costa Rica: the Eastern...
ATTGCTGAATACTCTACACTATCTTTTTCATCCATAGTATTGAAAATATTACGAACCCAATAATAATAACTTTCTTTTGATGTTTTTGCTTCATCTAATGTTTTTGGATTCCTATTAATCTCTATTCCTTTCAAAGAATCATATGTGTTTATATAATTTGTAATATGTGTAAATAGTTCATCTTTCTTTGTTTGAATATGTTTATACACATTTATTAAACTTTTATTTATATCATAAGCATAAACTTTATTTGTTATTTTTATCTTATTTTCATTTTTCATTGATAAAATCATTAGTAATACACTCCCTCCTCCTAAAAATATTTCATGATAATTATTCATTGATGATGGAATTTTTGTTTTTATTACATTTAATAATTGACTTTTACCACCTACCCATTTTATAAATGGTTTTTGAATACTCATTTTTAATTATATTATCTAACATTTTTTATATTTTTCAATTTTAATTTTAATTTTAAAATATTAAAAATATAAACCACTTAATGAATAAATTCATATTTTTAATATTCTAATATACTATTATTATTATTCTTATTGTTACTCTTACTCTTTATAATAATGAACTTATTAAAAAAATCATATAAAACTACTTAATTATATCTTAAATGTATATATATTATTATATTATAATTGGATAATTAATTTAATAATTTATAAAATTTCTTATATTATAATATTATATTATAATATTATAATACTATGTCTAATATAAATAATCAAGATTTACAATATGTCATAAATAATTGGAATATAACTCATGATTTAGAATTAAGTTTTAATAGTCTTACAAACATTGATATTAGTTCTAATGATATTTCCTTTAATAATCTTACTGGATACTTTAAAAATACACTAGATATTTCTCTATCCAATATTGATTCTAGTATTAATAATATAATAAATAGATTAATTAATAATTTTTATACTAATAATGAAATAGATAATAGCTTTGGTGCTATATACGATAAATATAACAATTTATATGATATTTCATATATTGATAATAGTTTTACTAATATAAATAATAATATTAATGATATTTCTATTTCTATTTGTACAAAAAATGAAATTGAAACTAGTTTTAATACAGTAAATGATAGATTAGATGAAATAGATAGTTCTTTTCTAGATGTAAATACTAAATTAAATACAATAGATACTTCTATGGTAAATATATTACATAATGATATATCATTTAATGGAGAAAAAACATTCAACCGTGATATAACTATTACAAGTAATCTTATAACTTCTAGTGATTTTAATATAATTCTCTCTAATGATGCAAAAGTAACAATTAGCGGTGATTTACAAGTTGATGGTTCCCAGACAATTATATATTCTAACACGGTTGATATAAGTGACAAAACTATTCTATTAGCAAGTAATTCAAACACGTTATCTCAAGCCGATGGTGCTGGTATTAAAATATATAATAAAAGTAGTGATAACCCAAGTATATTATATAATCATAATTCAGGTTATTGGAAGACAAATATAGGTTTAGATATTAGTGGCAAAATAACTGTAAAAGATAATGATTTTTCAATGAAAGTTACTGATATTAGTAATAAAAAATTAGATATATCAATGTCAAATGGTCATTATGTCTCAATTAATGGCAATTTAAATGTAACAGGAGATATATCTAATAACATTTTTACAAATATTTCTAATTTAAATACTAGATATCAAAATGCATTTATAAACAATAATATATCAGTTAATGATATATCGTCTTCTACTATTTCTACACATAATGTTACTAGTAATTCTATTAATAGTAAAAATTTATATTTTAATGATTTACATTCAAGACCAAAACATGTTACTACATATAATGAATATATCGATATTAGTATTGGTCACATATTTACTTATAATGATAGTTCTGGAATAAAATTGGCTTATAAAATACAGAACAATTAATTAAATATATAAATAAACTAATAAATATATTTATATTATATTATAATGTCTTCTGTTAAATACATTAATAATTATATATACTTCAATGATATTTCTGATATTAGTATAAACACTATAAAATCTAATAATATTACTACCGAATCTATTAGTGTAAATAATCTTACTGGAAACTTTAAAAATACATTAGACGTTTCCCTATCCAATATTGATTCTAGTATTAATTTAATAGATACTAGTTTAGGTAATTTTTATATAAATGATTTTATCGATAATTCTTTTACAGATATATCAAATAAGAGAAATGATTATCATATAAAAGATATAATTAACAATAAAAAAAATACAATTGATAATAGTATTAATAGTATTACTGATTCTACTTATACAAAAAATGAAATTGAAACTAGTTTTAATATAGTAAATGCTAGATTAGAATCGATAGATAGTTCTTTTCAAGATGTAAATACTAAATTAAATACAATAGATACTTCTATGCAATATATATTAGATAATGATATATCATTTAATGGAGAAAAAACATTCAACGATGATATAACTATTTTAGGAAATCTTAAAAGTTCTGTTAATTTTATAATTGATGGAAACGTAACAATTAGCGGTGATTTAGTAGTCGATGGAACACAAACAACTATCAATTCTAATACAATTGATATAAGTGACAAAACTATTCTATTAGCAAGTAATTCAAACACATTATCTCAACCCGATGGTGCTGGTATTGAAATATATAATAAAAATGGTGATAACCCAAGTATATTATATAATGATAATTCAAACTGTTGGAACACAAATATAGGTTTAGATATTAGTGGCAAAATAACTGTAAAAGATAATGATTTTTCAATGAAAGTTACTAATATTAGTAATAAAAAATTAGATATATCAATGTCTAATGGTGATTGTGTCTCAATTAATGGCAATTTAAATGTAACCGGTGAAATATCTAGTAATAATATTAATGAATTAAATAACCGTATAAATCGTATAAATAATAATAATTCAATAATTAATATTGAAAATATTAATTATATAAATAATGATAAAATATTAAGCAAATACGATGGTTCAAATATAGCAACAGATTTCTCTATAAATAATGGAATTGATATTACTAACAATCAATATGGATATAACATTTTTTTTACTAGTATATCATATGATGATATTATATCTGATGTTTCACAAAATGGAACTATGAGTAATCATTTAGAAAAATACAATATGATAGATATATCTAATTTAAATGATTTTATATGTCTAACAAATTATAATGATAATACCTCTTATGAAGTATCTTATAATAAAATTATCATAAAAAATGATAATAAATATAATTTAAACTTTGAAACTAATCTTGATATTTCAATAGGAAATAGCACTTTTATAGGCGATTACTTTATAGACATAGCTATATTAAAATTTATTGATAACAGTATTAATATAATAACATCTGAACAAAAAAATATTTCTAATCTTGATGATACAACTATAGATATATCTATTAATAACAATATAATCGATTTGTCCAAAAATAATAGTATTGGATTTGGATTTTTAATATATTGTCAATCTGATATATATAACGATATTAGTGGTATAAATAATTATTATGTAGATGTAAATACTAAACTAGATGACAATACCGATCCAAGAGGTCTTATCTATAAGTATACTAGTATGACTGATTTGGCAAATACAAATGAGACATTTACTAGATATAAAGGTGGTTTTCCTAATATTTTAGATTGTGGAACGAAATTAAGCGGCTGGACACAGACGATTGTGGGTGCTTATGGTGCTAACAATGGAACTGGTTTTTTTCAGTCTAGGAGTTTTTATCTCGCATCAACAGATCAATCGCTATATCGCGGCTCACATCCATCGGACCCCGACAATACCCCATATTGGGTTGGTACAAATGCTCCCACTAGAATACCAAGTTCATCAGTATACCCATCCACTTCATGGAAATTTATAGGAGTAAATATTGTAGTACAAAATTTGAATCATAATCATGATGCAACTTGTTATAACTTAATTAATATGGGGATAAATTCTTCTAGAGATATTAAAGAATCAACTGATTTCGTAGAGAGAGATAAATATAAAATTACTGCTAAATATAGTGGAATATACAAAATTGACATTGACATTCAGGCTGAAAAACTCGGACTCAAAGGAGTAACTACAAAAATATTCAGAAGACATCCAACTGACCTAAACCTAAAACCATTTGATAGACCGGCGTGTCCTGGATTAAGATACAAGCTTATAAAAAATATAGATACAACTCCTGAAGTAATTAATTATTTTATAGCTGATAATTCAGGATTAAAAAATTCGATGACCGCTTCCGGCTACTGGAAATGGGGAAATACCGCTGAATTCACGAATCCAAATTATAATAAAACTTATGAAGAAGTATATCTTAAAAAAGGCGATACGATATCATTAGGATTTTTAATAGAAGTAGATACTCTTGATGAACATAGGAGTTATTATAGCTATCCTGGTGGGGCATTTATAACTAGCCATGATGGTTATTATGCACTAGAGGTTAATAATCATGTAGTAAGAGAAAAAGATATTGGTTCTCTCACGTATTTCCATCCGGAAATGGAAAAGCCTGATTTTCAAATAAAGACTAATTCTGCAATTAGGTTAACGTTAAATTATGGACATAATATGTCGCTAACTTTTAAGAAAATAAATTTATTTTTAGAAAAAGATATAAGTTATATTGAAACACTTTATATAGATAATAATCTCGACATTAATAGTAATATAATTGTTAAAAATGATATAAGTATCAATGATATTTCTATAAATAATCTTACTAGTACTAATTTATTAGAAGTATCAGATGATGTTATTATTAATGATATTTTTGATAATAATAGTTATAATAATACTGGTTATCAAATTAATGATGAAATTCTTCTATATAAACACAATGATAATGTGTATATATTTCCTGAATTCAGTTTGATTATTGCAAATAATAATGATACCGTAACACACTCAATATCATATGAAGATGTGTCCACACTCCCACTCCCAAAGGGAAATATATACAAAATAAAAGGAGGGACTTATTTAACTTCAATTGATGCTGATGTTTTCAAGGATAGTTCAAATTTAACTAATGTGGATTTTACTAATTGTACTAAGCTTGTAGAAATCAGTAATAATTCTTTCAGAAATTGTACAAATTTAAATAGTGTTAATTTTACTAATTGTACTGATTTAAGTTCAATTGGTGCTCATGCTTTCAGAAATTGTAGTGCTTTAACGAGTATTAATTTTAGTGGTTGTACTAGTCTACATACAATCAATATTGAAGCTTTCTATGATTGTCAAAGTCTAACGAGTGTAAATTTAAATGATTGTATAAGTCTCACAAAAATCATGAAGGATGGTTTCCGTGGGTGTGGAGATTTAGTAAGTGTTGATTTTACTAATTGTACTAAGCTTGTAGAAATCAGTAATAATTCTTTCTATGGGTGTTCAAATTTAAGGACTGTTGATTTTACTGGTTGTACTAGTCTCACAACAATCGGTGGTGAAGCTTTCAAATTTTGTTCAAAATTAACCACTCTTGATTTTAGTGGTTGTACAAATCTCACGATAAATACTATTGTAAATGATTCTTTCGAAAATTGTGGTGATATTAAAACCGTTATTATTACAAATTCTGGTTTAAAAACTGAATCAGATATTACCCTAGATTTAAGATTTAGACAATTAGGCAACATTCATCTTGTATACATCAATGATACGCCTGTAATATATAATAATGATATTCATGGTTATGAAGTTCTTTTTAATTTAGTTACTATAATACAAATTTCAGATGATGTATCAATCCAGAAAAAACTAATTGATCAACAAACTAATACTCAAATAACAGGAGCTGGATACAAACGCTATAAAATAACCGTTCAAATGGTAGAAGCAGAAGAAAACGACGGTGTATCTATTAGCCAAGATGATGTTGAATACGAGTGGACTTATAATATATATGGAGAATTTATAGAATACACAAAAGTTAGTTGATAATAATTTTTTTTACACCTTTGAACATTTAAAATATCTACCCAATTAAGATATTTTAGGTTTTTTTTTCTTGTTGATGTTCGTTTTACATATTTTTAATTTCTATTATATGTTCCCTTTTAAAAAATCAACTAGATGAAAACGTGTAACAAAAAAAGTTAACAAATTGCTATTTTAATGTTATAATGTGTAATATATCTATTTTATATTTTATTTGAAATATTGAAAATAAAATATAAGATATAATAATAAAATATACCAATAATAAATCTATTCATATTTTATAGATGAACTTTGTTAATTTAACTGATTTAAATTATGTTATTAATAATAGTAATAAAGAAGTAAAATATGATATTAGTATAAACACTATAAAATCTAATAATATTACTACCCAATCTATTAATATAACTAATCTTACCGGAAACTTTAAAAATACATTAGATGTTTCCCTATCCAATATTGATTCTAGTATTAATTTTATAGATATTAGTTTAGATAATCTTTATACTAAAACAGATATAATAAATAAATTTAATGATTTATCTGATATAGATAGTGACTATTTTACTAAACAGGAATTTAATGAAATTATAACTAATATTGATACTAGTATTAATAGTATTAATATTTATACAAAAAATGAAATTGAAACTAGTTTTAATATAGTAAATGCTAGATTAGATGAAATAGATAGTTCTTTTCAAGATGTAAATACTAAATTAAATACAATAGATACTTCTATGGAAAATATATTACATAATGATATATCATTTAATGGAGAAAAAACATTCAACCGTGATATAACTATTTTAGGAAATCTTAAAAGTTCTAGAGATTTTAATATAATACCCTCTAATGATGCAAAAGTAATAATTAAAGGTAATTTAGTAGTCAATGGAACAGAAACAACTATCGATTCTAATATAGTTGATATAAGTAGCAAAACTATTCTATTAGCAAGTAATTCAAACTCGTTAGATCAAGCCGATGGTGCTGGTATTGAAATATATAAACCTGTTCATGATAACCCAAGTATATTATATAATGATATTTCAAACTGTTGGAACACAAATATAGGTTTAGATATTACTGGCAAAATAACTGTAAAAGATAATGATTTTTCAATGAAAGTTACTGATAATAGTAATAAAAAATTAGATATATCAATGTCTAACGATGATTATGTCTCAATTAATGGAAATTTAAATGTAACAGGAGATATTAGCAATGATTATATAAATAATAAAATAAATAATATAATTGTAGGATATTATAATATTGATATTTCTTATATAGATAATACAAATAATGATATTATATTAAGTAGATATGATGGTTCTGCTATACAAAATGATTGGAATATAAATAGGGGAATAGATTCTTCAGGAACACATAATATCTTTTTTACTGATATATCATATGAAAACATTATATCTAATGCTTTACATGATGGAAGTATGGTAGAACATTTAAAAAAATACAATATGTTAGATCTAAGTAATTCAAATAATTTTTCACATCAATTTTTTCCTAATGATAGTAGTGATTTTTTTGAAATATCTAAAAATATAGTTATTGCTAATAAAAATACGAATATATATAGTTCTAAATTGGAAATTATCTTTGATATTTCATCGTCAAATACTTTTACAGACAATTACTATATAGATGTAGTATTAACTAGAAGTCTTAATACTGATAATTATGATCAGGATAATATAATAACATCAAAACAAAAAATTATTAATAATTCAACCACTGAAATAGATATATCTCTTAATATAGATAAATTTAATTTACCCATAAATAAATCTGTTGGATTAGGATTTTTAGTATATAATGAAAATTCTGGAAATACTATTGGTATAAATAATAAAGATACTTATATGGATTTGTCTATAAATATAAAAAGTATAAATTTTTATATTGAAAAATTCAACAGAATAAAATCAAATTCAAATATAATTTCTAATAATATAATTTTTAATAATGATATAAGTTCTGAAACTATTAATTCAAATGACTTATCTTGTAATTATTTATATAGTGAAAAATACAAGTTTAATCTTTCTACTACACCTGATATAACTGGTAAATTGTACTATGAAGAAGGTTCTATTACACTTGACAATAATAATATTTCAATAGGTCTTGTTAAAATAACGTGAAAATTTTTATAATGCGACACTATATCTTTTATATACTTTTAAAATTAAAAAAATATAAATTTAATTTTGAAAAATCATGAATTATGAGTTATAAATATATAAAATTTTTTCCGCATCTCTGTACTCAAACTATTTTTTATTTATAAGTACAATTTTATAAATATATATGTCTATTTTTTTATAATATTATTTTATAAATGGATAAAACAATATTATACTTTATATTTTTGTGTTTTCCTGCAAGAATATTATTAGCTCTATCAGCCAAAATAATTCTACCAAAATACTTACCTGTCATGGCTATATTTACTACAGTTATAAGTATAAGTTTTTTCATTAATTTTATAAACTACAAAAATAATGATAAAGGATTTTTTGGTAATTATGTCTGGTGGAATAATTATAGATTAGTACACAGCTTTAACTATGCTATATTTTCAATACAAGCATTCTTAAATTATAATAAAGCATGGCTAGTATTATTAATAGATGCAATAATAGGTTTAATATTTTTTATAAATAAATATTATTTTTAATTTTTTGTACTCATATTGTCATATTATTTCAATTTTGTTGTTTTAATCATTAGTATGCATAATTTCATTAATACCATACTTACGTATAATCTTATTGATAGTTTGTATACTAGTACTAGTTGTATCTAATATAGCATATGCTTTTTCATTTATTTTTTCTTCTGGAAATAAACTTCTCATAGCTAAAAATCTACAATATGATAATTTATCATTTACCATATATATTCTATCTATATCTTGTCTTTCACCAGTTATCCTTATCGCTTTAAATTTTTTAGTATCTGTATATATAGGTGTTTTTATATATCCCCCACCTTTTATACCAGCATTAACTTCTTGTAAAAAATCACCTAATGTTTTTATAGAATATCTTGCTATAAAGTTGCCTATAAATTCTTTATCTTCATTTTTAGATAATAATGGCCATGTAAAATTATTCGTCTCAATTCTTTCTAAAAAAAGTTTAAGAACATTTATATATACTTTTTGTAATGTTATCTCTTTATTATCTTTATCTGTTTGGTAGGTATCTGTGTATTCAGTATTATTTAATTGTTTTAATTTAATTTTAACTGTAACGCTTGGATAATCTGATTTATCTAATTTATCTAATAAAATATCTATATAATTTTCTTTATTAGGAGATTCAATTTTTAATTTCATACCTTGGGTTTCTTTAATAGGACATACACGTGACCCTGCATCAATATTGCAAGCACTAGTATAGATACAGTGATCTATTAATTTTTTAAAGTTATGAGACCCATTATTAATAATTATAGCTATATTGGTATTTGTACTAGAAGAAGAGTCTTTTAATTCTCTATTTTTATATATGGGTTCGACTAAATTTTTAATTTTATTCTCTATATTAGTTCCTTGTTTGCATATATCATATAATTTTTTATAATTACTAATTCCACTTGTAGCACTTGTAGCAGTTATGGGATTTATAACATCAGCAACACCTTTTATTAATTCACCTATTTTATCTACAGCTTCTTTTTGATCTACATCTAATGTAGCTCTTTTATTAACGTCTTTATATTTATTATAATTAATTTTTAAATTACTTAAACTCATAATTCCAACTCTATTTAGAATTATTTCTGTATCTATATTTAATTCTTTATTATCAATTTCAACCTGTAATACCTCTATAAATTTATCTATTAATTCGTTTAAATCCATTATATTATATAATATTTCTCTTGTTTCCCATTTATTGTCTTCGTTCAAATGTCTAGTAGTATTAATCTTAAATAAATTTTGATATGATAACTCTTTGTCGTACTTTATATCAAAATTATATATTTGTAATTTTAATTCATCTATTATTTTTTTTTTAGCCTCTAAATTATATTTATAATCTGTTATATTTTTGTCACGATATGATTGATTCTTACTGGGATTTCTAATTATTATTCTTTCATAATTATTATCTAAATTTAATTTTCTTAATGTAAAGTCATCTTTGTTCTTGAAAGAAATATCTTCTAATTGTTGTATTTTTTTTTTTATATCATTTAACTCATCGTTTTGATTTGGAGCTCCACCTTTTATTTTAGGAATAAAAAATTTAAAAAAATTATTGTCAGATTCATTATATTTATCTCTTATCTCTTTATCTTCAAAGCTTCCTAATAATTGTAATAAATACATAGTAATATCACCATCTTGATAATCTTGATATTTTTTATTTATTTTAAGCTGTGTATTTATATCATTAATTTTATCACAAAAATTTTCAATACCATTGTTAGCGGGTTTCTCGGCGGCGAGGAGGGGGAGAAGAGTGGCGAGGGTTCTAGTAATCAAAGCAGCGACGTTGTCACTATCCTCAGTATCGGTATCGTCATCCATTAACGTATCGAGGGTGGTAGTGTCGTCATCCATTAGCGTATCGAGGGTTTTAACGTCGTCCTCCATCGTTCCCACGGAACTGGCTGATAAGGAGGAAAGTGAATTTAATCTTTTATTTTTATCTAATCTTTTATCATCATCTATACTGGGCTCTCGGCTACGTTTGTCGGCACCACCGGAGGTGGATCGATATCGTTTGCGTGTGATAGCTCCAGTAAGAGGTGAATGTTTTCTAGAATGTTTTCTAGAATGTTTCTTGGAATGTTTGCGAGTATATTTATTAACTCGTGTGTCAATATGATTCTTGCCACTAGTGGATCGAGAACGTTTGCGCGTTTTCTTGTAGGCTTGTCTAATGGATAACTTCTTGAAAGAGCTATTACCACCTGATTGTATATTTTTATTTATTTCATCTAAGTCATGCACAAATTTAGGATCCTTTAATCGTTTTTTGTCTGTAAAATCATGTATTTGGTCAGCTACTAACAAAAATAACATAAATTCATTAAACTTATCATCACTTTCTAAACTTATTTCATTAAACTTATCATCACTTTCTAAACTCATAGTACTCATATTTGTATATATATATATATATTTTAAACACTAAATATTCATAATCATTAACAATAATATTAACTCATTTGAAGTCATTAGCGAATAAAAAATATTTCATGATAATTATTTATTGAAGATAGAATTTTTTGTTTTTATTACATCTAACAATTGTCTCTTTCCACCTATCCATTTTATAAACGACTTTTGTGTAGTCATTGTTAATTATATTTAATCGATATAAATCTAAGCTATTATTAACATTCGCTACTCCATATTGATTTATATAATATGTTTTTCAAATTATTTAAAACAATTGCGTTATTATGATTATTTGAACAAATGTTATTATCTATAATCACTTCTATTAAAACAAGTATATTATCTAATGTATTTCGTAATATATCATGTTTAATATAATCCCAATATCTGTACTTATTATATAAAATACATGTTGAAAATATTAAACTCTCATTAGTTATTACATTTAAATATATTTTTTTTAAAAATACATCATCTAAATAAATAGACACTATATTCAAATTATTATAATGTCTCAATGACTTAATTAAATGATAATGGTGTAATGTGGATATTCTATGTAATTCCTCTGTTCTTTTTTTTAGTATTTTATTGATTGATTGTGTTAAATTTATATAGTAATCTTGTTTTTTCATATACCATAATATATTTTGCTGTAAATCATATGGTAATTTTTTATATATATTATTTACTTTTATTCTACAATAATATGAACGCCAATATTTCTGTATAATAATTATAAATTTAACAAAATTATAATTAAAATGTATTCTACAATAATATTTATTATTAATCATATATAAATTTTTATTTTTTATTTTGCAAACATAACCATCTTTTGTACTACATTGACATCTTGTCGATTTATTAAACGTTTTTATCATATATAAATTTAATATTGAAATGTTATTATTATAATAAACAATATAATAACATAATATAGAATCAATTTTTTTTTATTGACATGTATTCTACAATAACATTTATTATTAATCATATATAAATTTTGATTTTTTATTTTGCAAATATAACGTTGTTTTGTACTACATTGACATCTTGTTGATTCATTAAACGTTTTTATCATATTGAAATGTTATTATTATAATAAACAATATAATAACATAATATAGAATCAATTTTTTTTTATTGACACAACAAATTACGTGTCATAACCTTAAATATTATTCATTAATAAATTTGCTATAACTAATAATGAACCAGATGATACTGTTACAGTTAAGAATAATAAACTCATACAAAAAATCATATATATTAATCTTATATTAATCAATATTTATATTTTTATTATTATTTTTATTATTTATATAATAATAATTTTTGTACAAATAAATTTTAAAAATATATTTTTATATATATGTCTTATGTATATTTTATAGAATCTACTAATGGTTATACATATATTGGTGCGACTGTTAATCTAGACAAAAGAATAAGACAACATAATAAAGAAATTAAAGGAGGTGCTGTTGCAACATCCAAAAAAGTAAATGATGGGGAGATATGGACATACTATTGTTATGTAGAAAATTTTCCATCTTATAATGAAGCCCTTAAATTTGAATGGAGATGGAAATTTATATCCAGACAAGTACAAAAAAAATATCCAAAATTAACACCAAGAGAAAAAAGAATGTTAGCATTAGACGAATTATTAAAATTAGATAGACCCACATCCAAAGCTATGTTATATTCTGAATGGGAAAATAAACCAAATATTGTATACAATCAATAATTTAATATTATTTCACTTTCATTTTCTTATTTTTTCAGTTTTATTTATTGATTTTTTTATTGATTTTTTTATTGATTTTTTTTCTTTCATTTCTTTTCTCTTTAACGATTTTATTCTATTTTTTATTCTATTTTTTCTTTTTATAGCTTTTAGTTTTTTTGTTCCTGAATCTCTTATTTTTGTAAAAGGTATTGGTTCTTTTGAATCTCTCAAACGTGTTTTTTTATTTAATATTTCTCGTGATTTTAGTCTTTCTGGTGTTTCTGGTGTTTTTTCTTTTCTCTTTAACGATTTTTTTCCATTTTTTCTTTTTATAGCTTTTTGTTTTTTTGTTCCTGAATCTCTTATTTTTGTAAAAGATATTGATTCTTCTGAATCGCTCAAACGTCTTTTTTTATTTAATATTTCTGGTGTTGTTGGTGTTATTGATTTTTTAACTTTATAATTAAATAGTTCTTCAATATAATAATCAAATTTAATTATATTATCTGATTTCTCATCTTTGTAACTTATTATTCCATCATCATTTACTTCTATTTTTACTGGATAATGATATATATCACTAAAAATATCATACAAAATTTTTATATTATTTTCATCATTTATGATATTATAAATATAAATATATTTTGAATTATTATATTCATTAATATTATTTATTATATTATTAAAGATATGATTAAAATTATCTATATTTATATGTTGATAATATATATCTGTTTCAAGATATAGACTTTTAATAAAAAGTTCTATTAATTTATTTTTATTATTTA
>Ga0163111_10001697_pt1 | contig 13710 bp, 27 predicted proteins | sample CRUFie1St18metaG_FD_109645 | JGI IMG/M metagenome (GOLD analysis project Ga0163111, IMG submission 109645) | Marine microbial communities from the Costa Rica Dome - CRUD Field 142mm St18 metaG | ecosystem: Environmental > Aquatic > Marine > Oceanic > Photic zone | place: Costa Rica: the Eastern...
ACAATATGTGAACCTTCATGAAGTGCTAATCCAACAGACGGGTCAAAAGACTTGTCATCCATCTTAGCGGAGATAACAACTTTTTTACCATCGGTGTAAGAATCACCACTTGATTTGAAAGTAACAGGAATATCTTTTTCTGTAACGATACGAACAAAGTTCGCGATTGCTCTTCTGTAAGAACTAAGAGCGATTAAGTCTGTTTTTGGTTTGACATTTTCTTCGTCATCGAAGATAGAAGTGTGTCTATCAAATTGGTCATCTAACCAAAAAGAAGAGTAGTTGTTTTGACTACTATACTGACTTCTTGAAGTATTGAAGTGTTTTAAGTTTTTCATATTTCCTCTCATATTATAACTGATCTTACGAAAAAAAGCGTATATAAGTCAAGTACTTTTTTCACTTTTTTTAACTTTTTTTTCATATATGAAATTACTAAAAAAATATGAGAAAGTCAAGTATTATTTTTATTTATTTTACTATATATTATTACTAATAAGTACCCTTGTGGCCGGAAATAGTATATACTATCGTAGTCGACCTTCTTGTATTGAGTCATCTATTGTTTTGGTAATCTCATATGTACTATTAGGAAACCTACCTAAGTTCAATTTACTAAATACCCTTAACTCATCATTTACAAATACCTCAAAGGCACCACCACTAGCCTCAATGAGTTTTATTTCGAACTCATCAAAGACACCATCGTAATGGTTTTTTAATTCATCTCTCAAACTGAGAGCTCTCGGTTGGTAATTTCAAGATGTACAATAATGTATTTCTATTTTCATTTTACTCTCCTAAATACTTCCCAATCAGGACCCCATATTTCAGATGGTATCTTTACCATGTAATATGCTTTATTTTTAATTGTGAATATCCCATTTCTTTCTGTGGGATTTAATTCTTCGAATGCAGCCCGTTTTATAAATAATTCTTTCATCTCTTCTCTTGTCCATTCGTCAAGATGTTTAATTGATATTGGTTCAATGATATCTATCTCTAACCAACATCCATATCCAACTGCTTCGGATAATATAAAACTATATGGTACTACTTCAGGCATCACTTGGAAGGCACCAATCTTATATTTATAATCACCATAGTTATAATCATTCCAATCTGATGATTGATTTTGACCATTGATTTTGTTAACACAAAATATTATTCCAATGATTATCCAAACTATTATTGATGATTTTTTAGGTAATATATTTTTCATTAATTTAACTCGGGTTTAATTTCATAATTATCTAACACTCTAAAAGTTAATATCCATTTTCTATCATCACCTTCATCCCATTCTTCATAAGACTCAAGTAAGCAATTATCTGTGGTCATTCTCTTAACTACATTATCTTGTTGTTCTTGTTTATGACAGATTATGTAAATAAGGTCTCCATCAGTTCTTACCATGACCTTATTATCGTGTTTATTGTAGATTACATCGTCCTTCACTTGAAAATCTTTTTACCGATTTTCGAACTTTCGATTTGATTAATAATATCTTTTATTTCTTTTAAGTCTTTACTAATCTGCTCAAATTGTGAATTGATTCTCGAATCGATATCTTTGATTTCTGTATCAAGGATATTTTGAATCTGTGATTTAGCACGAACATCAACATCTTTGATATGTTCATTAACAACCTCAATTGTTTCTTTCATCCTCAAGTCATTACTTAATGCTAAATCCCATTGTTGTTCTAACATGACTAATCCACCCTCGATTCGTTTCAAGGCTTCATCTACCTCTTGTCCCTTTTCGATTATCTTACTCAACCTTGTCATGTCATCGAGAATCTTTCTTAACTCAGTAACATAGAATCTTATTGTTTTGGGATTTGAAACTTCTACGAATTGTTCTACATCCGAATTTATCTTTTCCCATTTCTCAGTATATTTAGTATATTTATTTTCTAAGTTCATCCAACTATAATATGTTCCAGCACTGAAACATACTACACCAAATAAAACTGATAAAATGAATCCTAAATTTTTTGACATATTATTCTCCTATTGTGGTTCAACTTCTTCACCATATAAAGTCCATCTTTTTACGGTTGGTTCAGGATCAGGAACTTCAGTATCTACTACTGAATATATTTCACCCTTAAATGCACTCAAATGAAACTCTGTCAATTGTCCATTCGACTTTTGAAATACATATTCCAATCCATCTGTTAATGATTCAAATATCTCTGACGGGCCATTAGCATCTGTCCATTGGTCACCAGGTGGAACCCTCTTTAAAACCAATTGTTTTTTTGTTTCTATAGCCATTATATAACATCTCCTTTTTTCATAGACTTGAGTAAGTCTAAAGTTATATTATTGTACTCAGGATATTTAGATAAGGTCTTAAGTAAATTACCCAAATATTCTGATGGTATATACTCTAATTCTTCATTAATCATCATTTCTGTAGCCTTAAAAAAGGCCTCAACGGCTGTTTTGACTTCTTGGGGGAAATGTTCTTTAACCTTATAATCCCCCTTCGAAACTCTATCCATGACTTTTTTTATTTTTTTCTCATCCATACATATAACTATCTTAGTTTTATGTAAATCTTATCAGAACCACCTGAATAAGATGCCGTGATAGCTACTGTCTTACCTTTCATTTCAGGTAATGGGCCAAACATCGTGTTGACTTCACCATTAGGTTTTGAGTATGTGTACGGATTTACAACTTTGAATTCATCTTTGGCAAATCCATTACTCCACCAATACTTTCTATCAGTTTTCCAAACTACCCTTTGATATCCACTTCCACCAACTACACCAGTCAATCTAACGAGTGTCTGTCGAGATTCATTAAGTTTCAAAACATATGTATTCTTACCTACCTTTTTTAAACCATAGGAATCAACAGGTTTGATTTTGATTTGTCCATTTAATGCCGCTACTAATAGTAGAGACAAATATAACCATTTTTTCATTTTGTGTAACCTCTTATTATTTAGTTAGAAATTACTAAATATTTTTTTAAAAGTCAAGACATTTTTTCAATCATCAATTTAATTTTTTCTGATACATCCAAACAGGTTGTTATCTTACCTGAAAGAACATTAATATATTTTGAATTTTTATGATTCGTGAAAATCTCTGATACTCTTGAGTCATCACTATTAATAGGTAATGCTCTTATTGTTCTCCAATAATCTATATTTTGTACATCATCTAAAAATGGAAAAAACTTTTTTGACTCTTCATATATTTGTTTAATTGATTTATTTACATCGACACTACTAAATAAATTTTCTTTTGATTCTGATACAATTGAATATTTGGGATGATACAATAAAAATTGATTTTTACTTTTACCCTTTGGTACAAAACTACAGAACTGGCCATCCATAATCGTTAATCCAATTCTTTCATAATTCATTTTAAAAATTGGAATCACCACATCTTGAAATTTTAAATCCAACTTATCAATTCCTAATTTCTCTGATATCAAATTGAGATTACTATAAGATGTGTTGATGATAAAATCAAAACCTTCAGTATTACCATCAAATGATTCATTTAGGCGTAAGTCTACATTCTCAAGTCTATCCTTTACTAATGTATATAATGTTTCATAGTCAAAAATTCTTTCTTTAACTTTGATTGATAAATCTATCTTATTTAAATCAACGAGTCTTGAGTTTGGGGTTTCGAATTCGTATTCAATTCCAAGTTCATCACAAAACTTTATGTATTCTTCTTTTGTAACCTTACTATCTTTTTTGGATATCATGTAGTAATTAGAAAACTCAGAAACAATAGCATCATTGAAATAATCTAAAAATTTTTTATGACCTTGTATACTTTGTCTAGCAGTTTTTAAACTTCTTGGGTAATGATATCCGTAATGTATTTTGTTATGATTAAGTCGTGATGCCCTTTGCATGATATCATTGTCTTGTTCAATCAATACAACCTCGTGGCCTGAATCACTTAGTTCAGTTGATATACAACACCCAAATATTCCTGCACCTATAACTTTTATTTTCAACTTATAACCTATTTAGTTTTTCCCAAATAAGTCCGAAAGTTTGTCACCAAGTTCTTTTGCTAATTCGTCACCTGTAATTTGTTCTTCAGTAATTTCTTCTTGTTCCTCAAATGAATTACCTATCTCAGGATTATGAACTCGATGTTTTACATCGGAATTTATAAAATAACAATTGTAACAGTAGAACTTAATATTAGATGGTTTTTTATTCTGTACATCCCCATCTATAAAATGGATTACTAATGGACTTAACATATCAGACTTTCTATATTCTGAATATCCACATCCACCACATCTTTGTGGTTTAATAAATTCTTTAATCAGTTTTTTTTGTAATTCAATTTCTTTATCCAAAGGTTTCTTTCCATTCCAAGTAAATTTTCTTACCCTTGTGATTCCAGCATTACTTGGATTCGGTTTCCATAAATCATATTGTTTAGCATACTTTTTGAATGTATTATATGCGACATGAAGTGATTGTGCCGCCTTTGTCATACTATCATTTTCATTGATAGCTCTTTCTATTTTATGTTTAGGAATTGGTTTATGTAAGTAAGGATTAAATCCTTGTTTACCTATTTGTGCCATTATTCTTCTCTCCCTTCTCCTTCGTCCCAATAGACATCTATTTTCTCTTCAACAAAATCTTCAGGTTGATAAAAATCATCTCCACCAAAATAATCTATACCATACTCAAAGTAATCATTTACATATCTCTGAAAATCTTTTGGAGTTACAAACAAACCACTCATCATATCTCTTGGTTTGGATTTTCTTCTTTCAGGTTTAATGTTATCAGCCTGCATCCTTCTCCAAATGTAATGTCCAAGTTTATTTATCATAAATTATATTGAGAGCTTCTTCAAGAGTATTTACTCTATTTGTGACTTTTAATTTTTCATTCCATTTCTGATTTATGAGAATAAAGTTTTTATCACTCCCACGACCATTTTTCCAAGCCGTCCAATTCTCAGGTGAATCGTCAATTAAGTAATCACATTCTACTAACCACTTTTTTTCACCTCTACGAAAATATACAGTCTCAAAATTAAGTCTGTGTTTACCCAACCAAGTCAATGTATGATGTGAACAAGATGGGTGTTGAGATGTCACACACACAAAGTCATGCTCTTGTTTCTGAATCTCTTTTCTTAAGTAATCTACATTATCTTGATATGGTAATCCGTTAGCCAAAATCTCTTCCCCAGCATCTATACGATATAAATTTTTAATCTCATCATCTGTTGCGTTGAAAGTTTTTTCTAACTCCCAATTTTCTTCGATTGATACAAACGAATCAGAATCATCTTTTATTAACCAATCAGGATGGTCTCGTTTGATTACCCTAAATAAATCTTTTGGGAAGTCTCGTATAACACCGTCTACATCCACACCTATTTTATATTTCATTTTATACCTCTGTTGTAACTCTAAATAAACTTCTACCTTGATAATCCGTATAACCTAAAAATTCAACATTACCAAATTCTTTTAGATTTTCTAATCCCCAATCTCTTGTTATCTCTTTATTTTTCGGTTTGTTTTGTTTTGGAACAGAATGAGTTGGTTCTATATACCAAACCTTTGCGTAATCTTTAATCAATCTCAATTGTGGAATACAATCTTGAAAACTCAATGAACCCCCTTGTTCAGGTATAACAGAAAATGGTGATAATAACAATCCAACATCAAATGGTAATTTTTCTTTCACAACAGATGGAATCTCTCCATCCCAACCAAAATTAAAACTCTTTTTAGGTTTTTTAATATCATTTACTACAAAATCTATATCTTCCAATTTATCAAGTTCTTTAATCAAATTAGCAATTTTTATCAGACAATTTTCTTTACCATAAGATTCAACTCCCATACAATAACTGGCACCTTTTCTTAGACATTCTATTGTTATGTGACCAACATTACAGCCGAAATCTATTACAGATTTACCTTCCACATCAAGGTGGTCAAGTCTTTTGTATTGTGTAGAAGCAAACCTTTTATTACCTTCTCTTAAAAGTTCTCCATTTACGACTATCGGTAAATAAATATGACGAGAATGTCCTACATCCATAAACAACCTTTTCAATTCTTCTATTTTATTTTTCATTTACTGCTCCTATAATAATGAATATCTTCTATCAGATGTTCATTACCATCTGTATCCTTAAATGTTTTTGGTAAATCATCATGACTAACAATGTTTATCTTTCCATGTGCATTCATTGTACCTGGCCCTCTTGCTGGTGGACAATCACTCAAATCACACTCATCCCATTGTACTTGTAAATCACCGACTCCGATTAGAGGTTTGGTTTCATTAAAACTATATCTTTGCATTAAACTTATCTTCATCTCTTATTTCTTTCTTGTATCTGTAGCACCTTTACCATCTCATCCCATCTAGCATCTCTTTCATCTCTTCTTTTCTGAACCTCAGGACCCCATTGTTCCATAAACTCCTCAAAGATTTTTATCTTTTTTTCAAGTTTTCTGACTTTATTAGATAACCTATCTATTTCGTAGTAGGTTCCTTTTCTACTCATTTTAAACTCCTTTTTAATTGGTTTCAAAGTTATTCCAATTATCGGTTTCTATTTCTTCTAATAGTGCTTCAATTACCTCTTTTGCCACACCATGATTGAACGATATACCTTTTTTCGTTGGTCTATATTCTTGTGTTTCCTTATCCAAAAAGTAAACTCTACAATCAAGGAATTTGTTTCCCTTGTATTCTTTACTTTCTATTCTAATAATCTCTTGACTATTCTTTTTTATTTCTTTCATTTTATTTCCTAATCTTTTTTCATAAATATGCTAAAGTTCATTGTATGCCTCATATGTGGTATATCATTGTGTATGTAATGCCATGTACCACCAGCAATCATTCGTTTTCTAACAAATACTACGGCACGATTTGGTTTCCATTCAATGGGATAATCGATATATATTTCATCTTCTGTTTCTCTTTTACATAAGGTCGTACCAACTCCATGAGTTGATACATAATATATAACACTCATCAACTTATGTTCACTATCGGTGTGTGTTGACCTATAACCTTCATCAAAAGGGTGAGTTCTTAAACACTCGTAAATCATTTGAGATGCTAAATTACTCTCGTCAACACCATGATTAATATCATGATAATAATCTTCCCAAATCCTAATTACACTTTTTGAAATAGTATTCACCAATGTTCTGTTTTTTTTACTTCGTGAAGGTGCAGAATCACTAATATCTAAAGGTAGAGATTCCAATGGATAGACCACCCTCATTCGATTACTTTCTCCTTTTAAACGATGAATATCTTCAAAATTATTTTGTAAATTTTTGAATGAATCATCATCGATAAAATCATCTATTATTAAATGTGTCCATGGCTCATTATATTTTTTAATTTTCATACTACCCTATTAAATCTTCCATATCATCTTCCCATCGACCTTCATGAAATCCATCCGCGAAATGTTTTATTTGTTTCGGATATTTAATTAATTCTATAGAATTACCACTTGGGTCTTTGATGTATCTACTGATACTACCATCTCGATGAAGAGTAGATTCTATACCTGGATCCTTAACCTCAAAGGCTATGTGAAATGGATGTTCATCATCTACCACTAATGCCAACTTTATATTCTCAAATTGTAACATAGCCCAAGTATCATCACAATATATAATTGAACATCCGTGATTCTCGACATACCAATCGGCTGATTCCCTTACATCATCAACTGTAATTGCAACATGGTCAATCCTTCTCATAAATATGCTCTCGGTGACGGTAAATCTCCGTAGTGGTCTACCAAATGTATTGACTTGTATTTATCCACTGCTAGTTCCTTATGTTTTGCTTCAATCATAACATCTATGTTATTACCATAATTATCAATGTAATCATAAACATAATCAGAATGTGCCTGTGGTCTTATTTTTTCATCCTCTTGTTCCACACTACGACTCTCGCTGTAATGGACAACAGGAGTAATACCTTTGGGCCATGTGGATATTGCCATTTCCAAGGCTTCTTTCTCTGACATACCACCATCACAAAATCTATGGTGGTGATAATCGAAAACAATAGGAACACCAACCTCTTTGTAAATACCTTCGTACAAGTCTTTTACACTATACATGGAAGCCTTATCGTCATTCTCTAAGGTCAATCTACTACTTACACTTTCAGGTAGTCTTGGAAAGTTCTTAACAAATCGTTTCATTGAAGCTTCCTTATCCCCATAAGCCCCACCTAAATGGATGTTAATCTTATTGTAAGGTGTCCGACTCAATCCCATCATATCAAACTCATCACCATGTATGGTCAAGTCCTTAATACAATTCTCAACCACTTCTTCTTTTGGTGATACCAATACATTGAATGGGCCGGGATGTGAAGTCAACCTAACATCATGTGTCTTAGCCATCGTACCAGCTGAATGAAACCATTGTTTGATTTGGTCGATGTCTTTTAGGTCATCCCAATCGTATTCTGTTTTCCACGGTGCTAAACCACTGCTTAATCGGTAGAAGTCATAACCATTCAAAACATTCCAACTGATAATTCCATTCAAGTCTTTTACATTCTGTAATGTTAGTTCACTAGCATAATCAACACCCTTCGATTCGAATGTTCTCTTAATCATAGTCCTACCTGTAGTGATGGGTTCAACGCCTTTTTCTTTACCACCATACTTTTGTGGGTACGATAATTTCATACTAATACATGCGTAGCCGTATCTCATTTTTTATCCTTATTTAAGTTTCTTGGTTTACCATTTGAAAATAAACTCTTAAATGTTGGTGGTAGGTATTTGTCTAAATAGTTATCTACAATTATAAAGTGATAAAACAATATTGCTGGAATCATAATGATTACTGATATCATTATTGCCAATACTTCATTACTCATTTAAAACCTCTTAATTTTCATTCTAAGAATTTACAAATTATTTTCGACAAAGTCAAGAACTTTATCAGCAAAAATTTTGTGTGACCTCTTACTTGGATGTCCATGTATACATTGAAATTTATCAACATCTAATCCATTCCAACAACTCCATGATGTTTTTTCACCATTCAAATAAATAAAATTTACAAAGTTAAAATTTTCATAAAAGTCTTGGGGGAGCTCACATAGAGAATTGACATAAATTATTTCATTTTTTGGATTTTTCGATTTAATATATGCCTCTAACATTTTTAAATCACGATATAGTTTTTCAATCCTCTTCTCTTCTGAATAAAAATATTTCATGTACATTTCGAATACTTCAAAACATTTAACGGCTTGTTGTGCTGTGACCTTGTCTTTGAACATACTCTTCCCATGAGGAAAATTTAATTTTAACCAGTCATTTTTCTGAGGACTCCATAATTCGTTTCTTGTGATTTCTGTCAACCCTAAGATTGTTAAAGTTTGACTTTTTTTATTTTGAAAATACTCGAATGTCCTTCTAATAATTTTATCATGACCAGCACCACCTGACCCATCATTTAAAAAATCCACTCCGACTTTCTCATTTAAAATTTCTGTAAACCTATTCTTTACAAATGGTTGAGGTGCATTTCCCAAGTTAACACCATTTAGTTCAGAGCCTTGAATAAAACTACATCCCATGGCATATATCATGTCAAAATCTTTTATATTCATTTACCTGTACTCCCAAAACCACCACTACCGCGTTCTGTTGAATCTAATTCCTCTACTATTTCAATACTGATTGGTTTTAATGATGGATGTACCAATTGAAACAATCTCTCGCCATTCTTGATAATATAATCTTCACTTGAATGGTTATCAACAGGTACCATAATACGACCACGATAACCACTATCGATAATACCAATATTATTAGCTTGTCGTAATGGTGTTCTAAATATACTACTTCTTGGAACCAACATAAAACTCGTTGGTTCTTCAAATAAATGTCCATCATCTAATTCATGAACATGAACCATTTTACAATTGATTTCAAAATCTATTAGTAAAGTTTCTCCTTTTGGAACCCTTACCATGTTTGGAAAAAATAAATCCACACCAGCATCACCATCAAGGTTTATTTTACTTTCATAAAATTTTGTATTGTTAGGTTTAATATATAATCTAATAAAATCCATTACTTCCTCTTCTTTATATCTTGATTTGTTTTTTCTCTATGACATGGTTTACACAAGGTTTGCATATTATCTAACCCATAGTAACTCCAATCTAATTTACTTTTCTTCACACCCTTCTGTTCCAACAAAGGTCTGATGTGGTCTAAGTCCCAACCTCGTCTCGTACATTGCTTACCACACGAATTACACTTACCTCTATCTCGTAACCAAACATGGCGTCTTGCTTCACCTGAGTGATAGATAATCATGTATTTGGTAGCACAATCTTCATGCCATGATTTCCTCATATTGATTTCTTTACCTCGTCTTTCCGTAGGTGTCTTGGTGATTTTCTTTCCACACCATCGACACTCACCTTTCTTCTTCGTCCAATATGAATTAGGTTTGGGTGGTTGTCTGAAATTTCCATCCCACTCTTCCTTTTCTTTTCCATGAGTGAGCTTATGTCTTCTTGACCAACCACTTAACGGCATATACTATCCTTGAGTCGTGGGTGAGATTTGAACTCACATACGCGGGTTTGCAATCCGCTACCTAGCCATTCGGACACCACGACATATGTGGAGCTGACAGGAGTCGAACCTGCGACCTCTTCCGTGCAAGGGAAGCGTTCTCCCAACTGAACTACAGCCCCATTAAAAATCATCCCATCCATCTTCCTTTGGATATGGATTGTTTGGGTCTTCAGGATTTGGTAATCTGATTCCGTTATTCCACAACCAATTTTCAAACTCGATGTAATCAAATTCATCATTAGCCTCACCTGTTGGGTGATTCGAAACTTGTTTTATGGCCTTTATGAAATATTTCAATACCAAATCTTTATTTGAACCAGCATCAATCAATTCTAAAGCGGATAATAATTTAACTAATTGATTCATAAGTTCACCATCCACGACATATAATAAATTGTCTTCGAAATATTTTCTATTATTTTTTTTCATTTAAATAAGTATCTATTTTTTTTCTAAAATTCTTTTTAATTGTGTTGGACTCATACACTCACTTCCACTAATCGGTAAAACATTAGGCATTTCCTTACACCAACAATCTCCACTTGGATTACAATCCCAACTATTAGTATTACCTTTTTTATGTGGTGGGTCATAAGGACAATTTCGACATCCTAATCCGCAACAATATCCACGAGCTAATAATTTATCTCGTGACATAGCTATATTCATCTTATTTTACTAACCCACTTCCTCAATCTCTTTGGTAACATCTGTTGGTCGGTAATCATATTAGTAAGTTGATTTTTCATAACCATAGATATCTTATCATCTAAATATAATTCTTTACAATAATCCAATGTCGGTTGGTATCCCCAATCATCATAGTATTTTTTAACCATAGATTCTGATTCACTCATACTAAGATAATTAACCTTCGGTGTTTTCCACACAACCTTTCGTTTAGGTTTGGGTTTGTTTAGATTATCTTGATATTGTTTCAACCACCTATCCCAAGAGTTATCTTTCATGATACCCTTAGCCATCTTACCACCACCAGTGCTTCTTCTGTCCATTCGTTTCAGATTATCGGATTGTGATTTCTTTACGGGTTGTACATAACCACCAGTCTTGTGAGGATAAACCGTATGAGCTGAATACTTTTCTTCTTCACTACAATCAATACATTCTTTATAACCTAAATGATATCTGTGTTCATCAATAACACCATCACACTTTTCACAATTCATCATGCCTGAGCTAAACTCCAACGAGAATCCTTGAGTAAATGTTGGTGTTTGTACAACATCTTAACCATAAACTCCATTCTCTCTAATTCATCATCAAACTTAAATGGTGTTTCCTTTATACCTAAATGGTCACCTACTTGTTCAAGTGTATCATCTACGGAATCACAATGGATATTCAATATATCCAAGTCCATAATCATTGTGTCATTCATTACGCTAACCTCACAGATACTTCACTTCTATCTTGATTGTTGTTAAATACTTTTGCGATAGCCTCACTACCCATGTCTCTTGGGTCACCTACTATGATGGTATGACCTAAGTAAGTATCATTGAACTTTAACTCAACCATATATTCAGGTTTATAACCTGGTGCTGTTGTACATTCACCATACTCAAGGGTAAAGGTTCCAAACCTTGTTTTAATATTATGTGTTTTAAATTCATCCATTTTGTTATTTCCTTTCTTTAGTTACATTAGAACTTACGAATAAAAATAATAATAGTCAAGAACTTTTTTTATAAAAGATGTGAAACCTCAATGTATTCAGAATTGAATTGTTTCTTTCTTAATCCACAACCACTAATAATTGAGTATTGATTTTTAAATATCTTCTTATTAATTATCAAATCGATGTATTTGTCATTACCAATTCCGATACTCATTAAGATTAATGGTTTTCTAAAACGATGTATTGTCCTCATATTGGCTACGATACCATGAAAATAACTAACACCATCCTTTTCTTGAAATCCAAATCCATTAGATAGGAAGTCAGGTGTATCCCACCAACCTGTTTTACTGAATTGATAGGCTGGGTCACCTTGAACTTTATTCTTTAGTGGAACACCATTTAAGATGGCCTGTCTTTTGTGAACCCATCTACGATAACTTGAATGACAATGTTTGTTGGTAGCCTTCCAAAACTTTTTTGGTTCTCTTGACTTCCAATAAGCCAGTGCCCATACTAATTGTCCGTAAGCTAAAGCGTGTCCTCTACAATAACTATACTTGGGTGAGTGTCTCAACTCTTTGACGATGTTTAAATTTTCTTTTGATTCTTTATCTCGTTTCATGTTTAATCTAAACATAAATTCGTTCATCATGTTTTGATTCTGATGACTGAAACCTTTTCTGTATTTATCAGCGAAGTCCATACTACAACCTAATGTTTCTGCTATGTATTCTATCGCGTCCTCATCCGTTATAATCTGTCTCTTACCTTTACCTTGTGACCTAAGATAGGCGGCCTTTCTACCACCATCGGCAGCGGCTGGTCGGATAAGTGCTAAAGCTAAAGCTACATCATAAACGGATTTAGGTTGTAGTGCTAATAAACACTTTCTCATGGTTCGTGATTCACTCTGAGTCAAACCCAAGACATCACCACGACAAATCAACTCGGAAGCTTTCTTATCGTATGGGTCGTAGTCAGCTACTGGCTTATCACTCAACTCCCACAACTGAGATAATCCACGATTACATAACAAGTCTATCTTGATGAGATTCTGTTCCTCAACATCATACTTGTCTAACTTGATTTGTTTTCTCTCTTCCTCTAACCACAAGTCTTTAGGTACTTTATCATTGAATACAATCAATCCACCACAATGTAATGACCATTGTCTTTGAGTTCCTATCAAGGACTTGGCGTAATGTTTGACATTCTTTCTAACATAAGGGTCAGGAAATATCTGTTCCAACTTGTAGTTTCTCGGAACAAACTTTCTGTATCCAAACTTCCTAATAGCTTCCCTCATGGCTGATTTAGGTTTGTACATAACCTTGTTACTGATACGAGCTACCTTATTAGGATGTATCTCATGGAACTCATCTATCAAGTGGTCACGAATCCAATGTGGAACATCCAAGTCAATATCAGGTTGTGT
>Ga0163111_10001699_pt1 | contig 13707 bp, 8 predicted proteins | sample CRUFie1St18metaG_FD_109645 | JGI IMG/M metagenome (GOLD analysis project Ga0163111, IMG submission 109645) | Marine microbial communities from the Costa Rica Dome - CRUD Field 142mm St18 metaG | ecosystem: Environmental > Aquatic > Marine > Oceanic > Photic zone | place: Costa Rica: the Eastern...
GTTTCCATTGCTGATATTGCTGCTTCTAGATTTCCTGTGTGTCCGACCATGTCTCCATTTGCGAAGTTGATTCTTCCGTATCGGTACTCTCCCGAACGAAGTAATGCAACCGTAGCGTCGGTGATTTCTTGTGCTTTCATCGCTGGGGCTTCATCAAAAGCGACGTTATCTGAAGGTATTTCAACATAGTTTTCTAGCTCGTCGTTGATGTATCCGCTTCTATTTCCATTCCAAAAGTAGGTTACGTGACCAAACTTTTGTGTTTCGCTTACAGCAAATGAACGGACTCCACTGTCTGCGAGATATTCACCCATAGTTCTATCAATGACTGGTGGGTCGACAAGATATTGTTTCGGTACGAGGAGGTCGCCGTCGTATTGGAGCATCCCAGCGAAGAAAACGTTGGGAGCGTTTCCTCTATGGAATTTATCAAACTCCGTATCTTCGAATGCTTGTGATATTTCTATGGCTCGGTCTCCGCGGAAATTAAAAAGAATAACTGCATCACCATTGCGTATCGTTCCTATCGGCCCTTCTTGAATGTCTGTAATAACGAATGGTTCAAGGTATTGATCACCTTTATCGCTTTCGTTATATAGGGTTTCAATTGCCTCACTCGCTGAGCTGAATGATCTTCCAATTCCATGGGTATGGCAGTTATACCCTTGCTGTACCATGTCCCAGTCAGCTTCATAGCGGTCCATTGTTATGGTCATGCGCCCACCACCGGAACCAATACGGATATCAACATCATGTAATTCGTTGAGTGCAGTGATCTTTAATTCAGTTTGTTGAATGTATTCAAGTGCTGATCGGGGAGGAGTATCGCGCCCATCAAGGAGAAGATGTAATCGGATGCGTGTCACTCCATCATTGACTGCTCGTTCCATGAGCTGGTGGAGGTGGTTGATATGGCTGTGAACATTACCGTCAGAATGAAGCCCAATAAAATGCAAGGTACCTGGGCGCCCATGGCTGATAGCTTCCCCCCATACATCAGTGCCATAGATAGAACCTGATTCCAATGCTTTGTTTACGAGCTTTGCTCCTTGCGCAAATATGCGCCCGGCGCCAATGGCGTTGTGTCCCACCTCACTATTACCCATATCATCATCGCTTGGAAGCCCTACTGCTGTTCCATGGGCCGCTAACTGCGTGGACAAATCTGAAGCGAGAAGTGCATCAAGAGTAGGTGTGGATGCCTGTGTAACTGCGTTATGTGGTGCATCGGGAGCAATTCCTACACCGTCGGCGACCACAACAAGAACTGGACCTGAACGACCCTGAAATACTGGGTGAGGGTCCAATGAAAGCGTCATATACACATCCTAGATGAACTTATTATCGAAGACGTATTGTTCCAGTCCCGGCATGAGTTTCTCCAATAACCATCGCCGCAATTCCACGTTCGTTCAATTCAGCGCAGACCTCAACAGATTTAACCTTATCTACCCCAAATATGAGTCCACCAGATGTCTGCGCATCTGCCAATAACAACAAATCAGTTTCACCGAATGACCCACCGTCTATCTGGTTTTCAACCCATGCTAGATTACGTCGTGTTCCACCAGGTATTACCCCATCTTCCGCATATTGTTTCGCACCTGGAAGAAACGTAATGTTCGCAACATCTAGAACAGCTTCGATGTTAGATGTTAAAGCCATTTTTCCAAGGTGGCCGAGTAATCCGAATCCAGTAACATCGGTCGCTCCCGTAGCACCCGCTGTTACTGCGACCTGTGAAGCAATGTCGTTGAGTTGCTTCATTGATGTAATAGCAGCGTTAATAATTTCTTTTCCTGCTATGCCTGCCTTAATAGCGGTTGTAATAACTCCGATTCCTAAGGGCTTCGTCAAAATAAGATCCTGATCGGCTTTCAAGCCTGCGTTCGTCAGCATTTTGTCTGGGTCAACTTCACCAGTTACCGCTATACCGTATTTCGGTTCGGGGTCAGAAATAGTGTGACCACCGATGATTGCCATACCGGCCTGTTCTGCGATTTCTAAACCGCCCGCTAGTACCTCTGACAACATGGAAGAGGGAAGCTCGTCATTGTTCCATCCAACTAAGTTTAAACCAAACAGTGGTTTGCCACCCATGGCGTACACATCGGAGAGACTATTTGCAGCAGCTATTTGGCCCCACGTCCTCGCGTCATTTACTAACGGGGTGATGAAATCAACCGTCGAAATCAGGGCGCGACCGTCTCCGAGGTCCCAGATGCCGGCATCGTCGCCGGTATCTAACCCCACTAAAACATTCGGATTGTCGCTTGTATTCAGAGCGCCCACAACGTGAGCTAATTCACTCGGATCGAGCTTGCAGCCTCAACCGGCTCCATGACTGAACTGTGTTAGCCAAACAGTTTCATCTTCACTCATGACGCTCCTTTCTCTCAACCACAAGGCTAGTTCGCAACAGGGTGTACTCATGTGTTATGTGTGGGTCTTTTAGTAAAAGAGAAAGGAAAGCGGTGTCGCGGGTTAAGAAATCTTGATACGTTGATAGGACTACATATGGCTTCCAATATCTCAAAATTTCTTGCATCAGTATCGGTAATACTGCTTCTCATTACTGCAGCGTGTGGTGGAAGTGACACGATGGAAGAGAAGGCGAGCCAAAATGAATCAACCCAAACTGAAGCAACCCCAGATCCGAATTTAACTCTTCCAGCTGAAGTGGTGTTCGCAGCACAAATCGCGCAATCACTATTGGGGGAGCCGTTAACTGAAACCGATCAGAGTTGCCTCTTCACCGCAGCCACAGATAACGTCGAATTCGCAGAGGCTATCTCAGCTGTCCTTGACCAAAATGCGTCACTCACTCCCACATATTTCAAAAGCCTCATCACTAGTGTTCGTGACTGCGTCGGACAACAACGAATGAGCGACGCTATCGCACTCGGGCTCTCGCTCAATGAACAGAATCCAGAGCTCAGCGAATGCCTCAATGACGCCTTTGTCAATGACCCTTCGGAGGACGCGTTCCTCGGAATGGCTGCAATCACAGCCGGAATCGCTGTCCCGCCGGACGTCGCACCACAAACAATAGACACACTAAACAGTTGCGTCTCAATTGATGTCATCGCAAACCAACTTGCCTTACAGTACGAACAATTGCAATCGTTCCAAAAAGCTGTCAATCAGGAATGCTTGGTCGATGAACTTAACGCGTATCCCGGTATTGAAAACTTTTGGGAAGCCGCATTCGTCACACGAAACGTGCAGCAACTCGAAGGAATTTCACAACTTGTTGAACTCTGCGAAGAACCCTTATTTGCTGACTTTTTGCAGGAAATTCCTGACAGTTTCGTTCCATGGTCGGGGCAACGAACACTCGCAGCAGTTTCTCCTCTACTCAGAAACAACCTTTATATGTCGCCACCGCCAAACGCACTTGATGATGACACACAATACGAAGCAATGATAGTGACTAGTGATGGATCCATGACGTTTGAACTTTACGCCAACGAGGCTCCTTTAGCAGTAAACAATTTCATAAGCCTTTCACGCGATGGGTTTTACGATGGTCTCACGTTCCATCGTGTCCTTGAAGGCTTCATGGCACAAGGTGGAGACCCCACTGGTGTAGGAACCGGAAGCCCTGGATACCGATTCGAGGATGAAGTGGACCCAAACCTCATATTTGATAGCCGTGGGATTCTCGCAATGGCGAACTCAGGCCCCGATACAAATGGAAGCCAGTTCTTTATTACATTGGTTTCCACACCACACCTTGATGGAAACTACACAATATTCGGGAAACTCATTGAAGGGGATACCGTATTGTCCGCTATCAACCTACGAGATCCCGCAAATCCAGATAATCGGGGGCAAAAAATTCTAGAAATTCAAATACAGGAAAAGTAGTAAAGTCCCTATTCAACCCGAGACTTGCTCAAGTCTGGTTATCGCTTAAAATCCCTGTATGAACGATTCTACGCTGGTCCTCTGTGGCGGATATTCCTCCCCGTACAGTATGAAAATGCGGGCAGTACTTCGGTATCGCCACATACCCCACCGATGGGTTTTGCGTAACTCTAAATGGGATGATCTTCCAACCCCGCCTGTTCCGGTGATACCAGTTCTAGCATGGCCCGATGAGGAAGGAGGGTACAGCGATGTGATGGTTGACTCCTCACCGCAAATAACGCGACTGGAAGCCGAATATAAAGGCAGAAGCATCATTCCAAACGATCAAGCCTTAGCGTTTATAGATTTCCTTCTGGAAGATTTTGCTGACGAGTGGATAACCAAAATCATGTATCACTACCGCTGGGCTTATGAAGCTGATATTGAAAAAGCCGGTCAGCTCCTTCCACTTGACCAAAATCTTCAGTTACCTGAAGCCATACACACTAAGGCACATGATTTTATTATTGAACGACAAATAGGTAGACGTGCCATGGTCGGGTCAACGGACAGCAATACACATATTTTAGAGAATTCATATATCAATACGCTCGACATATTAGAACAGCATTTCCAATCACAAGATTTTCTTTTCGGCGAAAGACCAGGAAGAGTTGACTTTGCGCTTTACGGTCAGTTGAAACCATTGTTATGGCAGGATCCCACCCCGATGGCTATCGCAGTCGAACGAGCGCCAAGGGTAATGAATTGGATTCAACGTGTTGATGATCTGTCCTGGTGGGAAGTTAACGGAGATGAAGGGTGGACTGCACTGGAATCATGTGAAGAAACCGTAAGCAAGCTATTACATGAGGCAGGCAGCACTTATACCCCGTTCATCATTGCAAATAACGAAGCTCTCCAATCTGGAACAGATGAAATGATATGCGACATCAATGGATCTGAGTACCGCCAGGCCCCATTTAAATATCAGGCAAAGTGTTTGCAATGGATACGTGAAGCATACAACAACCTCTCATCTGCAGATCAGTCAAGAGTACATGCATATCTTGCCGGCACTGGATGCGAAAATCTCTTCAAGTAAGAACTACGAAGACTTTCATACTCTTCAACTACATTTTTGCTGCCCGAATGCGGTAATCTTCTTTCGTGGCTGGATCAATACTCGGAAATCGTGTCCCAAGAACAGAAGATATACACCTCCTCACAGATGGTGGAACATATGTATACGATCTTGATTTAGAGAACGTCGCCTACGCCTATTTTGTTCGCTCTACAGCTGCCCATGCCCGAATCACAGAAGTCAATATTGATGATGCACGAAACGCTCCCGGCGTTATCGGAGTTATCACAGCAGATGAACTCGGAATAGGTCTCATCAATCCAGGGCTCCAAATGGTGAGTGATACCTTTGCACGAAATCCACTCGCTACCGACACTGTCCGATATGTCGGAGACCCAGTCGTCGTGATCGTCGCTGAAACCTTCGAACAAGCAGTCGACGCAGCAGAACTTGTTTACATTGACTACGACTACCTCACCGCAATCGTTGACCCAGAAGAGGCCCTTGATGCAAATACTGATCCTATTTTTGATGCACAGGGAAACAATGTCGCATTCACGCTTGCTGACCCAGCAGAAGACGTGCTCGCAGACGCGACGCATATTGTTCGAGGCCGATATGTGAACCAGCGAGTCGCTGGCGCCCCACTAGAACCAAATTCAGCAGCAGCAATCTGTGGCGATGATGGTCGCTTAACCTTTTACTGTGCGACACAAATGCCGCACAGTTTAAAGGACAAACTTGCCGACGCATTACAACGTGATGCAGAAACGATAAGAGTTATAGCTCCCGACGTAGGTGGAGGTTTCGGAGCAAAAGCAGGAATGTACGCCGAATTTCCTGTACTAGCGAAACTTGCAGAACGATTCAACAGACCAGTGACATGGACAGAAACCCGTAGCGAAGACATGCTTGCACTCGCTCATTCACGAGCACAAGTCCAATACTGCGAAACAGGCTTTGACAATGATGGCAAACTCACCGGTATGCGAGTGCGACTTGTCGGCGATGCTGGAGCGTACCCAGGTATGGGAGCGCTCCTACCAACGTTGACGAAATTCATGGCAAACGGCACCTACAACCTTCCCAAGTTGCGTTTCGACATCGCTGTAGGTATCACCAATACAACACCAACCGGAGCTTACCGAGGAGCAGGAAGGCCTGAAGCGACAGCGCTTTTCGAACGCGCTATTGATCAAGCAGCCTTAGAGCTAGGCATAGATCCATTAGAGATCCGAAGAAAAAATTTCCTGAACCCTGACCAATTCCCCTTCGACACACTGACCGGATGGACATACGACTCAGGCAACTACCTTCAACCTCTCGAAAAAGCAGCGGAAATCATTGATTATGACAATCTTCGTGAAGAACAGCAAAGGCGTCGAGACCAAGGTGACAATACTGTCATCGGAATCGGAATCGCTTCTTACGTTGAAGTAACCAGTCCAGGAGGTGGATCCGAATACGCATCAGTTGAAATCCATAGCGACGGCTCAGCAACAATGAAAGCTGGAACATCAGCTCACGGTCAAGGTCACCAAACAAGTTTCGCAATGATCGTGTCAGAATTTACCGGAATTCCAGTAGACAAGATCACACTTGTGCAATCTGATACAGACATCGTTCCTCGAGGTGGGGGAACCGGTGGTTCACGTTCATTGCAATTAGGAGGATCAGCGATCAAAACAGCAACAGAAGCCGTTGTTGAGAAAGCACGATCCCTAGCAGGTCATCTTCTTGAAGCATCAACTGACGATATCGTTATCAATCCTGAAGAAGGAACAATCGGCGTCATTGGTGTCCCCGCATCATCACTAAGTTGGGCAGATCTCGCAACAGCCGCTAGTGAACAACTACCTGATGGTGTGCTCGATAGCACGGATGGAATGCAAGGGCTCGGAGCTCAGCTGGACTTCAATCAAGAAAACCCAACGTTCCCATTCGGAACACACATATCTGTCGTTGAAGTAGACCTAGACACTGGATTCGTTACCCTGCTACGACATATCGCAGTCGATGATGCAGGAACCGTCATCAACCCCTTAATATTTGAAGGCCAGCAACAAGGCGGAATTTCACAAGGAATATCGCAGGCACTGTACGAGGAAGTCCGCTACGACGAATACGGTAACCCACTCACAGGTAACTTCATGGACTATACATTTCCATCAGCATCAGAAATGATCCAATTTGAAACACACCACACAGAAACACCAACTCATCTCAACCCCCTCGGGGCTAAAGGAATAGGAGAAGCCTCAACAATAGGGTCAACACCTGCCGTGCAGAACGCAGTCATCGACGCTATCTCTCATCTAGGTGTCCGCCACCTCGATATGCCATGTACCCCTGAGAGGGTATGGAACGCAATTAATGATGCTCAAAATGGAACCCTGCAGGATCCATGGAGAGAACCACCAGCTATCTTTGATCAACTCTCCAAGTAATTCACATCAGGCTCGGGATCTCCGCCGAGGGATATGGAAATAGAAGCAAGAATAGCCATAGCGACCACCCCAACTGCAAAAGGAGTTAACGACTCATCAATTACTGCGTTGAGTATCCCCCCTATCGCAGCGCCAATAGACATTCGAATCGCAGATGTAAATGCACTAGCAGTCCCGGCTATATCACCCATAGGGAACAGAGCTGCTGAGTTAAGATTCGGCATAATGAACATGAACGTTGACAGGACAATCGCTAACAGAGGAATAAAGACCCAAAATCCTGGATTTCCTCCCTCCACAATTGTTGCAACAAGTAAAAGGCAAGAGAAGAAAACAAGTGTTGATGAAGAGAAGAAAAGCAGCTTTTTGATACCGAGTACAACAACAAATTTGCCGTTAAGTAACGCCGTTATCCCAAACATGATCGCAACAACACCGAAGATCACTGGAAATTGATCGCCACGTCCAAGGATGTCACCAATAATTCGTTCACTGCTTGAAAGGTACATCACGAAGACAGCTTGAAGAAAAATAGATGCAAGCGTGTAAAGGGCAGTCAGACGCGTTCGTAACACACGGCCGTACCCTGCTTTCGTGGAAGCCCAATTAAAACGTGTCTTGTGCTCAGGGTCTAATGTCTCCGGAAGTCGCACACTCCACATACATAACCCAAGCGCAGCAATAGCGCAGAACCAGAAAATACTCTCCCAGGGAAAGATCGCTATTAGACCAGCTCCAAACGTTGGGGCAATAATAGGCACAAGCACAAAAACAGCCATCACTTCAGACATTGCTTTTGCCATCTGGCTACCTTCATAACAATCTCGTATAACTGCAACGGCCACCACACGTGTTCCCGCTGCACCGACACCCCAAATGAATCTAAAAATCAGGAGAGTCACAAAATTTGGTGCTAAGGCAGCACCAACAGACCCGATAATGTAGACCATGATCCCTACATAAATAATCGGTTTTCGACCATACCAGTCGGACAACGGACCAAAGAAAAGTTGCGCTATTGCTAATCCGATGAAATACACCGTGATTAATTGGCCCGGAGCAGACGAGTCTTCAGCAAGACCATACGCAACACGAATATCATCAAACGCAGGCAGAAGAATATCAATCCCTAATGCCATTAAAGCCATGAGAGCCGCAACTAAAGTAAGGAGCTCTCTTCGGCCTATTCTGAAGTTCTGAATATTGCGATCAGGCATACAGAAATCCGAAATGAGGCATTATCGCACCCTATCGTCTTTCGTATTGTCTTCACCGAATCACCTTAATTAAAGGCAAAACAAAAGCAATCAAGAAGATTACGCTGAATTCGCCTCAGTGTGATCGTCTCCATTTTCAAGGTCAGCTTTATCAATTTTTCTTTTCTGAACTTTGATAATGAGTTGGCGGCTTGCAATTGCAACAGCGATCAGAAGTGTCAAACCCTCAAACATCGGCTGTATCCAACTAATCTCACGTGGGTATCGAAGACCAATTCCCTTAATACCAAACGCTAATGTATAGACAGCTATAACAGTGCCCCAAACATTAGGTCGTCCTCGCAACTGACTAGCCCCGAAGAATACTGCTGCAACAGCTGGGAATAGCAAAGGAGCTCCAAATGAAGTTGTGTATATTCCGACTTTCCAAGAGTAGACCAGGCCAGCAAAACCAGCGAGAGCTGCTGAACCCACCAGTGATCCCCATGTAAGTCGATCAGTGTTGATTCCTGATAGGCGAGCGGCTTCAGGGTTACCTCCGGTCGCAAACATATGTCGACCAGTGGGAGTATGTTCAAGGATGTAGTAGACGATAACTGTGATGATTAACCCATAGAGGAAATACCAAGGCAAAGCGATTTCACTGCCAGTTCCGGGCCAATCAAAAGCGAAAATATCTCCTTTACCGAAGCTTCGATACGTTTTGCTTAGCTCACCGTTTATCTGCCCTCCATCATGAATATTACGAATAATCGCAGCGACCACTTGGCTCATACCAAGAGTAGCGATAAATGAATTCACTCTTAATTTAACGACAATGAAACCGTTGACCCAGCCGATCACTAGACATGCACCTATAGCGATTAATGCACCTAGACCCTGAGGAAGATCTGTTTCTAACGCTATTTTATTCACAATCAAAAGAGCAAGGGCAGCTATAGCGCCAATAGAAAGATCAAATGCCTCAGTTGTTAGTGGAACAAGGAAAGCTAAAGCAAGCATCAACACAACAATTTTGTCGGTAAGAACAAATTCCAAGCTTCCGTTCCACATTAAAAAACTATCTTCGGTGATACCGAAGAAAATGAAGAAAGCAACTAAAACATATAAGGCGCTGAAACGGTCAAATCCTAGTCGTGACCAAATGGAGTCTCCTGGTGAACTTCCTAAATCGTTACCGTCTTCAGTTGCTGATGTTTCAGGCGTTTCCATGTGCCCCTACTTTCGTTTTTTGTTCTTGGCTTTGAAGTTGTGCCCTCTCAATGTTTTCTACGGTCATTTGATCCCCAGTAAGTTCCTCTGAGATTTGCCCATTGACCATCACTACAACGCGATGTGACAAACGGACCAGTTCATCTGTATCAGTTGACGCAACGAGAACGGCAGCGTTATCTTTTGATGCTTGGTCTACAAGTTGATGAATTTCTTCCTTTGCTCCAACGTCTATTCCTCTGGTCGGTTCATCAAGGACAAGCACAGAAGGTTCCAACCGTAATGAACGACCGAAAAGAACCTTTTGTTGATTACCACCACTCAAAGATCCAATCGGAGTTTCCGAAGTCGGTGTTTTGACATCTAATTTCTCTATCCATTGATCAGCTTCAACTTTTTCAGCTTTATGATCCAATTTGAATGAATTCCAGTTTCGCCTCACATCACTTAACGTAAGGTTATTTCTTACAGACTGAATGGCTATAACACCTTGCGAATATCTGTCAGCTGATAGGAAAGCCATTCCGGCATTGATCGCCGACTTTGGTGAATAGTTTTGAATTTGCAAGCCATCTACAGCGACTGCTCCTTGGTCGCTTGGGGTTTGCCCTGTGATTAACGGCACCAGCATTTCGCGTCCTGATCCCATAATTCCTGCCACCCCTACGATCTCTCCGGGTTCTACATGCAGATCTATCCCAGCTAAAGTTCCGCCAGTTAATCCTTGAATGATTAGTCCCTTTTCAGATCCTATGAATTCTCTGGAGGCTTGTTGACGTTTGACCAATGTATGTCCGATCATCAATTCAATCATTTTGTCATGATTTAATTCGTTGATCGGCAATGTGGCTATTCTCTTACCGTCTCGAAGAATTGTTGCTGTATCAGCGATTTCAAAGACCTCATCGAGATGGTGAGAAACATAGAGAATTGCTACTCCCTTTTCTTGCAAACGTCGAACAGCTGTGAAAAGTCGCTCAACGTCAGCGCCCGGTAACGAAGCCGTAGGTTCGTCAAGCACAAGCAGTGACGCTCCTTTATCCCAGTCATGAAGGGCTCTAGCAATTGCAACTGCTGTTTTTTGCGATGGGGCAAGCAAACCTACCGGAATATTAACGTCTATATCTGGGAAACCTAAAGTAGCTAAACCTTCTTCTGCTCGTTTTCTATCAGCTCTCCAATCAATAGCTCCACCGAATCGTTTTGTGTACCCGACACCCATTGAGATATTTTCAATAGCGTTGAATGAATCCACCAGTCCTAAGTCTTGATGAACAAAACGAATACCTGCATTAGCTGCCGCTTTTCCGTCACCGAGGCGAAGCTCAACTGGTTCATCAAGCGAAGGAGTGTCCATAATTGACTGTGGATAATACGAAGCAGATGACTCTCCGGTTGGCTGATGAAATCCACATAACACTTTAATTAATGTTGATTTTCCTGACCCATTTTGGCCGACAAGAGCATGGGTGGAACCAGTTTCAATTTCTAAGTCAACTTCGTCAAGGGCAACTTGACCTGGGAATATTTTCGTTAACTCATGAATTTTTAATAAACTACCCATGAAACCCCCCTGGCTTCAATCACAGCGTATCAGGTTAGTGATTACTAACCATTTGATCATATAGAACAAAGTCTCTTAACGTAAATGTAATAGAACGATAAGCGTATGAATTATTTCAATGAATCAGATGTTAGTATGAGAGGCAGACTTTGCTCATAGGAGGGTAAATGAAGAAAAAATTAGTAGGGCTTCTTGCCGTACTGCTTTCTTTCGCAATGATCGCTGCAGCATGTGGTGACGACGATAGCGATAGCAGTAGCGACGCAAGCAGCAGTGAAGCAAGTAGCAGTGAAGCAAGTAGCAGTGAAGCAAGTAGCAGTGAAGCATCAGCATCTGAGACAGCCGCTGATCCAGTAGCAGAGGGACTCGCACGAGCTCAAGCTGTTGTTGACAGCTTCTCAGAACCACCTGACCAAATTACTGTTACAGAATCAATCAACTCAGTCGTACCAGAAGGTAAGACAGTAGCGTGGTTGGCATGTGAAGTCACATGTGCCGCATTTAACCCAGCATTTGAAGCTGCAACAGCCGCTTTAAACTGGAATCTTGAAATCATCAACATTTCAAGCTTCGATGCAAACTCATCAATTCTGACAGCACTAGACCTTGGAGCAGACTTCATCGCTATCACTGGAACACCACCAGCTACGTTCGCTGATGAACTCGAACTTATGGTCGACCAAGGCGTAGGAATGTATTCCTGCTTCGATACCACACTTCCAAGTGATCTTGAAGGCCTCATGACAAACTGTTCAGGAAATGACAATGTTTATGCCGCTGGTAGCGTGCACGCAAACAACGTGATTGTTCGATCAGGCGGTACCGCTAAAGTTCTAATGGTTAACATCCCAGACTTTGCTGTTCTCGTTTCACAACGTGAAGGAGCTAAAGCAGCATTTGAGGAGAACTGCCCGAACTGTACGTTTGAAGAGCTAGCAGTTTCACTGGACCAACTCCTAACAGGAGAAGTACCAGGCGCTATCATTTCAGCTTTCCAAGCAGACCCAGAACTTGACTGGCTAATGGTCGCATTCGACGGAATGCTTTATGGAATCCTCGACGCTCTTGAAGGCGCCGGGCTTGATGAAAGAATCAGCGTTTCGCTAACCGACCACGACGCAGCTTCACTACAAGAATGTGTTGATGGAAGAATAGAATTTGGAACAGTTAACCCAGTTCTATACACAGCTTGGTTGATGGTAGATGGAATGGTTCGTACTTCCGTAGGACAGGATATTCCTGGAAACGGACACGTAACACCTCCAATACCTCTCTTCTTGACTCAAACACCTGAGTCATGTCAAGCACTGCTTGATACACCAGAAGCAGACTGGAAAGGGCCAGCCACCATGGAAGCCCAATTCTCTGCGCTTTGGGGAAGAGGCTAAATTAGCTAACAACTCATACGAGTCAAATAAAAGGACCCGCAGCCAGTCTGCGGGTCCTTTACGTTTTCTGATGAAATAAAAGAAAAGGACATTTAATCGTTAACAACCATTCGTGATAGGTTCAAAACCTTACAACTGAGGGGGAAATATGAGCGAGCGATGGGTATGGCGTTTACAAAAACGCCCAGAAGGAATGGATTTCGAACCAGCATTCGAATTCAAAAGCGAACCAATACCAGAACTCGCCCCAGGCGAAATACTGATCAAAAACATTTACATAGGAATGGACGCTGGAACACGAAACTGGTTACACCCACGCGAAGACGGCTTCGACGTTCCCCTCCCACTCGGATCCGCCATGATCGGAATACTTGTCGGAACCATCCAAGAAAGCAACCACCCTGCGTACACAAAAGGATCTCTTGTACGCGCATACGGCCAATGGGCAGACTACTCAATAGTCAACCCAGCAGAAGCAGGAGTATTCATCGTCGACCCTGACATAGATGACATACGACAATACATCGGGCTCATAGGTCCAAGTGGATGGACTTCATACTTCGGCGTACTCGATGTTGGTAAACCAAAACCAGGTGAAACCTTCCTCGTTTCCGCCGCTGCAGGATCCACCGGATCAATCGCTGGTCAGGTCGCACGAATAGCTGGCTGTCGAACAATAGGAATCGCTGGCAGTGACGAAAAAATTGACTGGATCAAGACAGACCTCGGATTTGATGAAGGAATCAACTACAAGACAGACAACGTTGAAGAAAAAATTAGAGAATACGCACCAAATGGGATAGATATCTATTTTGATAATGTTGCTGGACCCATCCTTGACGCCGTGCTACCCAACATGGCGATACACGGGCGAATCGCGTTGAGCGGACTCATGGATAGCTACAACGCCGAAGGACCTGTCCCAGGACCATACAAATTTGAA
>Ga0163111_10001702_pt1 | contig 13705 bp, 10 predicted proteins | sample CRUFie1St18metaG_FD_109645 | JGI IMG/M metagenome (GOLD analysis project Ga0163111, IMG submission 109645) | Marine microbial communities from the Costa Rica Dome - CRUD Field 142mm St18 metaG | ecosystem: Environmental > Aquatic > Marine > Oceanic > Photic zone | place: Costa Rica: the Eastern...
GCATCTGAGTTTACTTCTTTAACACCAATTCTAAAAGCATTAATTAGCAGATTAACCTCAGGTATTGGGTAGCCACCTACAGAGCCAAATATATTTGTTTTTGACATTTTGCCGGCTAGCATACCAGCGAGATATGCAGATTCGTGGTTTCGAGTGCCAAAGACACCAAAGTTGTTACCTTCTGGGCCACCAGATGAACCCATTAGAAATGCTGTTTTAGGGTAGTCAGCCGCTACATCTCTTGCTTGATTTTCTACGGCATAGCTTTCACCCCAAATTAGTTGAGCTCCATTTTCTGCATATTCTCGCATTGCCCTAGGATAATCTGTTGGTGAAACACCTTCTGAAAATTCATATTCTATTTGGCCTGCTGCGGCTGCTTGTTGAAAAGCTAGGTGAATTCTAGAATTCCATGCATTCTCCACTGGAGACATATGTACGCCAGCTACTTTTACCACAGAACCAGCAGAAGCGGTTCGTAAATAAGCAGGAAGAGCTACCATTGCTGAGGCACCAATCAGTAGTTGGCGACGTGATGTTAACAATTTCATTTTTATTCCTTTCATAAATTAAAAATATAACGACAGCTTAAAATTTTCAAATGTAAGGAAGAGCTTAACTGCATTTTATAGTTTTGGCAAAATATTACTTTTGAACTTATATTTGATGTAGTAGGCAATCTTACTCTAAGTATAAATTTATATTAAATCAGAAAAATTTCTCATATAAAATCTGAAAAAAAACAAAAAACAAAGTTAATTTAATATATCTTGAGTATTTAGTTTTTATATAATCTAATAAATAAAAATAATTTTGAGAGTGTAAGTAATGATGCAAAAAAAAGCAGATATAATTATTACGAATGCTAAGATCCTTACAATGGATCCAGCCATGCCTCAGGCTAGCAGCGTTGCGATAAAAGGAAATAAAATTATAGCAGTTGGAGAGTTCTCCGTCAAAGAACATAGTAATAATGATACCAAAGTGATAGATGGAAATCAAAAGACAGTGGTTCCAGGCTTTATTGACAGTCACGTTCACTTTTTTGGTGGTTCTGCGGAACTTTCGTGCTTAAACGTTGCAAACGTGCAAGGTATAGAAAGTTTAAAAAAAGCCGTACAAGAAGAAAGTAAATGCAATAAGAATGATACGTTGCTGTATGCCGTATGTGCTGGATACCATATTTTAGGTGAAGGAAGAGAGATAACAAGACACACATTGGATCAGGTGTGTCCAGATCGACCATTTGCGATGATGGCAGCAGATCATCACACTGTTTGGGCTAATACAAAAGCTTTAGAATTAGGTGGTATTTTAAATGGTGCTGAGACAGACGTTGGGGCTGAGATCGTTATGGGTAATGATGGGAAGGCTAATGGGGTGTTATTAGAGACAAGTGCTTTTCAACCTGTAGTGCAACATACAAAACATGGTGGTCGAGATTTCTTAGGTTATATTACAGGAGATGATCCCAATCCACCTGCTACCCAGAACCAACGTCACCAAGATATAATCGCATTAAAAAGTGGTCTTCAATATTGTGCACAATTTGGGATTACCTCTGTTCACAACATGGATGGAAATTTTTATCAGATGGAATTGCTACACGAGATTGAGAAAGAGCGTAAGTTAACATGCAGAATTCAGGTTCCGTGCCATTTTAGGAATACACATAATTTATCTAAATTGGATGAAGCACTAGAAATGAGAGAGATTTATAAGTCGTCCAAGTTGTATTCGGGGCGAGTGAAGATGTTTATGGATGGGGTTATCGATAGTTATACAGCATTGATGGTAGAACCCTATCCTGATCGTCCAAATACTTTCGGTGACGCTGTTTTTAGTTCTGAGGATTTTACTGAAATTGCTATTGAGGCTGATAGATTGGGGTTGCAGATTAGTGTTCATTGTTGTGGTGATGGTGCTGTTAGGCGTACATTGGATGGGTATGAAGCTGCTCAAAAAAAGAATGGCCCTAGAGATAGTCGACATCGTATAGAGCATATCGAGACAATCACTGATTCAGATCTGCCGCGGTTTAAAGAATTAGGTGTAATTGCATCAATGCAGCCGCTTCACTCACCTATAGGAGGTTTATTTCCTGCAATGGATGAAGGTGTCATATTTAGTGAAAGACAAATAAGAAATGCTTACCCCTGGCAAGCTTTTAGAGATTTACAGGTGCCATTGGCTTTTAGCACTGATTGGCCAGTGGTGGGATTAAATCCAATGGAGACTCTATCGGGTGCAATTTTTCCTCAAATTCCAAATCAAAGGTGGAAAGATCAAAGTCAGGATTTGATTGAAGCTATTTCATCATACACAACAGTTGGTGCATATACCGAGTTTGCTGAAAATAAAAAGGGAATGATTAAGGCCGGTATGCTGGCTGACATTGTATTACTCTCAGAAGATTTGCATCAGGTTGATCGTGATCGGTTAAAGGAAACAAAAGTTTTATTAACAATATGTGATGGCGAGGTTGTATTTTCTCGATAATGTGTAAATTATTAAATCAAAATTTAAAAATTGATAGTAGAGATCAGAAGGAGCAACAGATGCTTAATAAAATCGACGAAAAGATGCTTAGAATTGCTTATAATGAAGCGAAGGCAGGTTTCGATGAAGGAGGCTGTCCAATAGGGTCAGTGCTTGCAAGAAAAGGTGACATTGTTGCACAAGGACGCAACCAAAGAGTGCAAAAAGGAGATCCAATCGCTCATGGAGAAATGGATGCTTTAAGAAAAGCTGGACGTCAAAAAACATATCGAGATACGACCTTATATACATCTTTAAGTCCTTGTATGATGTGTTCTGGTACGATTGTTCAGTTTGGTATCCCAAGGGTTGTGATTGGAGAGGCTGTAAATTTTGGGGGAAATGAAGAGTTTTTGCGAGCGCGTGGTGTAGAAGTTATTGTGGCAAATGATCAGGACTGCATTGATTTAATGGATAAATTTATCAAAGAAAAACCTGAGCTTTGGGCTGAAGATATTGCTGAATGAAGCAATATTCTTTTTCTCTAAATAATTAATTGCTCCAGTAATTTATTTTTTGTGTCATTTATTCTGCTACTTTTCAAATTATGACACCAGATATTGTCGTAACAAAATTAATATATAGCTGCTAATGCTGGCAGACAGCCTATCAAAAGTGAAAAAAGTAAAAAGGTTACAATTAATCTTAAAATCATAGACTAAGGATATTACAATTTATACTCTTTTTGAAGCTTTTTGTTAAATTTTACCTACGAAATTGCATGGTGCGCCATTTTTCTTAGCTATAACCGCAATCCAATCATATGCGATGTTTGCAGCTGCTAGTGCTGTGATTTCAGAACTATCGTACGCAGGCGAAACTTCAACGATATCCATACCGATAAGGTTTAGTGGCTCTAGACCTCTGACAAATTCTAAACCCTGCCAACTAGCTAAACCGCCGACGACTGGTGTCCCCGTTCCAGGCGCGAAAGCTGGATCCAGACCGTCAATATCAAATGACAAATAGACTGGTGAGTCTTTAGCTCTAGTTACTGCAACATCGATAGCTGCCTGTATGCCATTTCGATGAACCCAAGGGCTTGAAAGTATTTCAAAACCATAATCTGTATCGTTAAAGGTCCTTAGACCAATTTGCGTAGATTTTGTAACATCAATGATACCTTCATCAGCTGCACGTGCAAACATTGTTCCATGGTCAAACCTTTTACCATCATCAGCCCACGTATCACAATGTGCATCGAATTGGATTAGAGTTACTGGCCCGTATTTTTTTGCATGAGCTTTTAAAAGTGGATAGCTGATTGAGTGGTCTCCACCTAAACTTACCATTTTAGCATTAGAATTTAGTATTCTAGCTGCATGACGTTCGATATCTTTAAAAATGCTCATTGGTTGATGTATATCTAGTTCGCAATCCCCATAGTCGATGACTGATAAGTGCTTAAAGGGCTCAAATCCGTAAGGAAAATGTTGTAGTTCTGCTAATTGAGAAGATGCAGCTCTTATTGCTCTTGGGCCAAAGCGCGTCCCCGGTCTGTTAGTTACCGCATTGTCGTAAGGTATACCAGTAACGACTACTTCGGCATGTCTCATGTCTCTACTATAACGTCTTCGACAAAAACTCAGAGCCCCTGAGTAAGTAAATTCATGCATAAGTTCTCGATCATTTTCTAATCGAAATGCGCCATCGCCTTGTTTTTTATTTTCTGTCACCATTTTAGTTGATCTCTCGGTTCAATTTAGGTTTAGTTTCAGTTTTGCAAGTGTATTTAAAGTGTCATTATCATTTAATTGCCACCCACTTGTCAGCAATCTTGTTGAGTATTGCTTATTATATAAAAAAGGCATGATTAGCTGAAAAATACCAAATGTAATTAAGGACAAAAGCAGGTGAAGAGTACCAATCGCTATTTCTCCTCTGAAAATTGGAACAAAGAAGCCGAAAAAAAAGTAAGTCCAGCTGTAGCCAATAAAACCGTCTTTTTTTACTCCGGATTTCTCGTGGATGAATTTAACTTTTTTTTGTATACCCATAACTGCGCAACCAATTATTAAAGGAGCTAAATATATTATAAAATATATAAAAATGACAAATCCCATTATTGATGCCTTCAAAATCTGGACTTAAATTTGTTACTACACGAGTTTATACATTCAGAGGAATATATTTCTAGAGAGAAAATTTAGAATTTTTGGAGCGGGCGGCGGGAATCGAACCCGCGTCTTTAGCTTGGAAGGCTAAGGTCTTACCACTACACAACGCCCGCATTCAAGCCTTGGTCATATTAAAACAATAATTGAAGGTCAAGCCTCTGTTTTTGGTGAACTTAATTGATGCCGATAATGGTTAGCTTTTTTAATAAGTTATATTATGAAATAATGTTACATCTATTGGCGAGTGGGAGATAGCGTAAATGTGGGTATATTTATAATCCAAAAGTTAAACTAATACTGCTCCTGCTGATTTTTGACTTCATTATATTATTTTCTTTTTAAATTGATTTTGCTATACGGAACTTTGGCAGTTTAGTTAAGATTATTTGCGTACGTTTTAAATTGGATACTTAACCAATTGTTTTTTGGGAGAATATTATGACTTATACCGTTGCAACACCAGCAGATACCGCTGTAATTGAGAACGAAATGGATGTTTTAGAGCGCTGGAATGAAAAAACAGTTTATGAGCAGCTTTGTAAAACTTCAAAAAAATTTCCAACTCGACCGGCTGTGAGTTTTCAATTGAAGTCTGGTATGAAAGATAAATCGACGACCTTAAGTTGGAATGAGTTGATGAAAAAAGTCACTCAAGCGGCTAATCTCTTCAGATCCATGGGTATTGGTCAAAATGACGTTGTTGCCTATCTTCTTCCTACAAGCCACGAGACTTTGATAACTTTAATGGGAGGTATGACAGCGGGAATAGTTGCACCCATTAATCCCACACTTGAAGCTTCGCAAATTTCTGCTCTCTTGAGGGAAACAAAGGCTAAAGTGTTAGTAACAATGCGAGCATTTCCAAAAACAGATGTAGCACAACTAGCTGCTGAAGCGGTTAGTCAAGCTCCAAATGTTAAAACGATCGTAGAGATTGATTTGTTGCCTCATCTTACTCCACCATTGTCTTGGATTGTTCCATTTATCAGACCAAAAAATCCGATTAATCATTCAGCGAAAATAATTGAATTTAATTCAGCTTTAGAAACAATGAATTCCAACGAGTTGGATTTTAAGGAGGGTCAAGATGACCACTATTGTGCTTATTTCCATACTGGTGGAACGACAGGTATGCCAAAAATTGCACAACACAGACATTCTGGTGTCCTCTATAATGGATGGTTAGGTGATGCAATCTTGTATACTGAAGAGGATGTATTACTATGTCCACTTCCGTTATTTCATGTATTTGCAGCTTACCCAATTTGGGCCGGTTGCCTAGTTTCTGGAGCCCACATGGTTCTTCCAACACCTGCTGGTTATAGAGGAGATGGGGTTTTTGATGACTTTTGGAAATTGATTGAGCGATGGCAGGCAACTTTTATGGTTACAGTTCCGACAGCTGCGTCTCAATTACTACAAAGGCCAGTTAATGCTGATATTTCAACATTGAACGCTGCATTTTGTGGATCTGCTCCGATGCCAGTCGAGTTGTTCAAGCGTTTCCAGGAACTGACTGGGGTAGAAATTATCGAAGGTTATGGTTTAACAGAAGCTACTTGCTTGGTTAGTTGTAACCCAAAAGATGGTGTTCGTAAAATTGGGTCCATCGGTATTCCATTACCTTATACCAAAGTTAGAATTCTTGAATGTAAAGAAAATGGTGAAATTATTCGAGAGATGAAAAATGACGAGGTTGGAGAGATATGCATCTCTAACGCTGGAATTAACGTCGGTGAGACCTATACAGAAAAAGAAAAAAATAAGGGCCTATATGCCGACAATATCTTTTTTCGAACCGGAGATTTGGGGCGAATTGACTCAGACGGTTATTTATGGATCACAGGTAGGGCGAAAGACTTAATAATACGTAGTGGACACAATATTGATCCGGCTTTGATTGAAGAAGCGCTTGCCGGACACCCGTCTGTGGCTATGGCTGGAGCAATAGGGCAACCAGATGAGAAAGCTGGGGAAATACCTTGTGCCTATGTTGAATTAAACACAGGAGCATCTGTTTCTGTCGAAGAACTTACTGAATTTGCAAATAAACATGTTCCTGAGCGTGCAGCACGTCCAAAATATATTGAGATTATTGATGAGCTACCTAAAACAGCAGTTGGTAAGATTTTTAAACCAGATTTGAGAAAAATGGCAATTAAAAGGGTATATGATGAGAAGCTTGCTAACTCAGGGCTAAACTTAAAAGTTGAAAAAGTTCTTGAGGATAAAAAACTTGGATTGGTCGCATATTTGAACAAAGCAGACATGGAAATCAGTGACGATCTCGTTACGAAAGCGTTAGGAAGCTTCTTAAGGCCTTGGGATTGGTCCTGATAGCTTCTTTCAAAAGTATGCTAAGTGGTTTATTTATAAGAGCCGATAAAACTAGGGTTTTACCGAGGTAACTTTTATGATATTCTAGAGGTAACATTAATAACAAACACGAATTTTATAACAGCCATATAAATTTACTTATTGAAATATGTTTCTTACTGGCATGCGTTTATAGGTATGCCTATTGGATCTTATATAGGTTTATATGGCTTTAATTAGGGATTTTTTTATGAGTGATAATGATTTTGTTGTAGACCAATTTGTGGTTTACCCTTCTCATGGCGTGGGTAGGATTACAGCAATCGAAGAGCAGGAAATCGCTGGTATTTCAATGGAATTGTTCGTAATCGATTTTGCAAAAGATAAAATGACATTACGAGTTCCAACGGCCAAGGCTGCCTCTGTTGGAATGCGTAGTTTGGCTAGTCCTGATTTAGTGTCTAAAGCTATGTCAACTTTGAGAGGAAGGGCAAGAGTTAAGCGTGCAATGTGGTCTAGACGAGCTCAAGAGTATGAGCAAAAAATTAATTCTGGGGACTTAATTTCTATAGCCGAAGTTGTCAGGGATTTGCATCGAAAGGATGATCAGCGAGAGCAATCTTATTCGGAAAGACAGTTGTATGAGGCTGCTTTAGAAAGATTAACTAGAGAAATTGCTGCTGTAGATCGGGCTGAAGAAGATGTTGCTCAAACAAAAATAGAGGAAGTTTTAACCTCTAGGAGTGCTTAAGGTTCTAATTAATCATCAAAACCCCACTGATTATTGATAGTGCAATTAATTCAGCAAATTGTTGTGAAGCTCCTAATACATCCCCAGTTTGTCCGTTAATTTTTTTATTAATGATGTAGAAAATTATTATTGATGATAATCCGACACCGATAAAAACAAAGATACTCAATAGCCCAACAGCTAATATACAGCTTAAAACACCTATTATCAGAGCAATTATAAATGAGAAACTGGGTGGCGCTCCAACAGAGTATGAGAGGCCTTCTGTTCGAGCTGGCCTCATGTAGACCATTGCACCTACCATAGGCACGCGACTTATAGCCCCGGCAGCAACTAATGGTAAAAATAGCTGATTGATTTTCAGTAAATCACTCATGGTTGTATACCGTCCTAGAATAACAAGAATTAATGCAATAGCTCCATAAGCACCAATTCTGCTGTCTTTCATAATTTTGAGAATGCTATCTTTATCTTTTCCGCCCCAAAGGCCATCTGCACTGTCACTCAAGCCGTCTTCGTGAAGGCCACCAGTCAGGCTTATCATTGTAATTAAGGCCATTATTATACAGATTGTTACTGGAAAGCCGATGGCGTAAAGGATGTTTGCTATTAAGGAAGCGGCAGCACCAATTATCGCACCAACTAATGGATAAGCCCAAGAAGCTTTTCGAGCCCTGTCCTCAATATTGTCGTGGTCAAAATTAATTGGAATACGAGTAAGTAGGGTAAGTGCTAAGAAAATATCACTTAATCTGAGGTCAAAAATACTATTTTCGATTTTATTCATTAAATTGTCCAAAACGTTATTTATTATTATCTTTTTTATTTGTAGTACATATTGAATTTAATAATCAAGTAATCTGGATTCTATATATGACTAATGACCCAAATGGTTCAAAAGTGCTAAAGGACTTTTGGCTTTTAATAAACTCTCCGCCAGAGAGTGACAAAAAAATAGCAAAATTAGCTTCTGATAGAAATGCTTCGCTCACTAAACCTCCTGGGGCACTTGGAAGGCTGGAAGAGATAGCAATTTGGTATTGTGCTTGGCGAAAAGATCCAAAAGTTGATATTTTGAATCCTCAAGTTATTATTTTTGCTGGAAATCATGGAATTGCTTCACGTGGCGTGTCTGCATTTCCTCCAGAAGTTACAGCTCAAATGGTGTTAAATTTTGAAAATGAGGGAGCAGCAATCAATCAGTTGTGTAGGGTCGCTGGAGCTTCGCTTGATGTGCACTCTTTGAATCTAGAAAACCCGACTAAAGATTTCACTAAGGACGCAGCGATGTCGTCTGTTGAGTTCGAAGAGTGTCTTGTTTCAGGATGGAATGCGGTTAATCAAAAAGCAGATCTTTTGGTTGTTGGTGAAATGGGCATTGGTAATACAACTGCCGCCGCGGCATTGGCGAGTGCTTTGTTTGGTGGTGCTGTAAAGGAGTGGGTTGGAAGAGGAACTGGCATTTCTGATGAAGGTATGGCTGTGAAAGTTTTGGTTATTGAACAGGCATTGAAAATAATAAAAGGAAAACATCTAGATTCTTTTGAACTCTTACGGCAATTAGGAGGAAGAGAGATGGTAGCGATGGTTGGAGCTATCGCTAGGGCTAGAGCTTTGCGAATTCCTGTTATCCTTGATGGATTTATTTGCTGTGCATCAGCAGCTGTATTGGAGCAAACCAAATCTGGTTTACTTGATCATTGTATTGCTGGACATTTGTCTTCCGAGAGTGCGCATAAAAATATACTAAGTTTATTAAATAAAAAGCCGTTGATTGACCTAAGCTTGAGATTAGGTGAAGGGTCTGGCGGCGCTTTGGCAATTAATATTTTGAGGTCAGCTTTGGCTTGTCACAGTGGGATGGCAACTTTTGAGGAGGCTGCTGTTTCTAAAGAATGATTTCGTTTATAAGTAAGAAAATCGTCAAATTTTAAACATAATTATCCGTGTAATGACATTATAAGATCTATCTAAATATTTGTTTTTGATAAACTATTTGAATTCATAGATATAATATTTGATTTGTTTAAAGAATCTTGCATCGAGTTGAAATCTTGGTTTTTAAAGTATCCGACTGCATCGCTCAAAATCATAACATCAAAACCTAACTTGGCACCATCCAGTGCTGAGAAGCCCACACAGTACTCAAAAGCTAAGCCCGCTAAAAATAATCGTTCTATGTTATTTTCTCGTAAATAACCCGCTAAGCCCGTTGGACTTTTTCGATCATTTTCAAAGAATGTTGAGTAGGAGTCGATGTCTCTGTTATAACCTTTTCGTATTATAGTTTGAGCAAGATTTACCTCCAAGTTAGGGTGGAATTCTGCGCCTATTGTTCCGCTTATACAGTGATCTGGCCATAATATTTGTTCACCATATGTCATAGTTGTAGTGTCAAAAGGGTTCTTCCCTTGGTGGTTAGATGCAAAAGATTTATGGTTTTTTGGATGCCAGTCTTGGCTTAAGACAATATGGTTAAAAAGTGGCATAGTTTTATTTATGGTTTCTATAATAGAATCCCCTTTTGGTACAGCCAGTGCCCCATTCGGACAAAAATCATTCTGAACATCAATAACTATCAATGCATCAGTATTATCGATAAGTATCTTTTTTACCATTTTTCGTTTTTCTTTATATTCAAGCTTTATAGTTGATCAATTGTTGATTTTTTATTTGGCTTTGTAAATATTTATTATCATTGAATTTGACTGGTTTTTATAGGTTTTAAAGCTGGTTATAGAAAAAAAATAATGTAAGGTAATTTTAAGATTAAAGTTATTACTTGATAAAGTTATTTAGTTAGGGGTTAATAATGGCTAACATTCCAAGAATTGAAGAATTTGCTACCGATTTAATAAATATTAGACGTGATTTACATGAACATCCAGAATTGGGAATGGAAGAAGTCAGAACCTCTGGAATAGTTGCGGATCTACTGCGGAAATGGGGAATTGAAACTCACACTGGCATTGGAAAAACTGGTGTTGTTGGCGTTCTAACTGGTAAAGCTCCTGGCAGAAGGATTGGATTAAGAGCTGATATGGATGCATTGCCAATAGAAGAAAGAACTAACTTACCATTTGCTTCAAAAAACCCTGGTGTCATGCATGCGTGTGGTCACGATTCTCATACAACAATGCTGCTAGGAGCAGCTAGGTACTTATCTGAAACAAGGAATTTTTCAGGTACAGCAATTTTTATTTTCCAACCAGCTGAAGAAGGTTTGGGAGGTGCAAGGGCTATGTTGGCTGATAAGCTGTTTAATAGGTTTCCTTGTGATGAAGTTTATGGCATGCATAATTGGCCAACTGGGGAGCTTGGAAAAGTTTCTATAAAACCTGGCACAGCCATGGCTGGTGCAGATTTTTTTGATATATACATACGTGGTTTTGGTTCTCACGCTGCTATGCCACAAATTTCAAAGGATCCTATAATTATTGCCTCATCTTTGATCAGTCAATTGCAAACGATAGTAAGTAGGAATATGCCACCGACAGAACCATTGGTTCTCTCAATTACTAAAATTCATGCTGGTGCAGCCTATAATGTTATTCCCAGTGAATGTGTGATTTCTGGTACAATGCGTTACTTTGATGTTGAAACCGCGAACATGGTTAGAAATAGAATGAAAGATTTGACTGATGGCATGGCGAAATCGTATGGGATTGAAATTGATATTGAAAACCAAGAAGTTTTTGATGTTCTGGTAAATGATGAGGATTTAAGTCATAAAATGCTTGATATCGCCTCAGAGGTGGTTGGAGTAGAAAATGTGGCTTTAAGACCAAATGTTATTGCAGGATCTGAAGATTTTGCAGATATGCTAAAAGTTGTTCCTGGTGCATATTGCAATTTAGGGCATGGAGGAAATATTCCTTTACATAATGAAGGTTTTATTTTGGACGAAGAGATTTTGCCAATTGGGGCATCAATTTATGCAAAAATAATTGAGAATAGAACATCCGCTTAGATTGAAGAGAAAAGTAATGAAAAATTTAGGTAGAGAATATCTTACTAGTGCTCATTGGGGAACCTATGAAGTAAAAGTTTCAAATGGTAAGGTCGTAGCATTAGATCCATTCAGTGAAGATGATGATCCGTCGCCAATTGGGCCTGGTATTGTTGATGTATTAGATGGTCCAACTCGAATACACTCGCCGATGGTGAGAAAAAGTTGGTTGGATCATGGCCCAGGCTCAAATACTGATCGACGTGGAACTGATGAATTTGTGGAAGTCTCCTGGAATAAAGCCATTGATTTAGTGGGTGATGAGCTAAATCGAGTCAGGAATAGCTTTGGTAATCAAGCAATTTTTGCTGGTTCTTATGGGTGGGCAAGTGCTGGAAGATTCCATCATGCTCAAAGCCAATTAAAAAGATTTTTAAACTGTATTGGAGGCTATACTGGATCAGTCAATACTTATAGTTTTGCAGCAGCAGAAGTTGTTGTACCACATGTCTTAGGAAGCTTTAGAGAGCATCTAGATAATTCAACAAGTTGGGATTCGATTATTGAAAATTGTGAGTTGTTGGTTGCTTTGGGTGGTATACCTCTAAAAAATGGACAAATTTCCCAAGGTGGCACTGGTAAGCATATTCAAAGGAAAGGCATATTTAATGCATTTGAAGCAGGTGTAAAATTCGTAAATATATCCCCATTAAAATCCGATATTGAGCCTGAAATTAGAGCAGATTGGATTGCAATAAGACCCTCAACTGACACAGCTTTTTTACTCGCACTGGCACATACTTTGGTTGTTGAAGAGCTTGTAGATATAGAATTTATTAGAAAATATACTGTTGGATTTTTGGAATTTTCTAATTATTTGCTTGGCAAAGAAGATGGTATCGCAAAGTCTGCAAGATGGGGAGCTGATATTTGTAATATTCAGGAAAATACAATTATTGAATTAGCTCGTGATATGGCGCGTAAAAAAACAATGATCTCTGTTAGCTGGTCGTTGACTCGTCAAGACCATGGAGAACAACCTTTTTGGGCTGCTATAACTTTAGCGTCTATGCTGGGTCAGATTGGTAAGCCGGGTACAGGAATTGGTTTTGGTTACTCAGCGATGAATCATATTGGTTTAAACAGAAGACCTATGCGCTATCCTGCCTTTCCTCAGGGCGTAAATAAAGTTAAGTCATTTATTCCCGTTGCTCGTATATCAGAATTACTGGAAAACCCCGGCGGTAGTTTTAATTACAATGGGAAGGCTTATGTATTTCCGGATACAAAAATTGTTTGGTGGGCAGGCGGCAATCCATTTCATCATCACCAAGATTTGAACCGACTTATTAAAGCTTGGTCAAAACCAGAAACCATAATCTCAAATGAATGGTGCTGGAATGCTCTTGCTAAATATTCAGATATAGTCTTGCCATGTACTACGTCTCTTGAGCGATCTGATTTGTCATTAACACCAAAAGATCCTTATTTAGTGGTAATGGATAAAGCGGTTGAGCCAATTGGTGATGCAAAAGATGATCATGAAATATTTAAACTATTGGCAAAAAAACTTGAAGTTGAAGACAGGTTTACTGAAAATAAATCAGCTGAAGAGTGGCAAATTTGGATGTACGATTTTGCCCGTCAGTCAGCTGCCAAAGAGGGCGTTGAGTTGCCTAACTGGAAACAATTCAAGGAAAAAGGTTGGTTTAAAGTGCCAGATTTAGGCAAGCAAACTGTGATGATGGAAGAATTTGTTAAAAACCCTCATGAAAATCCTCTATCTACACCAAGTGGTAAAATAGAAATTTTTTCAAAAAAAATTGCTAGTTTTTGCTATGATGATTGTCCCGGTCACCCATTTTGGATCGAGCCTTTAGAGTGGTTGGGTAATATGGATGGGGACAAGCAATTACATATGATTTCAAATCAACCAAAAGATAAGCTTCACTCTCAATTGGATCACGGTGCTGTAAGCCAGTCAGCAAAAATTAATGGTTATGAGCAATTGTTGATGAACCCGAGCGATGTTGA
>Ga0163111_10001703_pt1 | contig 13704 bp, 9 predicted proteins | sample CRUFie1St18metaG_FD_109645 | JGI IMG/M metagenome (GOLD analysis project Ga0163111, IMG submission 109645) | Marine microbial communities from the Costa Rica Dome - CRUD Field 142mm St18 metaG | ecosystem: Environmental > Aquatic > Marine > Oceanic > Photic zone | place: Costa Rica: the Eastern...
ACAGAAGTAAAAAAACAATATCAATCAAAGAGGCAAGGTGAAGAAAAGATCGTCTCGAGCGTAAGGTACTCTCCAGTCTCATGATTTTATTAGACTATGATTTTTCAGATCCGCTCTTCAGATCTTCACTATTTGATGATGCATTTTTCAGATTGTCTCTTCCAATAGAAAATTCAATAAGGTCATCACCATTCCTATTATCTTCAATAATATTTACAACCTCTATGCCCCCTCTCTCCATATCATGCATAAGATTACGAGCAAAGGCAGCAAGGTATGAATATAGAAGAAATGTTGGAATTGCTACGGCAAGTCCGGCAGCAGAAGTAATCAAACTTTGGTAAACTCCCTCCGAAAGATCACCAATCGTCGCTTGACCACTAATAACATTAAACTTAACAAATGTGTCAACTAAACCAAGTATAGTTCCTAATAAGCCAATCAAAGGAGCAATGTAAGCAATAGTTAAAAGAACCGAGAGATAGCGCTCTAAACGAGGAACCTCAAGCTGTCCCGACTCTTGTACTATTTCCTTGAGATCTGACCTTGGTAATTCATGTCGAATCACCGCAGAGTGCATTACTCTAGCAACTGGACCAGGAGTAACAGAACAGATTTGTAGAGCTTCCGCATAGTTTTTTTTCCTTATTAGGTTTGAAAGGCCTTGAAGAAACTCTCCAACATTTATAGTAGAACGGTGAAAAAGAAATAATCTCTCAAGAAAAACACCCACCGCAACAATCGAGCATCCAAGCAAGAGCCACATGAGTGGACCTCCTGTACTAATCATCTCGAACATAATTACTCTTAAATTTATTTTTTTAGATTTTAACTACTGTGATCAAGATCGCACTGATAGGAGTAATAGTAAAGGGCACTATCAATACATTTGTTCATAGAAAATGATATTTCATGAAATATAAACTCTCTCAGCCTAATTTCTGAAGTATTATCATTACCTTATTCTCCATATCTCTATAATTTTCCTCTAAATTAGTGAGTAAAACTAATATTCCAATCGGCAAATGAATGAAACTTAATGAGTGTTTTAGGCAATCAATTCTTGATAAAGGATCGCCTCTTGCATCCATCAAAGAAACTAAATCTTTAATTTGGTTAACTGCTAAATCACTAAAGTAATTCTCGCCATTATAAAACGAAGGTGAAACTTGAGACTCACCATTCGGGAATAACAACAAAGATTCTTTAACCTCATTAAGATTCGCAATCAACTTGAGAAAGGATTTAACATCTTTAAGTGACTCTGTTCTTTTGGAAAGCGGAGCTAAATCCTCTAACGGTCTCACTTTCAGTTTATCTCTCGATAAACCCCTTCGTTGAGAGAACTTAGCAATGGAGCCTTCATCTTCATCTAAAAGAAATGCTGATTCTGCGAAATGCTCTTCATTATCGATTTCCAAGGCCATGTCCGACTCATTTGAAAAGTTTAAATTCTCCAATTGATCTTCCGCTGTACTAGCAAAATTTTGCTCTTCTTTTACTTCGACAAGTTCAAATGGGCTAAATTTATCTGATTCAGAAATCTCCTTAACTCGATCTGCTTCAACATTATCTTCCACTGGTCGGATAAAAGATAATCCATTGTAATTATCACTCAGATCATTTTTGTGATTCTTAAATATCTCTCTGAAAGAAAACGCCATTATTTAAAACCTTAAATTATATTTATAACTATAAATATTAAAGGAATATTAATTACAATAAAAGAGAAAACCAAAGGCATAAAGTCAGAAGTCGCCCCTAGCTAATGAATTGATTTTCAATTAAGGAGCTAATTGAATAAGAAACCTATAAAAAAGCCGCCCAACTGAATCACTAACAGTCTGATTATGCAAAATCGTAATGGTTCCATCACCGTTATCGATAGAAGAAATTTCAACGATATCACTCCATAATTTAAAATCATCTGTAGATTGTAGACTTAAGACAAGATCATCATTACCGTTTCTAACTTTCAACTCAACAGATAGCACTTTGACTCCATTGGTTTCAGAAGTTCGCACAATCATCTGATCTTCAAAATTAGATACAAATCTTGGATCAAGGCCATAAGCATACTCCTCTAAATTAGTTAATCCATCTGAATCATAATCATCAATCGGTCCAGTCCCAGGCCCACTTATTCCATTTTCATCAAACTGCAATTTAGACCATGATGAATAACCGCTAACAGGCTCACTATTCTGAACACCTGGAGTACCCATCTCACTTTGAGAGCGTTGCCAATTAGTTGAGTCATTACCAACAATTAAATTATTAATTCTCTCAATACTTCTACCTTCCCCCAAAGGCCATTCTCCATCATTATCATAATCAACTGCATCAACTTCAATCATTGGAACAATAATTCCCTGACCAACAACAAAATCTGGCTTATCAGGTCGCAAAAGCACAATTTTCTCTCCTGCATTATTTAAAGCTCCATCAAAACCTTGTTCATCACCGTAAATTGTGATGTCGTCTGGAACAGAATAATTGATTCTAAACTGATTCGCTGAAACTCCCTTTGGTACTATCAAAACAATTTCGTCTTTTTGAAGAACTGGCTGATTTCCTGGAAAGGTGAAACCCACTCCGTCAAGGCTCCAATTATTATTTGGGTCACCACCTAGCTGTTCAGATGTTATATCATACAATGGTAAAACCTGGTCACTAATGTTAGTGATTTCTATATATTCACTACCTCCATCTTTAGGCTCATAAGATATTTCACTAATGACAGCTAATTCAACTCGAGGGGAATTGTTAGGATAACCATCAGGAAAAGCGGTAAACCGATTAACCTCTAATGTCGGCGATCCTGACTGAGGAACAAATATCTCATTCCCTGCACCATTGATATATCTAATTATAGATACACCATTTTGGGTTGCTCTAAATTCTGTGCCATGAGAATACCCAGTCAATCGATTCTGACTATCTCCTGAAAACAAATAGACGGCATCACCTCTTGAACTCAATGAAAACGAAGTACCGAAATAATTAAGGGGGGCTCCAGGGGATGCGTTGTTGTCCTCGTTTACAGCCCAATAGCCTCCAGCAGGGACTATGGAATTACTGGGAATAACATATTTTTTTGGATTAATAGGATCATCCGTCAAATACCAGCCACCAATGTTAACGTCCTCAGTTCCGGGATTATAAAGTTCAATAACATCTGTCTGAGGAAGGTCAGTATGAGATAATATCTCATTAACAAGAACAACGCCTCCACCAAAAGCAGAGCCTCCTCGATTCGCGCTCAATTCCCAATCAGAAGCCTGGTAACTAGGACCATTGGTCACTTTCCTCACTAGACTGTAACCTTGTCCATCAGCTTCAATTGGCCATGGTGATTCATCATCATAATTCAGGAAATCTAAAACTGCATAATAACGGGGATATCCAGGAGCGTCTCTTTGGAAGCCTTCAATTGTAAGAGGTAATCGTAATTCTATACGTTCACCTCCACCATCTAACGAACCAGCATCAGCATCAGCAAAAATCCTTACATTATCATCAAGATCATAAGCCGCTCGAAAATCTGCTTCCTGAACATTTGTTATATATGCAAATTCGCCAACAGCTAGAGTTGGGTTAGCTCCAGGCAACACCATTCCAAATCCATTAATTGAAAGATTATCACTCGGAAATTCAGCATCAAACAAATTTACAACATCAGGGCCATTGTTAATAATTTTTATATACTCAACTGAAGATCCGAAACCTGGTGAATACATGATCTCAACAATCTTTACTCCAGATGATGAAGGTAATCCATTTTCAAAACCTAAACTTGATTCATCAGGAATTAAAAATTCTTTGCCGTAATCATCAACAAACCTAGAAAAATTTTTCCCATCCAACGATGCTGGAAAGTGAAAACCATGCACCCACCCAGATAACGTTCCTTCATTTGATGAATAGATAAAAACTCGTTCACCCTTTGAGCTTAAACTGATTGAGAAACCATTAATTCCATTCTCTAAAACTATATAACCACCAGCAGGAATAACTGTACCTTCAGGCAAAGGTGGATTTTTGGTGGGCCGATCTAAATTGTCTGACACAAACCAACCACTCAAATCAACACTTTCAGCATTAGGATTATAAAGCTCAATCGCATCATTATCCAAAATCCCATCCCTAGTTCGAACTTCATTAATATAGATCTTATTAAGGTTAGCAGGTAAAGGCTCGTCGCTTCCAGGAGATCCATTTACATTAATACTTGGCCTCCATGACTCATAATCTTCCTCATCTAATCCAATGTTACTACTTATCAAAACAAGTGAATAATCACCTCCATCAGGTTGACTAGGCCACGACGCTCTTTCTAAATCATCATCTTCAGGTAACTCTGGAGGATCAGGAATACTTCCATCATCCCCATCATAATATCTCAATGAGGAAATAGTAGTACCAGTATCATCAGGTCCATTCTTTAAAGTTACTCTTTCTCCACGATTAGACAAAGAAGCCCTCCCAGGGCCTGCTCCATCATCATCAGTATATTGCCCAAAAATTTGAACATCAGGATACTGAGTTGCAAAAAATTGAGCATTGGCTACGAGAACTATAAATTGTCCAGGTGATAAAAATGTTTGATTAGGAAAAACATATAAAACACCATTCGTAAATTCCCATCCTGATAAGTCAGCAACCTCATCTCCAACATTTTTTATCTCAATGAACTCTCGAGCCTCATCTGGACCGTTAGGATTGTAATGTATTTCAGATATAATAACTCTGGGAGCTGAATAAGATATACCCAAACCCACCATCAAAGAGAAAGTTAAGCAAAATAATTGAGCAGTCTTCTTGAGGAAACTTGATAAGCAAGTCATTAATTTTGGGGAGTTTAGGTAATTTTTCTATTAAATACCTTAAAACATTATCCTTCCCATAAAGGGTGGGGTCAAGAAGGAGGATATAAAATTATTATGAATTTATTTCCATCATCTGCCACGAAATTTTGGTAGCACCTTAAAATTATAGGTCTCATTGGGCGAAAAAAGCCAACCTGGTCTGGAATTAATTAATTCATAATCCGTTAATACAAATTCTCTGACGTACATATTAGAATTAGGATCATATACTTTCGATCCAGAAAAATTACCTTTGATTTTATATTCGTAATTATGATCAAAGCCAAAACGCCTTATTCCCTTCAATTTTGTTGGATCATCCCCTAATTCATTAATCTCAGAATCCATGATTTCTGGCAGTCTGTCAGGGGCTTTTATTTTCTTTTCGTTCATTATTACCAGTACAGATTCACTCCACGATTGACCGGGTCTACGCAAATATCCCCAGAACCTCATACGGCTCACGAAATATCGACGACCAACAAAGTAATCACCTAATTCTTCATTCTGAATCTTAGTTTTCCTTACCAATATAGCCGCCTCATTCTCAGGACTTTTTGTTCCACTTATCGTGTTGCAACTCGATAAACAACCAATCGGAAAAAAAGCTAAAATCATTAACCAGCATCGAGAAATCATTACTGATATATTGCATCGTTACTGAGCTGTTAGCAACTTTGAATAATATTACTACTTACTAATAACCCAACCAAGGGCCTAACCACTTTTCAATTTCAGTCAATGGCATTTGTTTTCTTTTGGCATAATCAATAACTTGATCCTTGTTAATGTTTCCAACGCCAAAATATCTTGCCTCAGGGTGAGCAAAATATAAGCCACTAACAGAAGATCCTGGACTCATAGCCATACTCTCAGTCAGCTCTGCATTAACAACTTCCTTAGCATCAAGCAAATCAAACAAAGCTAATTTCTCAGTATGATCTGGCTGAGAAGGGTACCCAGGAGCCGGCCTAATACCTCGATACCTCTCTCTTATTAAATCATCATTAGAAAATTCTCCAAGTTTCTCATAACCCCAAAAATGACGTGCACCAGAATGTAACTTTTCTGCAAAAGCCTCGGCAAGCCGATCAGCGATTGATTTTACCATTATTGATGAATAATCATCCTGATCATCCTCGTAGATTTTTGCCATCTCATCAGCTCCATGGATCGATACAACAAAGCAACCTAAATGATCCTCAGCACCTGTAGACTTGGGAGCAATAAAATCTGACAACGCATAATTCGGCTTGCTCTTTTTACGCATTTGCTGCCGAAGTGTATGAAACACTACCTTAACTTCTTCTCTAGACTCATCAGTATAAACTTCTATATCATCTCCATAAGAATTGGCCGGAAAAATTCCCCAAACCCCTTTAGCTTTCAAGCTTTGATTCTGAATAATTTCTCCTAAAATTAATTGAGCATCATCAAATAATTTTTTTGCCTCTAAACCGTGCTTTGGGTTATCAAAAATAGATGGGTATCGACCTCTAATTTCCCAAGCATGGAAGAATGGAGACCAATCAATAAAGGAAATAAGTTCTTCTATACTTGGCGACAAATTGTTACATCCAATACTTTTAGGCTGAGCGATATCAATTTCTTTCCAATTAGATTTGAATCCATTATTTCTAGCATCATCAAGAGATATCAATTTTTTATCTGTTTCATTACTGCCGTACTTTGAACGTAATTCAACATGCTTATTCTCATTCTCAGAAATATAGCGATCACGATTTTCGTCACCCATCAGCGATGTTACAACAGGAACGCTACGACTCGCATCCAGCACATGAATAATGGGACCACTATAATGAGGTGCAATTTTTATTGCTGTATGGGCGGCACTCGTCGTCGCCCCACCTATCAATAATGGAATGTTAAAATTATTTCGTTCCATCTCTTTTGCAACATGTATCATTTCATCGAGACTCGGGGTAATTAATCCACTTAAGCCAATAAAATCAGCACCTACCTCCTTAGCCTTGGCTAAAATATTTTCACATGGAACCATGACTCCCAAATCGATCACCTCGTAATTATTACAGGCAAGAACAACTCCCACAATATTCTTACCAATGTCATGAACATCACCCTTGACTGTCGCCATTACGATTTTACCCGCAGAGTCAGATTCATCTTTTTCTTCCTCCATAAAAGGTTCCAAATAAGCGACAGACTTTTTCATAACTCTAGCCGATTTTACAACTTGCGGCAGAAACATCTTACCCTCACCAAACAGATCACCAACTATCTGCATGCCATCCATCAGGGGACCTTCAATAACTTTAATAGGCTTTCCGTATTTGAGCCTAGATTCCTCTGTATCTTCCTCTATATAATCCGTAATACCCTTTAACAAAGCATACCCAAGCCTGTTCTCTACAGAATCCTCTCGCCACTTTAAGTTCAATTCAGTCTTTTTTCCTGAAGCTCCTTTGAACTGCTCTGCATAAGAAATCAATGCTTCTGTACCTTCAGAGTTTCTATTAAAAATCACATCTTCGACTTTTTCTAAAAGTTCATCAGGAATATTCTCATACACTTCAAGCATTCCAGCATTCACGATTCCCATATCCATTCCAGCTTCAATGGCATGATAAAGGAAAGAAGAATGCATTGCTTCTCGCACAATATTATTACCTCTGAAGCTAAATGAAATATTTGAAACACCACCACTTACCTTGGCTCCAGGTAAATTCTCCTTAATCCACTTAGTAGCTCTTATGAAATCTACAGCATAATTATTATGCTCATCCATACCGGTAGCAATCGTTAGTATATTAGGATCAAAAATAATATCCTGAGGATTGAAACCCACATCATTTACAAGAATGCGATACGCTCTCTCACAAATTCGGATCTTATCTTCATAAGTACTAGCTTGCCCCTTCTCATCAAAAGCCATTACAACTACTGCCGCACCATAGTTCATTATAGTTCTAGCCTGTTTCTTAAAAACTTCTTCCCCTTCCTTTAATGAAATTGAGTTTACAATGGGTTTGCCTTGTATGCTTTTAAGTCCTTCCTCTATAACCTCCCACTTCGATGAATCTATCATTATTGGAACTCTTGATATCTCTGGTTCAACGGCAAGTAGCCGCAAAAACCTCCCCATCATTTGAACTCCATCGATGAGCCCTTCATCCATACAAACATCAATAACATTTGCCCCATTTTCTACCTGTTGCCTAGCTACCCTAGTCGCATCATCAAGATTATTAGACTTAATAAGCTTAGCGAATCTAGGCGATCCAGCAACATTGGTCCGCTCACCAACCATAAGAAAATTTTTCTCCTCTGTATGATTATAGGCCTCTGATCCACTAAGCCTCATGCAAGTATCAATTTCAGGCAATTTCCTCGGCTCATGTTTCCGAACCTCTTTTGCAATGGCAGCAATATGTTCAGGGGTATTACCACAGCAACCTCCAACCAAATTAATTAAGCCATTAGCAGCGAACTCACCCGAAAATTTAGCCATGTCAGCCGGTAGTAAATCAAATCCCGTAGGAGCCAAAGGGTTTGGTAACCCTGCATTAGGATATATTGAAACATAAGAATTTGATTTATCTGATAATTCAGTCAGAAAAGAGCGCATCGGTTCTGGACCTAAAGAACAGTTAAGACCTACAGCCAAAGGATTCATATGCTGAAACGAATTAATAAAAGATTCCACTTTCATTGCAGAGATCATCGTCTCTCCACCCATTCCAACTGCAGCCGAAAAAATCACCGGCACATTAAAACCAAGGTTCTCACTAACTTCCTTGATGGCAACTGAAGCTGCCTTTGCATTTAATGCATCAAAAATAGTCTCCACTAAAAGTAAATCAGAACCACCTTCTATTAAGGCTTTAATTTGGTGAGTATATGCTGCAACAACCTGATCGAAATTAACTACTCTATGACTAGCATCGTCAGCATCGGGAGATTGAGAAAGTGAAACTGTCAGCGGCCCTATAGAGCCTGCTACATATTTCTTTTCACCACTTTCATTAGCAATACGATCCGCCCATAATCGGCAAATTTGGGCTGACTTTAAATTAATCTCCCAAGTTAGATCATTTAAAAATTTATCCTCTAAAATTTTCTGAAAGAAAGACTGATCTTTTGAACCTTTGCCAGTTTCTCGAGGGTCATCTATAAAAAATTCGCTCTGTGCTAAAGTCGTAGCAGAGAATGTATTTGTTGATGCAATATCAGAACCTGCCTCAAAGAATTTCCTGTGAATATCTCCAATAACCTCAGACTGAGTGATCGAGAGAATATCAGTATTATTTAGGATATCTTTTTTAATTGCCTGAAATCTTTGACCCCGAGCAGCACTTTCATCTAGTCCATATTCACGAATCGTCGTCCCCATGCCGCCATCCAGAACGACAATTCGTTTGTTGAGGAGTTTTTGTAATTCTCCATAACTGGATTCTTTAGTCATTATTAATTAATAACAGTAAAATAAGGCATAAATTTTATATATCAACAAAACATGATATGTTGATATGTTTTCATTAAGGCTAAATTCATGCCATTTTTATATCAATGCCTAAAATTATTTTAGCATCTGCCTCGCCTAGAAGACGAAAACTCATGTCAGAAGAGGGTTACCATTTTGAGGTATTAGCCTCTGACGCGGAAGAAATCTCCGAAAAATACATGATTCCTAGTGAATTAACGGTTCAAAACGCAGAAATCAAAGCAACTTTAGTGGCCAAATCCAATAAAGAATCAGTAGTGATTGGAGCTGACACCGTCGTTTCTCTTGATAATGAAATTTTTGGGAAACCACATGACCTAGAAGAAGCCGTTAAGATGCTTGCGAGACTAGCAGGTCGAACCCATATTGTGACTACTGGAGTTTCTATTATTCAAAATACAAAAAAAGAAAACTTTCACGTCAATACGAAAGTAACTTTTAAACCCCTTTCGGAAGAAGAGATAAGTCAATACGTCAAATTAATAAACCCATTAGATAAAGCAGGATCGTACGCAGCCCAAGACCATGGAGAACTTATCATAGAAAAACACGAAGGATCTTTTAGCAATGTGGTAGGACTACCAATGGACGAACTAAAAAAAGCATTAGCCGATTCTTTCCAATCTTACCCAGTCAATTAAACATTTTAAAGAGTTATTAAACGCTAAGTAATTCATGAATATAATCATCATTGGTGCAGGCCAAATAGGACTACATCTAGCGAGAAGTTTATCTGGAGCAGCTCATGATATTGTTGTCATTGAGAGTAATGAAAAGTTGGCTGATTCCTGCTCTAACGAAATTGACGGCAGAGTCATTCATGGAAGCGGAACCTCAGTTGAATTATTACTAGAAGCCGGCGCCGCAGAAGCTGACCTTATATTTTCTTTAACCAGTCATGATGCAACTAACCTAGTAGCATGTGAAATTTCAAAAAAGTTAGGAGCTAAGAAAGCCATTTGCAGAGTTTCTCCACAGTTAGTAAGAGAAGAATGGATATTCGATTTTAGAGCTAATTTTTCACTAGACCATATTTTCAGTTCTGAAAGACTGTCAGCAATTGAGATTTCTAAACACATAAGAAATCCTGACGGCATCGCCATTCAGGAAATCGCTCGTGGAAGAATTGAGATTCAACAAGTTCGAATTCCGGATCACAGTAGTGCATGCGGTAAATCCTTAATTGAATTAAACCTTCCAGAAAGGGTCAGAGTAGCTTCTGTACAAAGGGCAGAAAAATTTTTCATTCCAACAGCAGAAGAAAAAATTCTACCCAACGACAAAATCACACTTTTTGGTGACCCCAGCAAACTCTCAAAGACAGCGTCAACGCTAAGAAGTAAAAACGAAAAGGAAAAATCCATTAATATTGTTATTCTTGGAGGTGGAGAATATGGCCTTTCACTTGCTCAAATGGTCAGCTCGTGGGGATGCCAGATTAGAATTTTTGAAAAAGATGAAAGCCTTGCAGAACAATTAGCCGAAGAGCTTTCTGGAAAGGCAACAGTCATTCATGCGGACGCAACCTCACTTAACGAACTTAGAGAAGAACAGATAGGTGAAGCAGACTTCTTTATAGCCACGACACAAAGTGATGAAGATAATGTGATGACCTGCTTACAAGCTCATAACCTAGGTACTAAAAATTGCCTTCCTTTAATACACAGAACGGACTACGCAAATTCAGTTAACCAGTCAAAAAGCAAACTTGGGATAAAAGAAGCCATTATACCAAGAGAAACAGTTCGAAGAGAATTAATGAGGTTTATTACCTCGGATAAATATCACGTTGTAAAGAAAATCCCAGCTGGCGAAATTATTGAAACGACGATTAGAGAAAAATCAAAAGTCGCTGGGAAAAAGATTGAGGACATTGCGCTTCCTCCAGGATCAATCTTCATCGCTTTAATTAAAGGAATCCATGCCAAGGTCGCTAGCGCAAGTGATGAAATTGAGGTTGGCGATACGGTCTTTTCAATAGTCTCTGAGGACGCGAAAAAAGCGTTCTTGAAATTGGTCGCTCGATAGCAATCACCAAAAAAGGGTGACCCAATAATGGATCACCCTTTAGAGTTTAAATTAAACTAATTTTAAATTTAGGATTCCTGTCCTCCTTGTGGAGCGGAACCTTGAGGCGGACTTGATTTAGCCTGCTCAATGAGCTTGGCTGCGCCAGCAGGATCGTCAGTTAACTTACCAAGAAATTCAGGTAATTCGATACCAACATTCTTAGTCAACTGATGCAATGGAGGAAGAGCTCCAACGAGACCAGACATGAAGTTCGCTGTATCATTCTTTCCATCATCACCTTTTCCTGAATCCCAGACAGTGACTGAATCAATTTTAAGATTAGAAATTGCCTTAACTTGTTCTTGTATCAAGTCAGGCAACTGCTCAGTAACGAGGAGCAGGGTCGCATCATCAGCACCACCAGACACCTTAACGATATCACCAAAACCTTGTGCTTTAGCTTGAAGCGCTGCAAGAGTACCTCTCGCTTCTGATTCCATAATCGCTTGAATACCATCAGCTTCACCTTTCTTAAGACGACGAATTTTTTCAGCATCCGCTTCAGCAAGAGTTTCAATTTTCGCTTTTTCAATTTCTGCCGGAACAACAACGTTTGCGTATTGAGTGGCTTTTTCTCTTTCAGAACGAGCGGTCTCAGCTTTTTGCTCTGAAGCATAGGCTTCCTCAAGAGCCTGGGCTGATTTAACCTTCTCTGCCGCAGACGCCAATCTTTCGGCTTCCGCCTCCCGCTCACGTCTTGCCGCATCAGACTCAGCGACCTTAACTTTAGCGAGGTTTTCCCCCTCAACAGCAGCCGCTTGAGCTGCAGACACTTGAATTCTCTGTTCTCTTTGCGCTGATGCCTCACCAATGTTTCCATCTCTCTCACGCTCAGCAACCTGAATCTTCGCATCGTTAGTCGCTCTGGAAGCAGCCTCTTTACCAAGAGCATCAAGATATCCTGAATCGTCTGTAACGTCCTGAATATTCACGTTAATTAATCGCAAACCAACTTTTCTAAGTTCTCCCTCAACTCCATCAGAAATTCGATCAATAAGTTGGTCACGGTCTGCGTTAATCGCCTCAATTTCCATTCCGGCAATAACAACACGCATCTGTCCAAAAATAATATCCTTTGCCAGATCTCTGACCTGAGTCAACTGAAGACCAAGCAAACGTTCTGCCGCATTGGCCATAACACCAGGATCTGTCGAAATACCGACCGTAAAAGTGGATGGAGTATTAACTCTAATATTTTGTTTTGAGAGAGCTCCTTCAAGAGGAATATCAATCGGAATCGGTGTCAGATCTAAATATTCAAAGGCTTGAATGACAGGCCACACAAACGTCGCACCACCATGCATACATTTTGAAGATTGGCCTTTTGAAGTCTTACCATAGACAACAAGTATTCTATCAGATGGGCATTTTTGATAGCGAGAAAAGAAGAAAATAACCATTCCTAGAAGAATGACAGCCAGACTGATAACTCCAATCAGCATCATCTGACTCCCTCCGCCTCCTAGATTATCTCCCTGCGCAATTATTAATTCAGGTGTAAGCATATATTTTTATTAGTTTTTTTAGTTTAAGTTTCCGTGGGACTTAATTTTTCTATATCAGTTGATTCGGTTTCCAATCGTTCAACAAGTAATGTTCGCGTATCTATTAAATCTTTTACCCTCACTGCAGTTCGGGTTTCCAGCTTTTCCTCGTCATCAGTAACCGCACCCACAACAGTAAGCCGACCCTGGACTTGAACCTCAATTTGACCGATACCCTTTCTGCGTGGAGAAATGGGTATATATACAGTTCCTATGTTTCCAATGGCATTTTTGTAATCTATCGTTCCATCTGACTTAAGACTTTGCATCCATCTCATCATTGCCAAAAAAGCGCTAAGTATAATACTACCCATGATCGCCCCTCCCAAGGTTGCCACCCCAACACTATAACCTTTTTCAAGCAGCATGGCTCCAGTCCAACCAAAACCGACAAAAAATGACCCTATACTACGCACTGAAAATATTCCAGTCCCTCCACCTTCCCCTACCTCTCCCAAATCAAAATCAACGTCTCCTCCAACAATCAATATGAAGAGCATTTGTATAAAGAGGACAAAACTAGCAACTGACCCTAATGCGACGAAAGTCTTCATGGCGGGTTCCATTGCCATGTATGATTCCAACATTTTTTCTAACATAATTCCAGATCAGTATCCTTAACTTTAATATATTGAATACTATTAGACGAAAATACCATTATAAATTTAAGTATTTTTTGTAATCACAGCGAAAACTTCAAAATAGAATTACTCTTTTTCAAATCGCGGCCGGCTTCTCA
>Ga0163111_10001704_pt1 | contig 13703 bp, 6 predicted proteins | sample CRUFie1St18metaG_FD_109645 | JGI IMG/M metagenome (GOLD analysis project Ga0163111, IMG submission 109645) | Marine microbial communities from the Costa Rica Dome - CRUD Field 142mm St18 metaG | ecosystem: Environmental > Aquatic > Marine > Oceanic > Photic zone | place: Costa Rica: the Eastern...
TTAAAAAATCGTTGGATTGGGTTAATATCACAACAGATGTAAAAAGATTTTAAAATTAGAGCAGAAAATGTAGCAAAGCAAATATTAACTATTGCAACTTAAAGATGATTGGTATACTAAAAGGCACACGAACGGGCCTTCCTCTTTGTTTTCCAGGTGTCATCTTAGGAAGTTTACCAATAATTCTAGAGGCTTCTTTTTCAAGATTTTTATCAGGTCCTCTAGTTCTAATTGCTGTAATTGAGCCGTCCTTTGCAATTGTAAATTGAACAAATACTCTTCCTTGAATTCCCATTTCCTGAGCAATTTCAGGATACCTAAAGTTTCTAGAAATATGTTTTTGAATTTGTTCTTGGAAACACTTTCTTCTTTCGGATTTTGGCACTCTTTCACAACCAGGGTATAAGGGCACATCCTCAATAATAGCAAAAGGAACATCCATATCTAACTCCTCTTCAACAACTTCAACTTCTTCAACAATCTCTTCCTGATCAGTTTCAGTAGATTCAATAATTGTCTCCTCAATTTCTTCCTCATCCTCAACAACCTCAATTATTTCTGGAGCTGGTGGTGGTGGAGGTGGCGGTGGTGTTTTTAATTGTTCTGTTATTGGAATTTCCTCATCATCATCATCATCAACGTTTAATGCAATATAACCATACCCATCATCATCATAATTCTTGTACTCTATTGCTTGCCAGGAAATAAAAAGAACTATAAATAAACCTATGGAAAAATAGAAAGAACTTTTTTTATTAAGATCGGCTTGAGGATTTTTTTTAGTTCTCATCGTCAGCTAAAGTAATTTTTTTTTTATATAGTACAAAATAAAAACTCCAAATAAAACTCCGACACTATTAGCAACAAAATCCCCCCAATCAAAATACCTTCCGAAAGGTAAAACATGTTGAAAGATCTCAAGCCCCAATCCAAATAAAACTGCATAAAAAAAGATTCTTGTTCTATTTTGTATAAAATTTTTACTATTCAATCCCCAAATTATTGCAAAAAATAAGTACATGAAAAAATGTATTAGCTTGTCTAGCTCAAATAATTTGAATTTGGGTATACCAATGTCAGGGATGGGTATAAGAGAAAGTATTATTAATAAAAAGGTGTAATAGATAGCAATCCTGGAAACAAGTTTCTTATCCAATTAAACTTGAATAATCATTACTATTTAACAACTCTTCCATTTCCTCAGGTTTTGAAACTTCAACTTTAATTATCCAGCCTTGGTCATAGGGAGATTCATTGATAGATTCTGGGGCGTCAGAGAGACTTTCATTAAATTCTATAATTTTTCCAGACATGGGTAAAAAGAGATCTGAAACGGTTTTTACTGCCTCAACCGTACCAAAAACTTCATCCTTATTTAATGTTTCATCCAAAGTGTCAACTTCAACATAAACAATATCTCCAAGTTCACTTTGAGCGAAATCAGTAATTCCAACAGTTGCAATATTTCCATCTAAACTGACCCATTCATGGTCTTTAGTGTATTTTAAATTTTCTTTGACGTCCATATTTCGAAAATATAACTTAGTTTAAAGAAAAAAAAATATTTTATCTAATTTCCAAAACTGTATCTAAAGGTGAATCCAGAACGTATGTTAGTTTGCGGAAAAGCTGTAGATATTTGGTATTTAGAAAATAAATGGTCATAAAATAAAATCGCTGAAAAATTTCGACTGAGTGCATAATCAGCACTTAATTTCAATGAAAAAATTGATTGACCAGCAGAAACTTTATTATTATCTACATTTAGATTTCTAATTACCGTTATATTTTTTCTAAGATTTAAATCAATCTTGGCATTAAGATCACCAACAAAATTGCTCCCATTATTGGCTAAGTTTGATCGCAATCTTAAATTTTTGACCCTGTAACCCATTCCTAAAGTGTATTCGTTACCCCATGACTCAGTTATAAGATTATTTGCTAAACTTAACGATACTGCTCTATCTTTAATAACATCAAATACTATCCTTAGTGAGTTTTTCAACTCTAGATCTAACCTTATTAGCGGGTTAAATTGCTCAACTAAATTAACATTTGAAAAAATTATTTTATCATAATAGTTTCCTGAAAGATCGAATTGATTTTCAACAAAATTCAAATTATAATTAAAATTGTTTAAGGTAAAATTAGATCTGTAGCCGTGCTGCAATGAAAACCTTGAAAAAATTTTATCAAAGTATTTTTCTAGGCCAGTGTATTGTAATGTCCAATTTAATTTTGGTGTTTTTGAAATTGGATTTAATGATACTTTAGAAATATCTATGCCTGTGTAGGCAGAAATAAATGCTGGAATTAATACTGATTGAGTATTTTTTCCATAGCCAGTTGGGAATCCTTCACTGTCATAGGTAATATTATCTAAATTTTTTTTTGAAATCAGTCTGTTGGCTATATTGAGTCTATTATTTTTTAGAGTTTCAAAATCTTGGGAAATATCAATTGATCTATTGTTAAACGATGTCCTTAACATGTTGGTAGAAATAGAAAAGTTACCATAAAAATTACCATTAAGAGGATTGTATTGATTATCAATTATGGAATAATTTTCAGAATAATTATTTGAATAAGACCTGTTAGCATTCAAATCTATTCTTAAATTTTTAAATATTTCAATTTCAGCATTAAGGTCAAATTTAGAGGTATACACTTTTTGATACTGTTGATTGAAATTGGAAAATTTTGTAAGCCAACCATTTTTAGCAATCTCATATCTTACATCCTTTTGATCACCAAAAACAAATCCAAAAGATGGTTTTAATGTTCCTAAAAATCCAATTGATGGTATATATCCCGGTAAAACTTTTCCTGAGTTTTCTGAATATGTTGATCTAATCCTTTTTATGGATTTTAATAAATTAAAAATTGATTTTTTATCTGATAAACCTAATTGCCTATACAACTTTTCAAGATTCATACTTATATTGATGGATTGATTATTTGAATTTTGGATTGTATTTACTCTACCTAATTTATTTCCGAGCTGATCTACAACATTATTTTGAATATCTGATCCTCTTTGCCAGTTAAAATTACCATTGTAGGAGTAATTTGCATCTATAAAATCTAGAAATGGAAAATTTGAAATTGGTAAATTATAGTTAGCGGAGAAATTTTGATTGAAGAAATTTGATTGACCGACCTCAAAGAAATTATCAAATAACTCCATTTTATTTCTTTCAGTTGAGCTAATTTCCTTAGAAAATGTAGGTATTAGGCTTGAGTTTGAGCTATTGTAACTTAACACTAATGACCTACTTACATTGTGTGAGATAGATAACAACCAATCAAACATAAATTTTGATTGTCTGAACTCTGGTATTGGTATTTGACTATTAGAGACCACACCTGAATAATTAATCTCCCTGAACTTTTGACTGTACAAAGTTCTATTATAATTAGCTGAAAAAGTAAGGCTGCTGGGTAAAGGATTAAAATTAAATTCTTTAAGCCATTTTAAGTACTTTGAATTTTTATTTTCTAATAATTTATCAAATGGATAAACACTTAAATCATCAAAATTATATGCGTATTGAGCACTAGCCAAAACCATTCTTTTATTTGAGTAATCCATCTCAAAATCCTGATAATTATTCTCAGCATAACTGTAAGAAAAATTTAAATTTTCAATATCATATATCCTTGATTTTTTCTCATTAGTCTTTATTTTAGATAAACCCAGAATACTAAAACTTTTTGAATTTGATAACATTTTAGATTGATTAATAACGGAATCCTTATTTTGGGTTATATCTAGAATACTGTTTAATTCTAAATCATCGTAGTAGCTGTCGTATTTTGGCTTCGAAATCTCTTTCGAATTTGTATAGCTAATTGGGATTTGTATTCCCCATGATTGCGGTAAAATTTGGCCAGCATTTACATTAGTAACTAATGAATACTGTGTGTAATTTTCATTGCTTCTTTCATTAGGAGATTTATCAACTGATCCAAAACCATCACTAGCAAGTCTTCCACTGAATGATAAATTTGCAAAATCTGCTAGATTAGCATCAAGGTTGGCTATCGCAGACCAACCGCCTTTTCCTTTGATCTCAGAAAGTCTTAACTCATTAAACCAAACTTCACCAAATAAATTATTACCTATTTGAGTTGATGGGTTTTTGAGTCCGAGTGTGATTGTTTTTATTCTTCCAAGTGAAGGGTTTCCTTTTAATGAAAATTTATATTTTTTATCACCCGGCAACTTACTAATTGGACTAAATTCATCAATAATATTAAGTTGATCATCAAAATATACAACCTCATTTGATTGGATTTTTTCTGAAATTAATTTAAGCTTGATCTTCAAAAATTTTTCTAAATCAAAATCAATAGAATTAGAGTTTGGATTCCACACTTTTTCTGGACTATATCTATTAGACTGTCCAGGTGAAAATGTTGTTGGTTTTAAAGGAACTTCAATTTGATAATAGTTTTCGTTTATATCACTTCCTAATCTTAAAAATGCAACTAATCTATTGTCAAAATTATCATCTACTCCATCTCCTGGTAACAAATCCATCCCTTCAATAGATTCAGCATGTAAATACATTTTAATTTTCTTGTAGTTTCTCAAATCAAGATCGATATTTTTATAAACAGCTCTAGAGTCCATAGGTTTTAAATCTTGAATTTTTAAAGACAATGACTGTTCGTTTTGTCTTATGATGGAATTGTTATTTATGATTTCTTCTCTCTCAACGTCAGGTGGAAGTACATAATTTACAGGTGATCTATTTTCATTATCCAATATATTTACACTTCCAATCTCAAAATTAGTTTCCTTATGCAGAACATTATCTTTATTTAAAGTCAAATTATATCTTTTCCAATCTGTTTTTACTAAATCAAGAGTTGCGAACCTTATGGTGATTGGTTTGGAAAAACCTTTTACTGCTAAACGGATAAATCTTATAGTTTTAAGATCACTTATTCCATTAATGGCCTTAAAAAAATTACTGTATTTTGTTCCATCATAATATTCAGGAAAAATTGGTATTTTGAATTGAATCCATCTTGAGTTTGTAATATTTCCGTTTGGTAGTTTAACATTACTATTTTCGCGTATATCAGAAACAAATGGATGGTTTTCCTTCGTTATATTTTTTAAAATTGGTATTCTGTATTCAAAATAACTATTAACCCTGTTCATTGTGTTATCATTATTGACATCCTCAACATCTGGGAGGGTCGTTGAACCTCTATTATTAGTGTTTACGTTAACTGGTGAATTACCTTGACTGGAATTGTAATTTTTATACCTATTTAATATATTACCTTGTCTACTTAAATAATACTCATAATTATCACCCGCAGGATCATTGGCGTCTCCGTTAAAGTAGTAATCTCTCTCCTCATCATCATCTAAACCATCGTATCCAAGGTCCTGACTTTTTCTTTGATCGGCATCAGAGTTAAAAGCATATACTAAAGATTGACTTGAAGGTGTTTTTCCCCAGTTTGAGTTTTCATATAAATCTGATGCTTTAACAGGTAACCCATTTTCATACTGTTTTTTTCCATCAGGTAATATATCCTCAGAAATATTACCTAGATGAAATACTATTTCGCCTAATTCAAATTCACTTGAATCGTAATCTATAAAATCATCAAGCATCCAAAATTGTATGTATTCAACATTAGCTTTTTTGAAATTTGTTGTGTTGATAGTTTTTGTAATTGCACCCCAATTTTCTTTTGAATTTTTTAAAAAATCTTCATTAGTATTGTTATTATAAGGTCCTTTTTCATTTGGATAATATGTTATGTCAAAGGTCGTTTGGGCTCTTGACTCACCTTGATATAAGTCAAGCTCTGGGAATATTTCATCAACATAAATTCTTCTGGTTGTATTTTTTGATATCTCATCGGCATTTATTTCATCAGGGCTTCGGTAAGAATAAAAAATCGGATCAATTGAATACCAAGCTAATTTAGCTCTATGAAAACCAGCATTTAAATCGTTGTTTCCAAACTCATAACCTCTATATCCGACAGGGACGCTACTCAGTTTCCAGGAATTAATATCTCTTAAGTCTATTTTATTTTGTGTGCCTTCAAAATCATCAATATATACACTTGTACTATTGTCATACCCCGAACTTCTGGGTTTGGATGACTTTAAATAGGCAAATTCGGTTCTCATGGAAATATTGGACATAGCATCTGTACTCACGTTTGGTAACAGATTAACTAGTCTTGTTAAGACGGGAGCTGCCGAGTTATAACTTGCATTAATTCCTAAAATTGTATTATTAACTGGTTCAATTCCGTAATTTGCTTTTCTACTAATTGATTTTTCACTCAAATTAATTATAGATCCTCCAATCCTAAATTTATCACTGAATATATGTTCTACATTAATTCCAGAAAACCTTCTTTTTTGTTGTGAATAAAGTGAATTACTTTCTGTAGAAATTTCAATTGGAATATTAGAATTTTTTAATGACTCATTTAAAATTTGAACATCACCTGTTTGATAGTTGACAATATAGTCCAGACCCTCTTGCAGCATTCTCCCACCGGCAGTGACAACAACTGAACCCTGAGGAATGTTATACTCTCCAGTTGAAATGGAGCCTTCGTTTTGGCCAGTTTTATATCTACCCTTTAAATTAAATTTATTTTTATGTATAAATTTTTCTGCCGATGTTTTTCCTTTGGAATAAAGCTCATTGTAAACATATTTTTTTTGATTGTTATTGTAAGTATCATGCTGATCATATTGCTCTAAATTTGAGCTTCTTAGTTTTTCAAAAATAAATCTTCCAAAGGGCTCTATTGTGGGAAAAATCAATAATCCCTTATCTTTTAAAACAGTGACTCCTTCAATTGCATCAAAAAATCCATCTCCACCATCTTGAATATTTTGATTCATATCAAGTTTGTCAAGGTCAAAGAGATTTAACAATCTTATTTTATCGAGATTTTGAGGCCATGAATCCGTATCAATAGGGGAAATATAGTTCAATGATGATGGATCATTGTAGAAGATATTTAATTTAAAATCATCTAAACTGAATTGATATGTGCCAATATCATATATGTTTTTCATCATTAATTTAAATACTGGTTGGTTTACATCGTTTAAATTACTTTTTAACATTTTCAATATAAGGTTAGAGTCACTTGATGCTTTATCAGAGTTATTTCCATCACTTGAGAATTCACCAACTTGATATACCTTACCCTGAAAAGTATATTGAAATGCAATAGCAATAACCTCGTCATTATTCAAAGATTGATTTAATGAAATATATCCTAATTGATCGTTTAGCGTGTATTCACTTTCGTCTAATTTTCTTGCATTCTCTAGTACAACATAATCGGTTCCTTCACGAATTTGGTTAGTGTATTGCAAAAAACCATTTCCGACATTTGAGATGTTTCTAATATTTTCATTTAAGAAGTTTTGACCAATTAATTCAGGGTTGAAACCATTGAGAGAATTGTTTGGAGGTAAGTCAGGACTTGATGAATTAAAAAAATTATTTGCAAAATCATCGATTCTTGTAAAATTTGGATCACTTTCACCAATGTCTTGTAGCGCTACAATGCTTCTTACATTATCAGTTTCATTACTCTGATTAGTAATCCATATTTCAATTCTTGTTATTTTAATTGGAGAATTTACGTAGGGTGAGGTTTCTAAAAAAATATCAAAGTTTTTTCTAAAGTAATGCGCTAAAAAAAAATGCCTGTTACTATCATAATCTAATGGAAAAAAAGAGAATTCATTAAATGCTCCATCACTATTTGCACTAACAGTTGATGACTGCGATCTTTGCTCAGAAATAACAGCATCGATTGTTGTTGCTCCAAATTTAAGCTGGGTTTTAAAACCAAATAAACTTTGTGCACCATTAATTAAAGAACCACTAATTGGCATGCTAACATTTCCAAGCTCAATTTTTTGAATAATATCATCTTCATCTGGTGTATAGTCTAGCTTTAGTAAATTTTGAAAATCAAAAGTAGATTGTGAATCATAATTGGCGTTTACATTAAGCTTTTCTCCAATTTTTCCATTTAAACTCAGTGATATTGCTTGATTAAAATCTAAATTAATATTGCTTTGATTTCTAATTGGTATTGATGGATTATCTCTTTTTGTATACCTGGCTCCTAAGTCTATTCCTATGGATCCCTGAGGATTTAACTCTATTTCATTTCCGCCAAAAATTGATTCAAAGAAATCTGAATTTATGTACAAGTTTGGGAGTAAATTTTTCTTTTCATCTATGTTATTTGGATCTTGCAGGATTGATAATTGGTCATTAAAATAACTTTTTATGAAATTGGATTTATATATTTCTCTATATTCTTTAGGTGTTAAGGTGAGAGGAAGCTTATAGTTAATTTCTCCAATTTTACTTTGATATATATATAGATCTAAATCCTCATCATAAACATAATTAGATATGATTGAAGCAGGTGTTTTCAACTTAAATTCCCCAATATAAATAGTATTGTTTATTGTGTCTAAGCTTATTCTATTTTGGGAAAAACCACTCGATAGAATAGAAAAAAAAACAATAAATAAAGTTGCTCTTAATCGAACGTCGCTATTTTTAAATAAAAAATCCAAAGATTATAATTTGTTTAAAGCCTTTTTGATTAAAGTCTCAACATTTATACCAGGATTTTCAGAGATAATTTTACTTAATATTTTACTTGTTTGTTTTTGGGAATATCCCAATACCTCCAATGCAGATGCAGCTTCTTTCGATTGGCTATTGAGTAGAAGTTCCTCATGATCAGAAGTCTCTAGTGATAAGACTTTATCTTTAAGTTCAAGGATTATTCTTTGTGAGGTCTTTAAACCAATTCCTTTTATAGATTGGATAATCTGTACATTTTCAGTCATAATAGCTGAAATAATTTCTTTTGGACTTAAGGACGATAACATCATTCTACCTGTACTAGCTCCAACCCCAGAAACTGATATCAATAACTTGAATAGACTGCGCTCTGATTTATCAAAAAAGCCGTAAAGACTGTGAGAGTCTTCCTTAATTATCAAATGAGTATAAAGCTTAATGTTTTCATCGTTACCAATCTTGGAAAAGGTATTTAAAGAAATATTAATTGAATATCCAATACCATTACAATCAACAATAACTTCAGTGGGTGACTTTTCAATTAATCTTCCTTTGACTTGTGTAATCATTATTACAAATTTATTCTTTTCTTGATTGAGCGTCAATAACAGCAATAGCTGACATATTTACAATTTCCTCTACACTAGCTTTTAGCTGCAAAACATGAACTGCTTTATCCATACCCATCATAATTGGACCAATTGATTTAGCGCCATCGATTTCTTTGATTATTTTATACGTTATGTTGGCAGCATCCAGGTTTGGAAAAATTAAAACATTTACTTTTTGAGTTCCTAGCTTAGAATCATCGAATTTATTCTTCAGCATCATTTTATTTAAAGCAAAATCAGATTGGATAGGACCATCCACAATCATATCAGGATTGCTTCTTCTAAGAAAAGTTAGTGCTCTTTCAACTTTGTTTGCCATGGGATGATCAGAGGATCCAAAGTTAGAGAACGATAACAATGCAATCACTGGGTTGTAACCAAACATTTTAGCAGTATTAGATGTCATAATTGTAATATATCCTAAGTCATTGTAATCTGGATTTATATTGATTGAAGTATCACTTAAAAATATTGGACCCTTGCTTGTTAACATTAAATTAGTAGCTGCTATTTTCCTTACTCCCTTTGCTTTACCTATAACCTTTAAAATAGGTTTAACAACCTCAGGATAACTTCTTGAGTAACCCGAAATCAGAGCATCAGCTTTTCCCAATTTAACCATCATTGATGCAAAATAGTCTCTTGCTCTCATTAGCTGAATTGCTTGGCTCAATGTTAGTCCTTTATCTTTTCTTTCTTTGTAGAAAATTTTACCAAATCTCTTGATCTTATTATTTGATTTTTCTAAACTTAAATCTATAATCTTCAGATTATGTTTAAAATCAATCTCCTTCATTAGTTTTTTTATTCTATCTACCCTACCCATCAGGATTGGTATACCCATTCCTTCTTCGTAAACAATTTGTGCTGCTTTAAGCACATCCAATCTATCTGCCTCAGTATAAATAATTTTTTTAGGATCAAGTTTTGCTTTAGCTCTAATAAGTCTGATTATTTTACTATCTGAACCTTTCCTTGACTCTAGATCACTAGCATATTTTTCCCAATTTTCTATTGAAATTCCAGCAACTCCGGATTTAATCGCCGCTTTAGCCACCTCAACTGGCACTGTTGAAATTAATCTTGGATCAAATGGTTTAGGAATTATATAGTCTTTTCCAAAAGACAATTTCTTTTCTTTGTAAATAATATTTACATACTCGGGCACAGGCTCTTTAGCTAATTTGGCTAAGGCGTAAACAGCTGCCATTTTCATTTCCTCATTAATTTTTGATGCTCTAACATCAAGAGCACCTCTGAAAATAAATGGAAATCCTAAGACATTGTTTACCTGATTAGGGTGATCACTTCTCCCAGTGGCCATTATAATATCTTCTCTAGTTTTCACAGCTACTTTATAGCTAATTTCAGGGTCGGGATTAGCCATAGCAAAAACAATAGGGTTTTTATTCATTGACAATAGCATTTCCTTTGTCATCATATTGGCTTTTGATAAACCAATGAAAATATCAGAACCATCTATAGCTTGATTCAGTGTCTCAATTTCGATGTTTTTGGAACAAAATAATTTTTTTTCAGCTGATAAATTTGATCTCTTAACATTGATCAGGCCGCGACTATCAAACATTAGAATATTTTTCTTTTTAACACCCAAAGCTTTATACATTTTAGCACATGATATTGCAGCAGCTCCAGCTCCACATATTACCATTTTTACATCAGCAATATTTTTATTTGCCAGCTCCAAAGCATTAATTAAAGCGGCACCAGAAATAATGGCAGTGCCATGCTGATCGTCATGCATAACTGGGATATTTAATTCTTTAACTAACCTTTTCTCTATTTCAAATGCTTCAGGAGCCTTTATGTCCTCTAGGTTGATACCACCAAAAGTTGGAGCAATATTTTTCACAGTTTCAACGAACTCATTAATATTTTTAGTATCAATTTCTATATCAAAAACATCTATATCAGCAAAAATTTTAAACAATAAACCCTTTCCTTCCATAACTGGCTTGGAGGCCAGGGGGCCAATATCACCTAGTCCTAGTACGGCAGTTCCATTTGAAATCACGGCAACCAAGTTTGATTTGGATGTATACTTATATACGTCATCAGGATTTTTGTCAATTTCAAGACAAGGATGAGCAACACCAGGTGAATATGCCAATGCTAAATCAGTTTGAGATCTGTATTTCTTGGATGGGATAACCTTGATTTTACCAGGTTTAGGTTTAGAGTGATAAACCAATGCTTCCCTTCTTTTTCTTTCATTACTCATGTTTTCGATTTAGCTAGTTCAAAGTATGAATACTCAAATGTATTCATTTAAAGTTAAATTTTTTGGCTTGTTTTTTGAAATATTTAATCTGGTATTTAAATAAGTAAAAAAGTCGTTACACCTTTTTAATCTATATTTACCATCGCTAGTGAAAAATTTATTAAAAATAGTACCATTATTATTCATAATTCTAATAAGTCAATATAATCAGTCACAACTTAGTAAAGTTCACTACATACCACCCTTAAGTACTTCTCCCAATGGGAATAACCCACCTAATGAACAATGGTTTCATATTTCGACACCAAGTGAGTTACCTGTAAATTTTACAATTAGAAGAGGAGATGGCACTGAGTTTTACACTGATAATGTTACAAATGCAGATCCATGGACGGCAAGAGCTAATCTTTCAAATAATAACGGTGACAATTATGGATATTTATTTGCATCATCGGACGAAACCGAGCAACTTTTGACTCAACATGGTTTTATTATTGAAGCGGATCAAGAAATATATGTTTCCACCCGATTTATTAGTCAAAGTAATAATCATGCAGGAGCTTTAGTTAGTAAAGGTGAATCTGCATTGGGTACAAGATTTAGGGCAGGAGCTTTACAAGTTGGAGGGAATGGTCATTTAAACTTTGTGTCAGTAATGGCAACAGAAGACAATACTCAAGTATCATTTAATCTTCCAGACGGTGTGCCAATTTTATCAGGTCAGACAGGCTTACTTAATATCGGTCCTTTAAGTAGAGGTCAATCTTACGTAATAGCATCCGAGGGAAATCTAAATGGCATTATCGGAACCCTAATAGAATCAACAAAACCTATTGTTGTTAACTCAGGTTCAGGTGTTGGATCATTTGCTGTAGGTACAGCTGGCGGTCAAGATTTTGGTGTGGATCAAATAGTAGGTGCTGAATTAGTAGGCTCAGAGTATATTTTTGTAAGAGGAAATGGGCAAATATCATGGGAAAATGTACTTATAATTGCCGATCAAAATAATACAAGAATAAACGTAAATGGTTCGCCGCACACTGATGGAACAGGAAACCAAGTAGTTCTAAATGAAGGTGAATTTACAATCATTGAAGGTGATAAATATGTGAATAGTAATATGTATGTTAACACTGATAACTCAGAAGATAAACTGTTCGCATTCCAAGGTATGGGTGATATTTATCAAGGGTTTAATGGTGCTTACCCAGCGGCTAATCAAGGGATGGTTTTTGTACCACCGCTAAGTTGTGGTACAAGCGGTAATGTAAATAATATTGCTGAGATTGACAGAGTTGGAGAAGGAAATGGGAGTTTGTTTGATGATAACGCTCAAGTTAGTTTTGTAACCACTAAAGGCTCAACTATCACTGTTAATGGTGCGATTATTAATGAGGCTGATCAAAATGTAACTAGAAATGATGTTTTGGGTAATGATAAATATGAAAGTTATATAATAACTAACCTCAGTGGTAACATTAAAGTTGAAAGTAATGGAGAAATGTACGTTTCTTATTACAACACAAATGGAGCGGCATCAACTGCAGGTTTCTACTCTGGATTCACTAAACCCCCAAAATTTGACTTAGATATTACGTTTGAGACCAAAGGGGCTTGTATAAACGAAGATGGAACTTCAAATATTGAGCTTAATGCTGTAGGCTCATTCGCCTCATTTTTATGGGAAATAAAAAATAATGATGGAACATTTAGTGCAGCACCTGGAAATTCAACTACCACTACCTATAAACCTACGCAGTCAGGTGTTTATAGATTAAAAGGAATTCTTGAATGTGACATAGAACTCAATTCTGATGAAATACCTATCAGTATTTGCGCAACTGATTCAGATAACGATGGAATTATTGATAACATAGATTTAGATTTAGATAATGATGGAGTTTTAAATTCTATTGAATCAGGAGGAAAAGGAGAGATTGATTTTACAAATCCTGAAAGTCCTGTAATTAATATTAACGAAGGATTATTATCAGGAACTACAGTCAGCGGAGTTATAACTGGAATAATTACTAAAACCAAAGATGATCACTCAATTACAGCTACTGCTAATGGTTTTGAATCACAAGTAGAAGCTGGTGCTGACCAGGAATTAAAGTATACATTAAATTTTAATGAAAAATTAAATATTCTTTTTAAAGATTCAGGGCAAGCTGCTGCGATTGTGGATGGAGAAAGCTTCATTTTAAAAAGTATACCAGGAACAACAAA
>Ga0163111_10001705_pt1 | contig 13696 bp, 7 predicted proteins | sample CRUFie1St18metaG_FD_109645 | JGI IMG/M metagenome (GOLD analysis project Ga0163111, IMG submission 109645) | Marine microbial communities from the Costa Rica Dome - CRUD Field 142mm St18 metaG | ecosystem: Environmental > Aquatic > Marine > Oceanic > Photic zone | place: Costa Rica: the Eastern...
AGCTGGGTATTCGAAGGTCAAGCGCTTGAGTACCGTATTCCCAGCTGGGTATTCGAAGGTCAAGCGCTTAAGTACCGTATTCCCAGCTGGGTATTTGAAGGTCAAGCGCTTAAGTACCGTATTCCCAGCTGGGTATTTGAAGGTCAAGCGCTTAGTCTTCTATGCAGTCATAATCAATAATACCAATTTGTAGTAAGGATTAGTATTATTGGGTAATTTCGTCGAGTAATGCGGCCATTTTAGACGTTGCGTGCTTACGGGTAAAACGTGAGATATCGGCAGATTCAATATTGAGTGTTCCCTTTTTGTATTTTCTATACATCTTGAAAATCTCACGCTTCATCTTCTCTTTGTCAGTGAACCCACATACAACACCTGCTCCTGCCTCTTTCACAATCCGCGCCGAATCTCCTTCTTCAGGCCCTATGGTTAGGATAGGTCTACGAGCAGCAAGGTATTCGAATAACTTCCCTGGTACTACTCCTAAAACATTAGGGGTGTCATTGATAAGTAGCATAAGTACTTGAGATTCAACTAAGGTTTTGAGAACTTCGCTGTGGGGCATATAGTCTACATTTTCAACTACATCCATCAGCCCTCTTTTTTCTAGCTCAGCAAATGCGCTCACATCTGTTTTGCCAATGAACCGCAATTTGAGTTCTTTGCGAAGATCTGGAATATCTTGGCATAATTCGGCGAATGCTTCCCAGAGTACAGGAGGATTACGGTCTTTGTTGAGGCTCCCAATATGGTTAAAGGAGAATTCTTGTGGGAGAACTTCAGGTCGTTTGAATTCAAAGTCGGCATCATCAAATCCATTGGTAATTACCTCCATTTGCTCTGCCCCCAACTTCTTAAAGTCTTCTGCCCAATGCCATGTAACAGTTGCTCTTTTATCGGCTTCTTTTAAGACAGATTGTTCGAGCCGTTTATGCTTTCGATCCGCCAACGATGTAAGCATGAGTTGATCGTAAAAATCAATATTGGTCCATGGATCACGGAAATCGGCTACCCAAGGAATCCCTAAGGCTCGCTTTACCCCTCTTGCAATCAGATGGCAGGTATGAGGGGGGCCACTAGAAAGAATGGCATCAACAGGATTTTCCTTGAGATACTTGACCAAGTATTTAATAGAAGGACGAATCCAAAACCTCCTCGCATCAGGAATAAAGAAGTTGCCACGTAGCCATACAGATATACGTTGACTAAGCTTAGGTTTTTTCGATTCGGATAGGAAGCCTGAGTATACTCGTTTATTTGTTTTTTGGCCAATGAATCGCTTATATAAGTTGTAAGGTTCCCAAATGGGCTGCTTTAATTGGACAACCCCTTCAGGGATTTCCTTCAGGAGAGATTGGTCGAGAATAGGATATTCAGCATCTTGGGCTGTATATACAATGGGCTCCCAACCGAATTCTCTAAAGTATTTGACATACTTTAGGCACCGTTGTACGCCTGCGCCTCCGCTTGGTGGCCAATAGTAGCTGATAACGAGTACTTTTTTCATTTCACAAAATTAAAAATAATTTGCCAATTCCTCCTTTGATTCCCTTTTTTGTATCAGATTCATAACAGAACGATTTACCTTTCATGAAATATAAAATCCTCACCATCGTCGGAACACGGCCGAATTTCATTAAGATTACCCAATTTGAGCGCGTGTTTGGGCAATACCCTGATTTGTTTGAGTATCGATTGGTACATACAGGTCAGCACTATGACGAGAAGATGTCGCAGGTATTCTTCGAACAATTGAAGCTTCGACAACCTGACTACTACCTTAACATTGCGGCAGGGCATCCTGCCGAACAAATGGGGCGAATCATGCAGTCATTAACCCAAGTGATGCAAGAGTGGATGCCTGACTTGATGATTGTGGTAGGGGATGTAAATTCGACTTTTGCCGCGGCTTTGGTGGCAAATAAGATGGGGGTGAAATTTGCGCATGTGGAAAGTGGATTAAGAAGTCGCGATCGTTCGATGCCAGAGGAGATTAACCGAATCCTTACTGATGAAATTGCAGATGTCTTCTTTGTGACGGAACAAAGTGGATACGACAACTTAATTGAGGATGGGAAAAAGCCTGAACAATTATTCTTTGTCGGTAATACCATGATTGATACTTTGGTCGGATTCGATGAAGCCATTCAGGCCTCACCTATCATGGAAACCCTAGGGGTGAAGTCGGGGGAGTATGTATTGATGACTATGCATCGCCCTGCGAATGTCGATTTCAAGGAGGAATTGCTGAAGCTCCATCACCTAATTGAATTCATTGGCAAACGCCGCCCTGTCGTATTGCCCCTTCATCCTCGAACTAAGCACCGCTTGATCAAGTTTGGACTATGGGAGAATTTCCAGAAAATCCCTAACCTAATCTTATCTGGCCCGATGGATTACCTTGCATTCCAGAAGCTGATTTCACATAGCTTCTTTGTATTGACAGATAGCGGCGGGATTCAGGAGGAAACGACCTTCCGACAAGTGCCCTGCCTCACCTTACGACCCAATACCGAACGCCCTTCAACCATTACCTTAGGCACGAACGAATTGGTGACCTTCGATACGGCTCTCATTGAGTCGCGCATTACCAAAATTGAAAACGGCACATATAAAAAAGGAGTAATCCCTCCTTACTGGGATGGCAAAGCGACTGAACGTATAGTCGAATCCATCTTACAAGTATTCAGCGAAGCCTAAAATAAGCAGTTATATAATGAGCAAGCCTGCAACCTCATTTTGGGGGTTACAGGCTTGTTTGCATTTACTCTTGATTATTTTTGTATTTTTTTCATATGTCGTGCAACCTTTTGTAACCCTAATCCTACTTCTTTTATGTAAGCAGCGTACAATTTGTATAAACCCTCGAAAATGCAACACTACTACTCTGAAATAGATTTGGCAAATGGATGCAAGCAACGTGACCCTCGGGCACAACGCGCTTTGTATCAACGCTACTATCGAAAGATGTATGCCGTTTGCCTACGCTATACAGATAGTAAAGAGGATGCAGAAGATATATTTCAAGAAGCCTTCGTAAAGGTGTTTAAAGGAATTACTGCTTTTAGAGGAGTCGGATCATTGGAGGGATGGGTTCGAAAGATTTTCATTCGAACATCGATTGAATACTATCGAAAACGCTCACGCTCTGTGTTCAATGTCAATATAGAAGAAGCCTATGACATTGGCACTAAAGAGAACCTCCATTCGAATATCAATCGAGAGGAAATCCTTAAGGCAATACGAGAGCTACCTACAGGATACCGAACGATCTTTAACCTCTATGCCATTGAGGGATATTCACATAAGGAAATTGCTCAGATGTTAGGGATTTCAGAAGGGACATCTAAATCTCAATTGTTTCGAGCAAAAAAGCTTCTACAAGGGTATCTCTCCCGCTTAAATGAATGGTCTACACTGAAAGGACTTGCATATTGACCAAGACCAATAGGCCTCACACAATTAATGAGATCAATCTTATGCCTGAACAGGATAACATACATACACAACTCAAGGAAGTATTTGCAGACTTTGAAGCAGAACCTTCCATCGATTTCTGGCCTGCTATAGAAGCAGAACTAGAGAAGGATCGAAAACGAGTTGCCTTTTGGCCGTACTTTGTGGGAATCGCCGCTTCTGTTATTGTCCTTATCTCTTTTATGTGGTTGATGACAGAAGCCGTTTCCCCAGAGGAAGGCACAGAAATCTATGCGAATGAAAAAGTAGATTCTTTGGGTGGAGGCGAAAAAGGGATTGCTGTACTCGTAGATACACTTAACAAAACAGTAGAAGATGAACCTATTGCTCCATTACAAGAGAAGGAAACCAATACACAGGTAGCAGAAAGCGTGAAGCAATCCATTCCCAACCGTCCTAAAAAGCCGTCTGATAGCCAGAAACCTAATGAACAGGAAGTGCAAAAGGATGAATACCCGATTGAGCCAACAGTTACCCATATGGCTTATGAGGACGAGAAGGGAAGTGAGCAAAAGGGTACGCCTAAGGAGGTCGAAATAAATTGGGCGAACGTAGGAGATGATTCTCTAAAGCGGACACCTGACCCTATGATACCTGAGGAACTCCCTGAACCGATTGTTGTACAAGCTCCTTCAACCCCAACTGTTATGCCTGTGAGCCATAAACGAGTGATTGACTTTTCGAATGGAACGGAAATACTCGAATTCGCGACCGAAAGTATTAACAAAGTTATTGATACACCTATCAATGTGATGTATGAGAAAGATAAGGAAGGAGAGTCAAGAACCTACCAATTCTCCCTGCGAAATTTTAGCATCACACGTAAAAGCCATAAAAAATTCCTACACAAAAACCAGAAAAGCGGATGAAAACTCTATTTAGAATTCTCCTAGGATGCCTTCTCCCCCTCATGATAATTGGCATCCCGACTGTGCACGCACAAAACACACCTGGAGACTCAATTAAAGTTGAGGGAGATGTTGTAATACTGACCGCAGATACTACCGAAGTGAAGTTTGGAAATCGAGTGCTGGTAATCGTCAAAGACTCATCAGGCAAATCGATTCGATTGATTAAGGAGTCTGATGATGAGTCGAAGAAGGATGAGGAAGCCAAATCTCGCATTGGCCTTGCTGGACTCGATTTCGGATGGTCTAACTATTTTACAGGTGGCCAATTCGGTACCCCAACAGGCCTAGAAGGATTGGAACTGAACAATGGAGGCTCTTTGCATGTAGGCTTGCACCTCTTCCCCATTACAGCCCCTCTGAATAAGAAAGGATCTGTGAATATTAAGACGGCCTTGTCATTTGACTTCAATAAGTTTCGATTGGCCAATAACGTTGAGATTTTGCCCAATCAAGATACGTTGACCCTTATCCCACGAACGGAAGACTTCAGAGCCAATAAGCTTCGGGTAACATATGTACAAATTCCTTTGCTCCTTCATTTTGAAACACGCCCAAAGGATAAGAAGCATTCTGTCGGGATTTCTTTAGGAGCATATGGTGGAGTACGAATTGGAGCAAAAACGAAGTTGAAGGCTAATGGAGAAGTGTTCAAAGAGAAGGACGACTTCAACCTCAATCGATTGAAGTATGGGGTAAGCTTTAGAATAGACTTCCGATGGTTCGATTTCTATGTAAACTACAACCTCAGTTCTCTTTTCAGAAATAACCAAGCTCCAAACCTACAGACCTTCTCCGCAGGTATCAACCTAGTCGATTTCTAACCCATTGCCATAAAACAAATCAACGCCCATGGATATCTACTAGATATTCATGGGCGTTTTTTGTCCAAGAACCTTAAGGGTTACCAAAACGCTGTTTGTACGACTACCCCGCTGGGTATTGCCACGACAAACAACACAAATCTCAACCGCTTTCAGGCTAGATAAGTTTTTATACACAAAGATGTAAATCCGTTGAACAAATGCTATTTAGAACAGTTCTTAATAATGAAGACGCTACTGAACTACACTAACAGTAAATCGTTCTTTTCAGTGTAGAAAAAAAATAGTTATTTTGCTTTTGTATTAACACAAATCTTATAAAATAAGCATTTCATCATGGCATTCGAATTACCTAAATTGAGTTATGACTATACGGCGTTGGCTCCACATGTCGACGCACGTACAATGGAAATACATCATTCTAAGCACCATGCAGGCTATACACGTAAGTTGAACGCCGCTATTGCAGGTACTGATATGGAGAATATGTCTATTGAAGACATTCTTGGGAGCGTTTCCAAAGCTTCGGCTGGCGTTCGTAACAATGGTGGAGGTTACTACAACCACTGCTTATTCTGGGAGGTGATGAGTCCAGATGGAGGAGGAGAGCCTACAGGAGCTTTGGCCGAGGCAATTAATAGTGCATTTGGTTCGTTCGCAGCTTTCAAGGAAACTTTTTCTAAAGCAGCTGCTACTCGATTTGGCTCTGGATGGGCATGGCTAATCAAGAATGGAGAAGGAAACTTGGAAGTTACGTCTACTCCTAACCAAGACAACCCATTGATGGATATCGCAGAAACGCAAGGTACTCCTTTGTTGGGGCTTGACGTATGGGAGCACGCCTATTACCTCAATTACCAAAACCGACGAGGTGATTATGTTGCTGCATTCTTCAATGTAGTCAATTGGAATAAAGTTGCAGAATTGTACGGATAAGCCTGAAAGGGTTTTCAATACGTTTATCTAAAAGGAGAGGGATTCGGCTAGGTCGAATTCCTCTTTTGTTTTATTGGGGAACCTTTTTTCATGATTTGGTATAAACTAATGAGTGATAGCATTTGAATTTGCGCTAAATATTTCCGATACTTCCTAAACTCATCATTCGCGATTAATTCTCTTCCTAAATATTTCCCTACATAATCAATGTAACCCTCTTATGGCTTTTAAAGATACGATAGAATCGCTTATCAAGGACAATACAATCGCATCCGTCCTCGTACACAAAACACCGAATAAGAACGCTGCAAAGGCACTCCAGAATATCTTATATGCAATCGGTTTTGATGAAGAACTGAATTGGGCAAAGTATGGAGCCGATGGAGATTATGGTACTGGTACCACAAATGCCTTACTTGCATTTGGGAAACTAAATAGCTTCGAAACAGATGGCTTATCAGTCTCGATAGAGATGGGGCAAAGAATACTTGACCTCTACAATATTGTAGATGACCTTTACCACCTAGATGAGGCAATGGAGGCGGGTACACCCGAAAAAATCCTATACCGTAAGTCGAACAAAAAGGTAACAATTGTTGCGCTACAAAACCTATTGTATTTCCTCGGCTATGCGGAAGAATTGAATTGGGCAAATTATGGAGCTGATGGAGACTACGGTACAGGCTCGACCAATGCAGTGAAGGCATTCGCAGAGAAAGAAGGTCTTGCTGAAACCAATGGCGAACAGGTAACGATGGAGATTGCTCAGAAAATTATGGACAAGTTATCTCCTTTTTATGGAGCCAATTGGCAAAAGACAAGTGAGTCTACGCTAACAGGAGGGGAACTTAAGATAGTCGAAAAGGTGATTCGAGGTAAAAAGAAGGTGTATGTATCAGATGATACGGCTTCTGTGCGGTTCTCTAAGTTTAAGCATGGGGTATTCCTCTATGGAAAGCAAAAGGCTAAGAACTTCATTGACAAGAACCGAGAAGGCTTGGAAGAAATGGGAATTACTACTTCGGCATTGAATGTGATGCTTCCTGTTTCTGAGAATGAAGGAAACCTAGATGCGATTAATACATGGGATAATTCGTTCATGACCTTCGGGATGTTCCAATGGACAATTGGTTCTAGTACGAATAAAGGAGAATTGCCTGCATTGCTCAAAAAAATAAAGGAGTTTGATCCAAGTCTATTCCATCGTTATTTCGGGATTCATGGCCTAGATGTAACAGGGGTAAGCGATAATGTGTATGGGTACCTTTCTCTTAATGGGGTGCGTATGCGTTTGGTTTCAGAGAAGAATCAATTCCGCTCTTATAAGTGGTCTTTCTATTTCTGGAAGGCTGGACAAGATGAGAATATTCAAGCGATAGAGATTCATCATGCTTTATCTCGTTTGCATACCTTCTATTGGAATCCTGGTTATAAGGTAAATGGTCGATTGGTGAAGGAGTATGTGACTTCTGAATATGGAGTCGCCTTGATATTGGATCACCATGTGAACCGACCTGCACACATCCGTAAGCATTTGACGCGAGCCTTACAAGCCCTAGGTTGGACAGGGCAAGATCCTTCTAAGTGGGATACGGCCAAGGAGCGTAAGCTGATTGCGAAATACCTTGAAATCCGTGAGGGTTCTTCCATGACCAATCCCGTTAAGCGTGCCAATACTACGAAAGCATTCCTTAGAGAAGGGGTGATCTCTGATGAACGTGGCTCCTTCCAATACGAATTGAAGTCTAGAAGTGCAGATAATACCTCTCCTTATCCTTCTGATTTTAAAGAAGAGGCTTATCCAATCATCATGGAACATGAGTATCTTGACTAATTGAATTGACATAGATATAAAATGAAAATCCCCCACTCGCATTATGCAAGTGGGGGATTTCTCGTCCAAGTCCTCTTTTATCGGAGTACAGTGAGTGAACCAACAAGCTTTGTCGCAATACTACGCCCGTCCTCATTGGCCTGGTATTGGAATACCCATACATATACCCCTTCAGGTACCTGCCGATTGTTAAAGGTGGCGTCCCATCCTTGGGTAGGGTCAGTACTTTGGTATACGAGATTACCCCACCGATTGAAGATAGATAGGGTCGATGAGGTAATGTCACAATCAAAGATGGGTTGGAATAAATCATTGTAGCCATCTGCATTAGGACTGATTGCATTCGGGAAGAATACCGTACAATCACAATCTTGATAATCGACTTGAATGGTATCTGAGTATTCTCCACACTCATGTGATAATTGGACGCTGTAGACGCCTCCTGGATATTGGACAATGTAAGAGGATGATATGGAACCATCTTGCCATAAATAGTTAACATCTGGAAAGGAAGCATTTAATTGCAATTCGTCTACCTTACAGAGGAGGGTATCATTGCCAAGGTCAGGAGAGGGGGGAACGATTTGGGAGACGAGCCGATCATCCTCCACCGTACAATTACCTCGATTCACTTGGAGGGAATAAGTCCCTGCTTGGGTGACGGTAAAGGTAGGCTCGGTGCTTCCGTCTTGCCAGAGGTAACTAGCTCCACTACTTGGATCAGCCAATATGAAGGTATCGCCTGGGCAGAAAGCGGTATCTGCGCCAAGGTCTACAGTCAAGTCGTTTACGTTAATGCGAACAGTTGCGGTATCGCGACATTGGCCGTCGTCTACATAGAGGGTATAATTCGAACTGACAGTAGGGGAGATGATTTCATTGATATTTGTGGAACTCCCTCCATTGGGTCCTACCCATTGATAGGTATACCCCGCTCCTATTGGACTCGCCTCTAGGGTTGTTTGTTCTCCTAGGCATATCGTTCTACTATCGCCTGCATCTGCATTGATATAATTGACCGATACTTCTACTTCATCGGTAGCCGTACAACCTGTGCCGTTTATGGTGAGGGTGTAGGTCGTATTGGCAAGGGGGGATACATCTATGGCAGGAGAACTACCAATTGTATTGCCCCCTGTACTCCATGTATAAGTGAAATTCGGATTATTAGGAGTAGCAGATAGGGTAGTGCTGCCCCATGGGCATATCGTGACATCGGCTCCTGCCGTGATGATGAATTCGATGGTAATGAGGGTGCTACAAGTGGCGGTATTCCCTGCGGTATCTGTTACCGTCCATGTCACAGTGGTAGGAGCAGGCGGATAGAAATCGCTTGCATCGCTACCATTATTGAAGTCATTGACCAATGAGGTGATGCTACAATTGTCTGTTGTGGTAGGTATAGGTAGAACCACCGACGCGCCACATTGCCCTGCGTCAATGGGTTGGGTGATATCGGCGGGGCAAGTAATGGTTGGGGGTTCTGTATCTTCCACCCTAATATTCGTCGAACAAGAAGCCGTATTCCCCGAAGAATCCGTTACAACCCATGTCACAACTGTATCCCCTAGGGCATATATGCCTGTTGCATCATCTATCCCATTATAATCATTGACCAAGGACGTTATCGTACAATTGTCACTTATGTTTGGCAGGGCGATAACAACATTGGCATCACAATTTCCTATATCTGTACTTTGCGTAATGTCTGGCGGACAATCGATGCTTGGGAGCTCATCATCTGTTGCCGTAACTATCATTTGGCAACTTTGGGTATTACCCGATGCATCTGTAACTGTCCAAATTACTGCTGTGTCTCCTGCGAAATATTGACCAGAGGCATTAGAGGTTCCTGTATAATCATTGAGGATGGAAGCAATCGCACAATTATCTGTAGTTGTGGGTTGAGGCACATTCACGCTGGCGAAGCATTGACCAACATCCATGGTTTGGCTAATGTCAGCAGCACAAACAATGGACGGAGCTTCATCATCGGTAACAGACACTTGAAAACTACAGCTAATGGTATTGCCCACCGCATCTGTCACAACCCATATGACCATTGTATCCCCTACAGCGTAGATATCGCTTGCATCTGTTGTTTGGTTGTAGGAATTCGAATAGGTCGGATTGGGACAATTCTCCGTGAAGAAGGGTTGGGGCAATTGGAGGGAGGCGGTACAAAGGCCAGCCTCAGCCGAAACTACCGTATCATTCTGACAAACTATAGTAGGCACGACATCATCTACAACCGTAATATCTACCGAACAAGTAGCGGTATTATCACTCCTATCTGTAACAGTCCAAGTAATGGTTGTTGTTCCTAAGGGGTAGAAGCCTGTTGCGCTTACCCCTCCGTTATAGTCGTTCTCAAGCAATTCGCCAAAGCAATTGTCTGAGGTGACAGGATCGGGCACAATGACGGTTCGTGCCCCACAGGTATCCGAATCTGTACTTTGCGTAATGTCGGATGGGCATACAATTACAGGTAATTCGATATCATCAATGGTAATATCCATTTCACAAGTGGCCGAATTCCCTGCCGAATCTGTTACTGTCCATAGAACATTTGTAATGCCTACAGGATAGGTATCGCTTGCATCCGTAGTGCCATTGAAGTCATTAGAGAATGCCACATCTATACAATTGTCGCTAGTGGCGGGTATAGGTACCGTTACAGCTGCACCACAGACCCCAATGTCATTGACTTGGGTCATGTCTGGTGGGCAGGTAATAGTCGGATCCTCTGCATCAACTACTGTTAAGGTGAACATACAAGAGGCTGCATTGCCTGCCGAATCTACGACTACAACTGTCATCGGATTGGTTCCTATAGGGAAAGGAGCAGCAGGGGAATAGACAATGTCTAAGCCAGGACAATTCTCAACTACCGTGGGATCAGTGAAGTTTACAATGGTCGCTTCACAGGCTCCTGCGTCTGTATTGACGGTTAGGTCGGGAGAGCAGGCAGTAATCATAGGCGGGATTTGATCGCCTAGTACAGTGATGGTATCAGGCCCTATCTGACAGCCATTTGCATCCTCAGTCCATAGGATATGATCACCTTGACTGACAGTTGTGTAATTGGGATTAGATTGGAAGGTGGTGGCATTGTCTATCGAATAGGTATAAGGTGGGGTTCCTCCACTTGGGGTAAAGGTAATGTTTGCGTCCATTGCCCCAAAGCAACTTTCACTTGTCCAAGAGGCTGTAAAGGCCAGCAAAGGAGGCTCATTGACAATGGTTGAATCCGTTTGGGTACATCCATTCGCATCCGTTACCACAACCGTATAACTACCTGCGCCTACCCCTACTAGATCTTCCGTCATATACGTACCATTGTTCCAATCGAAAGCGAAGGGAGAAGAGGTTCCTGTAATGAATAGGTCAATCTCTCCATCTTGGCTGCCATTACAGAGGGCATCTGTCACGACTAGGCTATCAATGAGGAATAGGTTTATGGAGTCCATATTATTGGTATAGTCGCATTCCAATAGATGGGTTATGGGGAAACTATCGACAAGGCTATACGGAAGGAGGGCAGAACCATCATCGTTGATTACTGCGAATACCGTTGCAGTGGTAGGGTTGGTGACTTGAGCAACGAATATATTGCAGGCATCTATAGGTATACTTGAAGTGGTATTATATACTCCTAATAGATTGGGAGTTGTTTGGGTGGGATCACTATCGTAGAATGCAACACTGATTCCTGCTGCCATAGGTAAATCTCCTGTATTGCATATGGTCATGCTAATTTGGAAGCTATCTGAGGAACAACTGATGCTAGAAGGGTCTAGGTCAATTTCGGCATTGACCAATGGCAAGAAAGGAGCGAGGTTATTGTCGAGGATGGGAGTTTGGGAAAGGAAGTTGTTGAAAGGCCGCACTCCACTACCAGGGGCAGGGAATTCGATATGATGTGCCTGTTGGTACTGGGGAATGCTTCCATCGTCATCGACATTGACTACGAAGTAGTTAAACTGATTCCATACATTTCGTGCAGATAGCCAAGGAGTACCACTCAATACATTGGCTTCTACCACTTTTAATCGACCCCTGTAATCTGCTGCAGGAGTATTGGGTCCAGAGAAGGTGAAGCCTGTAAAGGCAATCTCTGCTTGGGCATCATTGTCTACATCTGCTACGACAGGATGCTCATCAAAGGTTCCTGACCCAGCTACGAAGGTTGCCCAATCTCGTGTGGCACTTACCCCTGCTGGGAAAGGAGCAGGCCCTCCGTAGAGTATCCTCAAATTGTTCTCATCTCGATAGACAATCTCCTGAATATTATCCCCATTGAAGTCGAATACGGTTACGCCTGTTACGCCAGAGTTATCGGTAGTATTGAGGCTCCACCAGTAGGGGGTACTCGGATTCGAGATTGCTGCGTTGAGATTGTAGGCATTGACACGGGTAGGACAACAAACAATGATTTCAGGCAAATCGACAGCTGCGCCACTTTGGGTATCATCGTATACACTCGCAATAGCAGGCAAGCCTCCCGAGGCACTAGAGTTAATGGGATGGGGGAAGAATCGTATCTCCCCATTTTTGTTCCAAGCATATACACCAAATACCCCTGAGCGACGAGAGGAGACGATAATATCCAGGATCCCATCAAGGTTAATATCTGCAACAGCCGTATATCCATCCGAATACGTATGGGTAGGTTGGAGGTTATGTAAATCGCGTTGCACCTTGATCTCGTATCCATCTCCATCATTTGGGTCAAGATCGACCGAATAAATAACGTAGCCTGCAACTAGTTCAAGCCCATAGCAATCGGGATCTCCATTACAATCTGATGGTTGGAGGATGTCTACAGCTACAGGACTTGAACTAGGATGTGATCCATTGTTCCATATCAATACACCTCCTGCACTGCCTCCATTCAACCGACGGGTGAGGGTAGGCGTACCTCCACTAAAGTCGAATTCGTAGATTTCATCTCCTGCGTATACCTCTGGGGTTCCATCTTGGTCGAAGTCGGCGAGGAATGCCTGACGGTCACGGTGGTCTACCAAGTCCGTACTTGCCAACATTTGGGTCATAGGTGGGCTTGCCCCTGGGGTATAGTTCGTATAGACCCGAATGCTTCTATCGGCAGATACAATAACGAGTTCGGGTATACCGTCCCCATCTACATCGCCTGTGGCAGGGTTGTTTGATGGATAGCAATCATACCCATTTGCAATAGGAAGTTCATCGGGGGTTGCATTATTACTTCCATCTCCTGTGAAGATTAGCAGACGGTCAGATAAAGTCCCTGTTACAGATGCTTGAGAAGTCGTTACGATGATTTCAGCAACGCTATCCGTTTGCGGATTGAGGTTCATGACAATAGGAGTTGCACTAATACTCGCAAAATCATCTGTGCTTTGCCATGCCAATTGTGCCTCGAAATCTTGATTGAGTAGACTCGGATCTAAAGCACAATCAGACGAATCACACGGGCATTCATTGTCGAAACAATCCACGAAACCATCACAATCATCATCTATACCATTGTTGCATAGCTCTGTGGGGATTGCATAGGGAAGGGAACTTTCTACCGCTTGTACATTCACTACTTCAATCCCTGCCTGACCTGCATTGGCACTACCAGAAGCTCCAGAGAACAATCCTTGTACCCCTCCTTGGACATTGGTAGTGATTCCTGTGGGAAAAGTAGCCGTAGAAACAAGGATTGCACCCCCGCCAGCCCCTCCTCCAGG